>Ga0247841_10001964_pt1 | contig 43143 bp, 44 predicted proteins | sample LaCruzMarch2015__2_FD_192410 | JGI IMG/M metagenome (GOLD analysis project Ga0247841, IMG submission 192410) | Freshwater microbial communities from meromictic Lake La Cruz, Castile-La Mancha, Spain - LaCruzMarch2015_18m | ecosystem: Environmental > Aquatic > Freshwater > Lake | place: Spain...
GGGCCAGGGCGAAGGCAAGCCAGGAACCGATGGTGAGCCCAATGGTAGAATACAGCGTCCCCAAGACGGACCCGTAGATATAACCGCCGATGAATCCCGTCGCTTCTCCGGGAACGGGAGCGAAAAGAACCTGGAGGATCTGGAGGCCGATAAAGACGACCACCGACAGGGCTCCGAAGGAATTGATAAACTCGATGGCCTTATGCCGGTCCGTGAAGAACTGGATAAGATCGTAATGGATAAAGAGCCAGGTCCCGCCGCCAAAAAAAATGCCCATACAGAGAATTTTTAACACAGTGCTTCTTTTCATGGATCTACTTTTCCTTTGCAACGCCCGCTGCTTATCCTTGCAAATCAATAATCCTTAGCGGCGGGCGATCATACTCAAGAAAGTCCGGGGTCGTCAAGGACTAAAGTAGGACCGTAGAAAAACGGCTTCGCCACGGCTCAAAAATCTTTTTCGCTTCTGGTCAGTTGGGGCGAACATCCATAATGCTAAATATGTCCGGATAGTTGGTAAACACACCGTCAACGCCCATATCTTGTATCCTTTTCAGATCTTCCCAGGTGTTCACGGTGTAGACAAATATTTTTAGCCCCCGGTGATGGGTGTTGGCGACAAACCTCCTGGTGACGATATTCATCCCGGCGTGTACGGCGTAAGCCCCCATTTTCTCGGCAAACCGGACATTGCGCCAAGGGACGCCGGAGACGAGAGCCCCGAGCCTGATTTCGGGCTGCATAGCCTTGAAACGTAGCAATTCCTGATGATTAAATGAGGAGACAATAAATTGTTCCGCCGTCATCCGGCGCTCTGTAAGCACGGCGGCGATAAGGGCAGAGACCGGGGCGGCGGTTTTCGGTCCTTTCAATTCGATGTTGATCCCGGCCCGATCACAAACTAAATCAAATACTTCTCTTAGCAACGGGATTCTTTGTCCTTTCCCGGCGTCGAGGCTGCGGAGATAAGAGAAACTTTTGTCCATCACCAACCCCGTGCCGTTGGTGGTCCGCTCCAGGCGATCGTCGTGGATGACCACCAGTTCTCCATCAACGGCATAGACATCCAATTCAATCCACTGCGCCCCCATCGACAGGGCGAGCTCAAAGGCCGAGAGGGTGTTTTCCGGCTCATAACCACTCGCCCCGCGGTGAGCAAACAAGATAAATTCATTCATGTGCAAACACAAACCCTTCCCACGCAACCACATCCCCTCATGAAGGTTTTCTTATCATCCTCCCCCCTCCCTTTTCAGAAATGGTCTCTACCATTCACCCTCCCCTTCACTTTGCTCAGATAGGGCCTTTACCACACTCCCTCCCCTTCAAGGGGAGGGTTGGGGTGGGGATGGGTTTGAACCTCACAACGGTTTTCTCCACACCGGCGAGAGGCTACCGGGGAAAAAGAAATCGTCAATAGTTCCAACAGGATCTCCGGCCATCGCCGTGTAGAATTTCCAGGCTGTCTCCCGATAGCGGGGATTGCTTGACCAGATTATTTCCGTACAACCGGCTGTGTTTGCCTTATGAAAGACCTCGTTAATAAGAATCTTGCCCAGTCCTTGGCCACGGTAATCGGGAGAAATGAAAGCCGTTAAGAGCCCCGCCGCCTTGGCATCCGCTGAGGATCGGTAAGGAAAAAAACGCTCATCGAGACTGCCGAACCCCATCACACCTGCCGGAGGACCTCCCGCGCGTTCTCGGGCCACAATATAGACGTCATCTCGGGCATCATCCCGGATGCTTGCCCGCATACGCTCTTTGGTTGCCCGTACCTCTTCTTCCCTGACCTGACCCTGCTCGGACATCCACCACCTCAGGGTAGGATCAAGCAATTCAATGTCTCCTTCTTTCAGGTCATCGACAGGAAAGACCTGCTCCTCTTTTCGAAAATCGTTCATAACTTTCCTCAGTTGCACAAATATTATAAACTTCTATTCACCATACATCACAAATGCCGCCCAGAAAAATGGGTGCCGGAAATTCACTCTTCCCGGCTTCTCCACCACTTTTACCGAACGTAGCGATGGCCCATCTCCCGTCTTGCTACCATTTGCATCTCCTCTGAGCATGGCAATTTTTGCCATACGCAGGGATTCTTCCTTTCCCATGCTTTTTTGAATCAGATTAAGGTAAAAATGAATCATGAGCTCGGTGGTGCCGTCATCACTGACGCTCCAGAGGCTAACGATTGCCGCCGGACTGCCCGCGTACATTACGGCCCGGGTCAATCCTGTGACGCCCTCGCCCCTGTCGATATGACCAAGACCAGTTTCACAGGCCGACAGGACGATCAGATCGGCATTGTAGCGGCTGTTCATGATCTCTCCCAGGGTCAGAAATCCGTCTTCATTGCCCTGTGGCACCTGCGCCAGCGCGATAGCCTGAAACTTGGGTCCCAAAATCCCGTGGGTAGAGAAATGAATGTAGCCATAGTCCTTTGTCTCCTGCTCCTTTGCCTTTTCCTCCCTGGCCGCAGTTCTCAGGAGGGTTCTGGCGGGGAGCCCTTTTTCCTGAAATATGGCCCCTATCTCCTTTACTTCCCTTCCGCTGCCCGTAAGTCTGCTCAAACGTCCGCCTGCCCGGAAATAGCCTCTCTTTGTCCACGATCTGGCGGCCGGCTCCTCGGCAGCTCCTGCTTCCCCGGCCTCCGGTTTTCCCTGACGGTAGTTTTCATAATCATATACGGGATCGCCGAAGCCGAGGAAAGATCTGCTCGTTGCCTCTTTTTTATGCAGCATCCTCAGCACCCCGAGGACCGAAGCCGATTGAATGTATTTTATGTGATACTTTTCGATGAGGTATTTCTCTTCTCCCGGGTTGCCCATCATAAGTGATTCGAAGGGAAGAAAGGCAATCTTCCCGTGGGGCACAATAATCAGCGCCTTTTGTTCCAGGAGATGCTCGATAGGCTTTACGAGCTGTTTATAAAGAATCGACGCCTGGTGCTTGTCGAAGCTCACTCCCTGCAACGCGCCCTGAATGTTCATCAAAAATGACTCCAGATTTTTGTCCAGAGTTTCCAGTGTCACGGGGAGTTTTAATACTTGATGCTGATCCTTGTCAATGACGAAACAATAGACGCCCTGCCCGGTCAAGAAGTATTCTATCAGCGCCTCATCACTGCGAAGAATATTTTTCTGCAGCTCCGCCATGGTAATAGGCTCCGGATAATGAACGGAGGCATAGAGGGGGTTGCGAAAACGGATCTCCCGTTTGATTTTTTCCAACCGCTCTTCCTCGCCGGCAAGATCGCGTCGTAAGGCGGTCAATTTTTCTTCCTGCGGCGGCATCTTCTGTCCTTCTTCTCCCAACTTCTTAAGGAGCAGGGTAACAGTATTTTCAATGCGATCCCTTTCCTTGCGCAAGCCCGGGTCGATCCCCTTTTCGAGCCCCACCTGCCCTTCGGAGAGCTGATCAAGAAAGGTCCTCGCCTTCATGGCCTCGATCGTCCTGAATGCCTTATCGTCATACTGGTTTTCCAGCATAAAGACGGCGGCGTCTTCGAAGTAGTCATAGACCTTTTCCAGGTAGCCCTTTTTCATTTCCGCAAAAATGGTCTGCTTTCTGACTTTCTCAAGTTTTGCCAGCCCCGCTTCGTACAGACTCAGTGCTTCCTTCTTTTTGCCGGCCTTATTCAGAACCGCGGCCTTTCTGAAGAAGGCATAGGCTTCCAGCTCTATGTCCGCCATTTTACGATAAAATTCTGCGGCTCGGTCGTACATGATCAGTGATGTTTCCGGATCAGCCAAGCGTACCAGGACATCGCCGATACTCTGGTATGTCCTTCCCTGTCCGTAGGTTGAGTTTGATCTCTCATAACAGGAGAGGGCCTGGTTATAAGCGGCCAAAGCCGCCCGATAGTCGCCCCGACCGAACGAGACGTCCCCCAGACCCCGGTGAGCATTCCCCTGTCCCTGCAGGGTATTGGCCTTTTCATAGAAGGGCAGGGCCAGGCGGTATATCTCTTCTGCTTTTTTCAGGTTTCCATCTTGAAGATACATGTCGCCGAGGCTATGAAAAACATTTCCCCGGCCAATAGGCGAATCGGCGCGTCGATAGAATTCCTGCGCCTTCAGATAAGCTGCAACCGCCCGCTTGTCGTCACCGGTCCTCATGAAGATATCGCCCATACTGCGACTGACATTTCCCTGACCGATTGGATCGTCGACCTTCATATAGAGGGGCTGCGCTTTATCGTAAAACTCCAGGGCCCGTGCATAATCACGGAAATAGTAAAAAATATCTCCCATGTCCTTGTAGACATCCGCCTGGCCGACGGGTTCTTCCATCTGCCGATAGCGAGGCAGGGCATCCTGCTGAAAAAGTGCGAGGGCCCGGTCGTGATCGCCCAGACGCAGGTAAATCTGCCCCTTTCTCCGCAAGACATCGGCCTCGCCAAGGATGTGGCCTGTCTGTTGAAACAGGGCCAGGGCCTGGGTATAGAATATTTCGGCCAGGTCATTATTCCCCACATAGTAATACGCTTCTCCGATACTCCGTAAGGCACTGCCGCGGCCGCTGACGTCCTGGGCATCGGAAAAACAAACGAGGGCGCCCTCGTAATCCTTCATCGCCTGGGAGTTATTCCCCGTGCGCATGGCAATTTCGCCCAGGTTCCGATACACTTGCCCCTGACCGGCAAGGTCCTTCGTTTCCGTAAAATTGGCCAGGGCTTTCTCATACATCTCGCGCGCCTGGACATAAGCACGGGCGCGCAAATGCAGATTGCCCATCCCCAAGTAAACAAGACCCTCTCCCCGCCGGGAATGGGATATTATGAACAGGGCGCGAGCCCTGGCAAACATTTCCCCTGCCCGGACATTCTCCCCCCTGCGCAAGTGAACGTTTCCCAGGGCAACATAAGCCAGACCCGCCGCTTCCGGGGCATTCATCCCCTCATAAGTAACAGCTGCTTTTTCATATTTTTCCAGGGCCTTGTTGTTCGCCCCGGCCCTGAAAAAGGCATCTCCCTCATTGAGGTATGCCTGTCCATTTACCTGATCCCGGCGTCCCCCGGCGTCATCGGTAAGAGCTACTCCCGGCAGGGCGAATATGGCGAGCAGGAGCAACAGGATGGACATAACCGTCGGCGCCCGTTGCCGCCCGTTCTTTTTTTTCATTCCCGCTCCGAAAGCTTCAGTTAGCATTTTCATGAACGATACGGCAGAATAGACAGATTTCCCCATAGAAGAAAGGGGCTCCGATTTATCAGAACCCCTTTCATGCTAGATATTTAAAGATTAGTTTACCTTTCAACTACGACGGACCAGCAGCTTGGGTCCTTGGGGGCCGGATCTCCTCCTCCCCCTCCCTCGGCAAAACAGACGCTTGACAAGAAGAGGGTAAACAACAGATAAAAAGCTGCACCCAAAACTCTTTTTCTCATTTCGTACCTCCTTTCCTTAGCTTGTCCACCATCTTTTTCAATACATTGATTGGAATGTTTTGGGTAATGTATATGATTGTTCTTCATTCGTCAAGGGTCTTGACAAGGTAGGAAAATTGGCTTGACAGCCCATATATTCTTACATATAATATTTGGTAAGAATATATATTGAGGTTGGAAATATGTTATCAACGGTTACCACCAAGGGACAAGTTACAATTCCCAAAGCAATACGGGACATTATGAACATCCAGGCTAATGACCGGGTATCTTTTACACGGGAGGGCGATCGGATCGTTTTACAGCCCGTTAAAACGCTGAAATCGTTCCGTGGCGCTGTCAAAGCAGCCGGATCAGCGGGGCCTTCCGAAGAACGGGCGCGGGCCAAGGCAGCCGTCGCGAAGAGGGTCCAGGGGGAAAGCGAATGAAGACCTGCTTTGTGGACACAAATCTTTTTGTCCGCTACTTGACCGACGATGATCCCGAAAAGGCCGACCGGGTCGAGGCGCTCCTGAATGAAGCAACCGCCGGTGAGATCAAGCTGATTACCTCCGACCTCGTCATGGCGGAACTGATCTTGGTTCTGGAATCCTCCTACGACCTGAAACCAGCGGCTATTACGCCCATGATTCGCGCCATTCTGGCAACGCCTGGTTTGGAGGTTATCAACGGCGCCGTCGTGGGCAGGGCGTTGGAGATCTATCAGGATCAAAATGTGGATTTTGTGGACGGCCACATCGTTGCTCTTACGGAAAAGCTGAATATTTCCGAAATCTATTCATTCGATAAGAAACATCTGTCTCAAATAGAAAACATCAAGCGCATCGAACCGTAGGGCAATATGGGAAAACGTTAAAAAAGGCGACCTGCGTATGTCGTCCGAACGTTGCGTTATCATCAACAAACACATACGGCCAGTACAAAAGAGGGGTAAAAGACCAGACAGAATAGAGCAACTATCCAATGAAAATACCTATTGATGATTTGAGATTAAATTGTTAGTCAGATAAAAGAATGGAGTAGATGACCATGAATGAAAAATACCCCATACATCCGGCTTCAGGAGATCTCTTTGACCGGGTGGTTTCCATTCTGGAACAGGCCCGTGCCAATGTAGTCCGCGCCGTCAATAACAGCATGGTCATAGCCTACTGGTTGATTGGTCGCGAGATCGTGCAGGAGATTCAAGGTGGAGAAGGACGGGCGGAATATGGAAAACAGATCATCGAGCAACTGTCTTCGCAACTGAAAGGGAAATATGGTCGGGGCTTTTCAGTTACAAAACTGTGCTATTTCAGAACATTTTATACGATCTATTCAGATAGAAAGCCGGAGATTCGCCACTTCCAATCTGGCGTTTTAGATGACATGTCGCTGGCCGTTCGGAAAGAGGATGGGACGTGGGGCTTTTCGCCGAATTTGGGCTGGTCTCACTATCAGGTTCTCATGGTCTGCCTGATTCGGATGCATTGCATGAGTCCAAGATCGAAAGCGCAATTATCGGCAACCTGCAATCATTTCTCCTTGAATTGGGCAAGGGCTTTGCCTTCGTAGGTCGTCAGAAGCGTCTGCAAAGGGTGACAACCCGACCATCGGACTGATTCTCTGCGCCAAGAAGAATGAGACCATTGCCAAGTATTCTGTACTTAAGGACAACGCACAACTCTTTGCCTCCAAGTATATGCTTTACCTACCGACGGAAGAGGAACTGAAGTGTGAGGTGGAACGGGAACAACTGGCAATCGAAGAACGGTTAGCGGAAATAGGCGAAGAAGCAAAAAGACAGTCCTCCCAGGAGATCGATAATGAAGAAGTTTGACCCGGATGAAACCCGATCTGCTAACATCCTCACGGAAAATATTGAACGGCTGAAAACTCTGTTTCCGGAAGCTGTAATCGAGGGAAAGATCGACATCGACGTCCTGAAGCAGCTCCTCGGCGACTTTGTTGCGACCCGCGAGCTGAAACGTATGGTGGACGATGGGTATCTCATCCTCTCGGGAACGGGCAGAGGGGCTCATTATCTGCCCGTTCCCGGCCTTGCCGGATTACTGAATAAATGAGCGCTCATTTCGGGATACACGATAATAATCGGAAAGATGTAAATCGGACCGAGCCCCAAAGACCCGTGGAACCGCAATCGCGCAGATCATCTTGAGGGAAAGTCTCTATAACTATTGCTGAGGAGCCTATGAAAAAGAATACCGGACCCGAAAAAAGAGCTGTGCCGGTGGCCACGGTGAATTTGGACGGCTTGCTAGACCAGTTGCGAAGCCTTATTGTTCAGGCCCGCCAGCAGGCGCTGCGGACGGTGGACATGGTTCAGGTGCGCACCTGCTGGGAAATGGGGCGGCATATCGTCGAGTTTGAACAGGGCGGCGAGGACCGGGCGCAATATGGCGCCAAGTTGCTGCCGCGTCTTGCCGAACGGCTAACGGTGGAGTTTGGGAAGGGATTTGACGAACGCAACCTCCGGCATATGCGTGCATTTTTCCAGATCTTTCCAATTTGGAACGCACTGCGTTCCGAATTGAGCTGGACCCACTACCGGCTTTTGCTGCAGGTGGAAGACCGCCGGGCGCGGGAATGGTATATGGCCGAAGCGGCGACCCAAAACTGGGGTACCCGGGCGCTGGAACGTCAGATCGGCACGTTGTATTATGAACGCCTGCTGGCCAGCCGGGACCGGCCGCCAGTGCGCGAGGAGGCAAACCGCTGGAAGATGAACCAGCGGCCCGAATCAATGCAAAGTAAGGCGGCGGTGTCTAACCTGCTATAAATTGGCTAAAGATCGCCTGGCTTGTGAAAGAGGCTTCCCGAACATCAGAGGGTACGAGGGGGGGCGATCAAGGAAATTATGTAAATTACATACATGTTAACTGCATGATATCATTAAGTGAAAACGGACACTGCGGGGACGAGAGGCTTTAGCGACTTTTTCGATGAATAGGCAACAATTACAAAGCATTAGCATTAGGGGCGGCAAGGGCGTTTTGATGAAATTTCCGCCCGGTTTTTCACCAAAAATCATGTTCCCCTGTACGGCCAGGAGGACATAAAATACAAGCTTTATATGAAAATCCCCCTCCCCTTTGGCAAAGGGGAGGGGGATTTTCATGCTTCGTTGTCCTCGCCTGCGAGCACGGATGTTAATGGCACTATCACGTAAGGTTGCGATTACGGGGTGTTTCCGTTTCTTCCTCCTCCGGGGTCCAGCCCATGTCCGCAAGGAGCTCACCGGTTTTTTTACGGATGCCTGACATGGCGTTGGCAAGATCGTTCCGGTCGTCTTCCGACCATTCGCGCCAGGCAAGACCGTCAAATTCACAGGTCAGATTATCGGTTTTGTTGATCAGTGCCCGCTCCTTGGCCAGCTTCGGTTTCTGGGCGGCCGCTTGTCCTTCCTTGGCGGCTTTTTTCATATAGACCGCAAACTTCCTCTGCATGCTATCTTCCGTTTTCATCTGGGCCACACCCAGAAGAACGGTTTTGGGAATATTCGGATTTCCCCGGCAAGCATTCCGGATGTCTTCGGGGAGCCGGTTAAGCGTCAGGGTCCTGGAAACGGCAGGCTGGTCCTTGCCGATGGATTCGGCAAGCTGGGTCTGATTAAGGGAGTATTCCTTCATCAGCGCCTCCATCTCCTCCGCTTCGTCGATGGGCAGTATTTCTTCCCGCTGGATGTTCTCCACAAATCCCTGCAGACGCGTGTCGCCGTTGGTGAAAGTCCCGGGAACCTCCGTCAGCGCCGCCTTTCCCGCTGCTTTGACGCGGCGATGGCCGGCAACGATTACCGGCGCCCCCTCGTCATTTTGCCGGAACTGAATGGGCGTGAGGACCCCGAGTTTCTGGATGGAAGCCGTAAGCTCATTGAGAGCAATGGGATCCATCCACTTGCGCGCCTGAACCGGATCCGGCAGCAGCTCGGTGATCTTGAGTTTGTAGAGACGTCCTTTGGTGTATTTCGCGGCCATGAGTAGATCCTCCTTGGGTATAGTAACTACATAATACCTATTTTATCCTGAATGTCAATCTTATTCAGATGCCAAGGACAAAAGAATGCGGGCAAGTTCCTCCGGGGCCGTCTGCATGGGGTGATGGCCGGTTTTTATTTCATAAAAGGGCCATCCGGCGGCGCGGACCCGGGCGGCGGTTTGAATGATTCCCTGGTGCTGGGGACCGGCTTCTCCCTTGTCGGTGCAATAAATATAGGCCCGAGGGATGCTCCGAGCGCGGGGATTGGCGACGGTCAGCGGCTCAAACATGGTCCGGGCGGGATGATCGGCGAAACGGGGATCTCCCTTGGGTTCCGGGGGCGGATAGCGCCAGCCGTCACCGCCGGCTTTGACGTATTGAGAAAGCAATTCCGCAATATCGTGTGGATAAAGATTTATGACGGCCTGGCCGTCCTCCGGAATCAGGGCGTCCAGATAGACGAGCTGTCTGATCCGCTCGGGGATTTTTTCCGCCACCCCGGTGACAACGGCGCCGCCGTAACTGTGGCCTACCAGAATGACATCCCGCAGGTCTTCGTAGGTAAATACTCCAACAATATCATCTATATGGGTGCCAAGACCGATGTCAGGATTGAGGAGGTGAGCCCGCTCCCCCAGTCCGGTCAGGGTCGGCGCATAGACCGTGTGCCCGGCCTGGCGCAGCATGGCGGGGATGGGCGGCCAGACCCAGCCGCCCGCTGTCGCTCCGTGGACAAGCACGTAAGTTCTTGTTTTATCAATATTTTTCATTAGCATCAGCCTCAATGTCATTGACTTAAGCACTATAACTCCCCTCTTTAGCAAAGAGGGGTTGGGGGAGATTTTAAGAATGTTAATAAAATCCCCCTGTATCCCCCTTTGTCAAAGGGGGAGTTGAAAGAGAATGCTTCTTAAGTCAGGAATTTCCCTTCCGGCCCTTATGTCGTGATGCGGGATACAGGCAACGGTAAAGGAGACATTTTTGCGGCCCCCTCAGTCGTTGATTTTCAGGACCGAACGGATCAGGTTTTCCGTCGTGTACTGGCCATCGGTCATCTGGGCGAAGAGGTGCTCACCGCCGAAGATATCCTGGATGATTTCCTCCACGCTGCGCCCTTGCTTATGAAGCCCCTGCGCCTTTGCCGCCAGTTCCCGTAGATAGCGGATGTTTGCCTCCAGGGCCTCCCTGCCGTTTTCCACGATCCTCCCAACGGAGGTAAAGAGGGTTATCTGTGACGGCATCGCCGCCAGGATCTTTTCCAGAGAACGGATTGTTTCCCCCATATCCTCTTCCGGGCGGATAAACTTGGGATTTTCCCGGGCGAAGATGTCCCCGGAGAAACACCAGCCGCGCTCCTTTTCCAGCAAAACAATATGCCCGGCCGAATGCCCCGGTGTCGCCAAGACGTCGAAGGTGTGGTGATCGGTCCGGATGAAGGGGGGAATCGGTTTTGCTGTCGAAGGCGCCGGATATCCCCAGACCATTTCTTGATAGGGATAGAGGAACGGCTTCTGCCCAATGATGGGAACAGACTCGGGCGGCGCATATATGGAAGCCTGAAGCTGCTTCTGGATCAGGGCATTGCCGCCGACGTGATCTTCATGAAAGTGGGTGTTGACTACCAGATCAAGTTTTTTGCCTTTAAGGAAGGCGACCAATTCCGCGGCCGTATAGTCGCAGCCAGTATCGATAAGAAGTCCATCAACGAGATAGGCGGCGACCCAATAGAGGGGCTTGCCATCCAGCTCGCGGCTCAGTTTGATCTGGGTGACATCCGCATATTCAATAATCTCAATCATAAAAACTCCTTCCCTTTGAGCGGCGGCGAAGCCATTTTTCAAAGGTCCTTCTCCGTAACGGTCTCCGCACTGCCGGAAAGCTAACCTTTCGTCTGTCTGCTGTCAAGGAAGAACCGGGCCCTTCCCACGGAAAACCGGAAAAGAAGTTGACAGGAACGATACTTTTCATTAGAAACAACGTCCCTATCAAAACAAATTCAAGGAGATTGTTTATGTTCAAAACAGCCATTACTGATATGTTCTGCATAAAATATCCCATCATCTGCGGGGCCATGATGTGGCTATGCAAGCCCCGGTTCTGCGCCGCCGTCTCCAATGCCGGCGGGATGGGCAACTTGACGGCGGGAAATTATGAAACGGAAGCTGACTTCCGTACGGCCATACAAGAGACCCGTCAACTTACGGATAAGCCGTTCATGGTAAATATTACCCTCCTGCCCTCAGTCCGGATCACCCCGGAGCATCATAAAATGTACATCCGGGTATGCACCGAGGAAAAGGTGGCGGGGATCGAGTTTTCCGGCACCCCCGTAGACAAGGTGGCCGGCATGGCCGCCATCGAGGCCCTCAAGGGGGCAGGAGTTAAACTATTCCATAAGGTCGGATCCGTCCGCCATGCCCTTCATGCTGAAAAGGTCGGTTACGACGGTATTTACGCCGCCGGTATTGAAGAGGGCGGCCATCCCCTCGACGATGACGTCACGACCATGGTCCTGACACCCCGGATTGTGGAATCCGTAAAAATCCCCGTCGTTACCGTGGGCGGCATTGCCGATGGCCGCGGCCTGGCGGCGGCGCTGGTTTTGGGAGCCCAGGGGGTCATGATGGCCAGCCGGTTTGTGGCCACCCGGGAGTGCGAGGTCCATGATAACATCAAGCAGGAACTGATCCGCCGGCAGGAAAATGAGACGGTCATCTACGGAAAATCCCTGGGTCTGCAGGGTCGGGGCCTGAAAACGAAGGTGCTGGAAGAGGTGTGCGCCATCGAAAAGCGGGGCGGTGGTTTTGATGAACTCATTCCCCTTCTTTCCGGTCAGAAAGTAAAGCAGGCATGGGAAACGGGAGACGTGGATTACGCTCCCCTCATGGTCGGGCAGTCCATCGGGTTCATTAGGGATATCCCCACCTGCGGGGAACTCCTTGACAGGATGGCGGCAGAGGCGTTAGTGTGCATGGAGAAGACAAAGAAAATGATCCAAGGGAGTTGAAGGAAGACATGGCTAAACAAACTTACAACGGCAGCACTGACAAGAGGATCATCCGGATGAAGATCCTCAATGGGGAACTGAAAGAAGAGGACTTGAAGGACTATTTGGAAAGCCTCCCCGATGTTTCCGCTAATGCGGATAAGGTTACCGTCGTCATGGAAAAGATGGAAAAGATAGATAGTCCCGTTTCATAATAAAGACATGTTTATCGATTCCCACGCCCACCTGGAAATGAGAGAATTCGACCGTGATCGGGATGATGTAATCCGTCGGGCTGCGGAGGGGGGGATCGACTATATCATTACGGTGGGGACAACTCCCCGGGAGTGCCGCAAGGCGGTCGAAATCGCCCGCGCCCATCCCTCTGTCTACGCCGCCGTCGGTATCCACCCACACGGCACGAAAGGCATCGACGATCAGACCTACGTCTTGCTGAAGAAGCTGGCCCAGGAAGAGAAAGTGGTCGCCTATGGGGAGATCGGCCTGGATTTCTTCCGCAACCTGTCCCCTCCGGAGACCCAGACCCGCTGTTTTGAAGAACAACTTGCCGTTGCCACCGATCTGGGATTACCGGTGATCATCCATGACCGGGAAGCCCATCACCAGACCGTCACCATTCTGAAGGGCTGGAAGGGATCGACAGGAGGCGTGATCCACTGTTTTTCCGGCGATGCGGCCATGGCCATGACCTGCCTGGAGATGGGCTTTTATATTTCCATTGCCGGGCCGGTAACCTATGCCAAATCAGAACGGTTGTGGGAGGTCGTCCGCCAGGTTCCCCTGAACCGGCTCCTGATCGAGACAGACGCCCCTTATCTGACGCCCCAGCCCCACCGGGGCAAACGGAACGAACCTGCGTATGTTGCCTTCACAGCAAAAAAGGTGGCGGAGTTGAAGGGATTGTCCGTCCCGGAGGTGGGGCGGGCGACTGCGGATAATGCGATTAAACTGTTTGGAATTACAAGGAAATCAGTGCAACCATGATTGGTGAACTTTTATATTTTGCCTATGGCTCCAATCTGAACGAAGGCGATCTGAATCGCTGGTGTGAAGAGCGAGGTCATCTTTATCCCCTCGGAGAAAAGGTGTCAAACGCCTACTTGCCCGACACCCGTCTGATCGTCAATTATTCCTCCTCTTTCCGCCAGGGCGGTATCCTGAACATCAAATACCAGCTTGGGCAGGCGACTCCGGGAGCGCTTTTCCGCGTCCTTCCCGGCGGCTGGAATGTTCTTGATACCAAGGGTGATACGGAGCATATGTACAAGCACCTAAACATCGTAGCCCTGACCGATGACGGCCGGGAACATGTCGCCGTCGCCTACCAGATCGACGCCTCTAAAACCTCCAAGACCTTTGTCCCCCCCCATCCGGATTATCTCCGCATCGTCCGGGAAGGAATGGCGGCCCACCAGATCGGTGAAAAAATGCTCGCGTCGGTGACGGAGGGGAAGGAACCGGACTTCTACATTGAGCATCTCTTTGTTTATGGGACCCTGATGAGCGGTTGTCCCCGTCACTACCTATTAGCCGCCTGGGCCGATCTGGACTCACGCGTAGAGGCCCAGGCATACGGGTTACTCTATAATAGCTGGAAGGGCTTCCCCTGCATGATCCCTGATGTGACGGGACGTCAGATCGTAAATGGCGAACTCTACAAATTGAAAGATTCGAAAAAGGCATTTGAAATCCTGGATATTATTGAAACAGCCAGGCGTTATGCAACAACGGGGACTTTCTTTCGCAGGGCGATCATTCAGACAAGAAGAGCCGACGGGGCGCCTTGCCTCGCCTGGACATATTTTGTGGATATGAGCGTTGAAGGAATGCCCCGCATACCCTCGGGAAGCTGGCGAACCGTCATCGCCTAAGAGCCCAAAAAGTCCTTGCTTTTCCAAAAATAGATTCGTAGGATTGCCCATCACCTTTTATGGCCGGGGCCGATTTTGTCGTGTCCGTAAGTGGTTGACAGGGGCGCCGATGATAAGGCTGAGAAGATACCCTTTGAACCTGATCTGGGTAATGCCAGCGTAGGGAGTGGCAGAAAGATGATCAATATTTTTCAGGGGCCATATCCCGGTGGGGTATGGCCCTTTTGAATTGGGAATGAAATGGCGAAAAGAACAATTGTAATCATTGCGGGATCCGGCATCGATGACCTGGCGTTTCTCCGGCGGCGAATCGAGGCGGCAGCCCCTAAGGCCTTTTTATGCGCCGACGGCGGAGCTCGTTATGCCCATGCCCTCGGTATTATCCCCGACCTGATCATCGGGGACATGGATTCTCTGGAAGAGGAGTTGTTGCGGTACTTTGAAGAAAAAGGGGTCACCGTTGCCCCCTATCCGGTTCGAAAGGATGAAACGGATACCCAGTTGGCCCTCACACGGGCGCTGGCGATGGATCCCGAAAAAATCCTGATTTTTGGGGCGATGGGAAGACGTCTGGATCACACCCTGGCCAATCTCGGGCTCCTGATGATGGGTCCGGAAAAAGGCGTTCCCATAAAACTTCTCGATGAAGATTGTGAAGTCTTTGTCATGGCGGGAGCGGCAACCGTCAGCGGGGAAAAGGGACAGATCGTATCCATCTTTCCCTGGGGAGGGGAAGCCCATGGGATTACCCTGGAAGGCTTCGAATATCCCCTGGAAGGTGCGACCATGACCCTGGCCCACCCCTGCGGGATCAGTAACCGCTTGACAGAGGAGGTAGGACGGATCCGGGTTGATATGGGATGTTTACTTGTGATTCATTACTTGAGGACACAATAAGGAGTATGTTTTGAATAATATAAAAAGGGTATTAACCATTGCCGGTTCCGATTCCGGCGGGGGCGCGGGAATCCAGGCGGATCTGAAGACGATCACCGTCCTGGGCGGGTTCGGCATGAGCGTGATCACGGCCCTGACGGCCCAGAATACCATTGGCGTCCATGCCATCCACGAGGTACCGCCGGCGTTTATCGCCGCGCAGTTTGACGCCGTAGCAACGGACATCGGCATTGACGCCGCCAAGACGGGGATGCTCGCGTCTCCGGCGATCATGAAGATCGTTGTGGAAAAGATCAGGCAATATGACATAAAAATACTTGTTGTCGACCCGGTCATGGTTGCCAAGGGAGGGGCGGCCCTCATGGATCCTGCGGCTCGCGATGTCTTGATCAAGGAGCTGTTGCCCCTGGCCCTCGTGACAACGCCAAACATCCCGGAGGCCGAGATTCTCACCGATGTTATTATTGCTTCCGTTTCCGACATGAAGGCGGCGGCTAAAATAATTTATGATCTGGGCGTCCCGAATGTCATCGTCAAAGGAGGTCATCTTCTCGGGGCTGCAGTGGATGTCCTATATGACGGACGGGATTTTTACGAATTCCCTTTTGAACGGATCAAGACGAAGGACACCCACGGAACGGGATGTACCTTCTCCGCCGCCCTCGCGACAAGCCTTGCCAAAGGCAGGACGATGCAGGCAGCGGTTGCCGAAGCGGAAGCTTACATGGCGGCAGCCATTCGTCATGCCCTGCGCCTCGGCGCCGGTCATGGTCCGACTAATCACCTGGCATATCTTTATGTACAAGACAAAGAAAAGCAAACCCATCCCCACCCTAACCCTCCCCTTGAAGGGGAGGGAACTAAAGGGAAATGAAACTCGTATTGCCCACCCCAACTCTCCCCTTGCAGGGAAGGGGGAAAAGTGTATTTTTAGATGATGAGGTAAAGGAAATATGATGACTCAAATAGATCAGGCACGACAAGGCGTTATCACCGAGGAAATGAAGATCTGCGCGGTACAGGAGGGGCGCGATCCCGAATTTATCCGCGCCGGGGTAGCGGATGGAACCATCGTTGTCATCCGCAACAACAGGCACGGAAAGATCCCGCCTATCGCCATCGGCAAGGGCCTGCGGACCAAGATCAACGCCAATATCGGGACTTCCAAAGACCGGGCGGATGTGGGGGCAGAGCTGGAAAAGGTGCGGGTCTGTGTCGCCTCCGGGGCGGACACGATCATGGACCTCTCCACGGGGGGCGATATCCGGGCTATCCGTCAGGCCATCGTTGCGGAGTCACCCCTGATAATCGGCACCGTCCCCATTTATCAGGCAGCGGTGCGGGTGCTTGCTCAGGGAAAGGCTATTGTGGAGATGACCGCCGATGACATGTTTCAGGTGATCGAAGATAATGGCGAGGACGGCGTGGATTTCATCACCGTCCACTGCGGGGTGACCCGGCGCAGCGTCGCCGCCGTCGAGGCGCAGGGCCGTCTGCTGGGGATCGTCAGCAGGGGAGGTTCTTTTACCGCCCACTGGATGGCCTGCAATGACAAGGAGAATCCCCTGTATGAACAATACGACCGTCTGCTGGAGATTGCCCGGAAATACGAGATGGTCCTGAGCCTGGGAGACGGACTGAGGCCGGGGTGCCTTGCCGACGCCACGGACCGGGGGCAGATCCAAGAACTGATCCTCCTGGGAGAACTGGCAAAAAGGGCAAAGAACCGGGGCGTCCAGGTAATGATCGAAGGGCCGGGTCATGTTCCCCTCAAGGATATTGAAAGCAACATCCTGCTCCAGAAAAGAATCTGTGACGGGGCCCCTTTCTACGTCCTCGGTCCCCTGCCGACAGATATCGCGCCGGGGTACGATCATCTCACTTCCGCCATCGGCGGCGCCATCGCCGGGGCGGCGGGGGCGGATTATCTCTGCTACGTCACCCCGGCGGAACATCTCCGCCTGCCGACGCTGGCAGATGTCCGGGAAGGGGTTATTGCCTCAAAAATCGCGGCCCATATCGCCGACTTAGCCAAAGGACTGCCGGGAGCGATGGACAGAGACCGGCTTATGGCGACATACCGGAAGGAATTCAACTGGCAGGGGCAAGTAGATGTGTCCATCGATCCGGAACGGGCGGCGGCGCTCCTCGAAAAGAGCGCCAGCGCCGATGAAGAAGGCTGCACGATGTGCGGCGACTTGTGCGCCATCAAGGTCGGCAAGATGAAAAAATCATGACTGGCAAACGTTACAAATGAACAAATGGAGGGTTCAATGATTCAGGCTACGTGGGCGTTTATCGTCGCATCGGTAATTCTTTGGGCTGTTTTTTTGCTCCGGCCTCCCTGGACGGTGGAAAACGTGATTCTGGGCAGTGTACCCTTGGTGTTTGTCCTGTTCTTCGGATACCGGTTCTGGCGGGCGAGAAAGGAGAATCAGCAAGTGTTGCCTGATGATTACGAGGAGAAATGATTCGGTCTCTAAATCAAAGCGCTATCTTCGTTGGCATCGGCAAGGGATGATGGGCGATGACGGCATCGATATCTGATCAACTAACGGAGGTGGGTCAAGGAGCGCTCAGTATTGTCCGCATCCTGCGCAGGGCCGGCCATGAGGCGTTTTTCGTCGGCGGCTGTGTTCGGGATCTCCTCCGGGGAGAGGCCCCTGAAGATTACGATATCGTAACCTCTGCCCGCCCGGACGCGGTTCAGGACCTCTTTCCCCGGACCTATCCCGTGGGAGTGAGTTTCGGCGTGATCCTCGTAAGTGAAAGCGACCTGCTCTATGAAGTTGCCACTTACCGGAAAGAGTCGGAATACGAGGATGGCCGCCATCCCTCCCAGGTTTCCTTTGCTACGGCAAGAGAGGATGTGTACCGCCGGGACTTTACCGTCAACGGTCTCCTCATGGATCCCGAAACAGGGAAGATTGTCGATTATGTAGGCGGCGTTGCGGATATTGAAAGTCGGGTGATCAGAACTATCGGCAATCCGGAAGAGAGGTTTGCCGAAGATCATTTGCGAATGCTCCGGGCTGTCCGTTTTGCCGCCAATCTCGGCTTTCTCATCGACGCGGAAACCTCGGAGGCGATCAAACGACATGTGGCGAACATTGCCCGGGTCAGCGCCGAACGTGTCCGGGAGGAACTGACCCGGATTCTCAACGGCCCCGAACCCCGTCAAGGTGTGGAATGGTTGCAGACCACGGGGCTATTGTCGCAGCTCCTTCCCGAAATCGAGGCCCTGCGGGGGGTTAGCCAACCGCCTAAGTTTCATCCCGAAGGGGACGTCTGGGAGCATACCCTGGCCATGCTCGCCCTGCTGCCCCAGGAAGTAAGACACGACAGGGAAAGGGATAGCAGCCTTGCCTGGGCGACCCTCCTCCATGATGTTGGCAAACCGGCAACGCGGACGGAGAACGAGACGGGGGTTCATTTCTATGGCCATGTGAAAAAAGGGGTGGAGATCGCCGCCGCCATCATGAGGCGTCTGAAGTTTTCCAAGGCGGATCTGGACGTCGTCCTGGCCCTCATCGAGAACCACATGCGCTTCATGCACGTTCAGGATATGCGCCCCAATACGGTGAAGAAGTTCCTGAGAATGCCCGATTTCGATCTCCATCTGGCCCTCCACCGCCTCGATTGTCTGGGGAGCCACGGCCAGCTCGACAATGACGTATTCTGCCGGGAAAAGCTCCAGGAACTAACGACGGAAGAACTGCATCCTCCCCGGTTGCTGACGGGTTACGATCTACAGAAACTCGGTTTCCGCCCCGGACCGTTGTTCCGGGAGATCCTGAACGCCATCGAAGACGCCCAGCTCAACAGCGAGATAACCACCGTCCAGGAAGCTCAACAGCTTGTTATAGAGCGGTTTTTGTCAGGGTCTGCCGCAGACGGTCATGAATAAGCTGCGAGGCGATATTGCTTCCCCCCATGCCCACCAGGATTGACACGTCGGTCTTGTTTTTTTCCTTGAACTCCACCTCAAAGGTAACCTTTTCACCCTGGAGCGTGGCAATTAAGCTCTCTCTGCCGATCTTGACATGCTTTTCGTTGGTTACGGCCCGCATGTCCTTGAGGGTGTCGTCGATTCCCTGACAGACCGCATCGAAAGGATAAGGGTACGAGCCAATCATATAACCGCTGGAACGAACGAATTGCCCATCCTGCACGCCCATGGATTTCCCTCCGACTACGACGCCGCCTTCACATCCCGCCAGAAGCCCTACGATGAAGATCAAAGTGATGATAAAAGAATATTTTTTCATTTTTCCCCCTTCCTGAGAAATTTATCTATAATTCCAACCGCCTTTAAACTCATATCAAGGATTAACGGAAATACGCCATATGTTGAAAAAGCTGATAAAATGCCGACATGACAGCCCAGATCAACACGCCGGCGGTTCCGAAGATACAGATATTCCCAAGGATGCGATGAAATGACGTTTCCTGGTGCCGGTCCTCGTAACCGAGGATAAACGCTGAGGCAATTCCCGCAACCAGGCCGCCTCCGTGGGCCCAATTGTTGATACCGGGAATGAGGAGACCGAAGAGGACGAGGCCAACGACCCAGCCCATGGCTTGACGGTACATCGCATCCCCGTAAAAACCGCCCCGGCTCTTGGCGAAGTAGAGAATGGCGCCGATAAGGCCGCAGATGCTGGCCGAAGCGCCGATGGTAAAGGGAATCCCTGCCAGATAGGACAGGAAAAAACCGGCGACGCCCGTCACGGTATAAATGACGGCGAAACGATGAACGCCGAATTCGGCAACGACAAAGGGGCCCAACTGATTGAGGGCCATCATGTTGAAGAAGATGTGGAGCAGGCCGCCGTGGAGAAAGGAGGCGGTAATCAGGGTCCACCAGCGATGAAAATGGGCTATCGGCAGGGATCCCGTGGCCCCCATGAGGAACAGGCTGCTTTCCGAGGGGGAAAAAAACAGCAAGGGGTTCATGGTGATGCCTATTCCGGCGGGATTGATGAGGATGGACAGGAGATAGAAGGCGACATTGGTGTAAATGATCAGCCGGACGAGATCGAGGTTGCCGCCTGTCCAGCGGCTCAGGAAAGACATGCGCCAGCGCGACCCCGGGTTGGCGATGCCGCAATAGGGACATGCCGGTTCATCGAGACTGATCAGCTTGCGGCAATTGGGACAAAGTCCGGAGGTTCTTGGGGAGGCCATGTTACACCTTGGTAAAAAAATATTTCATGACCACGGGAATGGCCACCAGCGTACCGACGGAGGTGGTTAGATTTACAAACACCACCAGGAGCAATAACCTGGTTATTTTGTTACGGAAAAAACCCCGTACCGAGCTGATGTCGTCCTTCAGGGCCAGGAAATCCCGGACCTGTGGTTTCCGCAAAGTCGCCTCGACAAGACCGGCGATCCATCCCGTGGCTATGAGGGGATGGATGGTGGCAATGGGCGCCGACAGGGCGGAGGCGAGAATCGTCAAGGGATGGGCCAGCATGATCAGGGCGCCGGCTCCGGCGCAGGCCGCCGTGATGGCCGACCACATGAAGACCATGTTCATGCTTGTCTTCCCGTCGGAATAGAAAAATCCGGCAATGAACATCAAGACGATAACGGCGGAAAATCCCCAGCCCGCATACCGCGTCCAGAGACCCGGCGGCGGGATCTTGTTGATGGCCTCCATGTCCACAATGTGACCAATGTGCGTTTTAATGCCCGGTATATGCCCGGCCCCGATAATAGCGACAATCTTCTTCCCCGCGACGTGGCTGATGGTATGGGACAGATACTCGTCCCGTTCATCAATAAGGGTTGTCTTCAGGGACGGCAGTTTTTCCCCGAAGGTCTGAAGGGCCACTTCGAGAACATCCTGCTGCTTGAGCTTCTCTATTTCTTCTTCCGTAATGTCTTCGGTGTAGAAAAGGGAGACAATCATCTCGGGAAGGACCCTGATCTTCGCCCAAAAGCCCATCTTCCGCCAGGCCCGCAGGAGGGTAACCCGGATTTCCCGGTCCGCGAGGACGATGACCGCCCCCACTTCCTCCGCCTTTGCGATGGCCCGGATCATTTCTTCGCCGGGAGTAATCCCGAATTTTTCCGCGATCTTCTTCTGGAACGAGGCCAAAAGCAATTGGAACAGAAGAACCGAGGTCCGCTTTTCCCTGATCACCTTGACAATATTCATTTCCTGCCATTTGTCCCGCTGTTTGATGGCCTCATAGCGTGATTGGCAGAGTTCTACGCAGACGGCGTCGGGACGTTCCTCGGCGATGACCGCCTCGGCTAATTCGGCGCTCTCCCGGGAAACATGAGCGACGCCGACGAGAATCAATTCTTTGCCTTCATAGGTCAGGCGGTGTATATTGGGATTGTCCAAAGTATTGTACTCCGATAACTATTGACTTGATGAGGGGTTATTAGCAGCAATCGGAAGGATTGTAAAGTGAAACAAAAATCATGAATATTAAGGAAAAATTTCCTGCCCTTAAAGGGGGAACGGTTATTCCCCTCACCATCAAGGATATTGCCTTCGGTGGCGATGGTGTCGGCCGTTATCAAAATCAGGCGGTCTTTGTCCCCTATACCGCCCCGGAGGATGAGGTGGCCGTCAAGATCACAGAGGTCAAAAAGCGCCACGCCCGGGGGATCATCCACGAAATCATCCGGCCTTCCCCGCTGCGGATTGCCCCCCGGTGTTCCCATTTCACCCGGTGCGGAGGTTGCGACTATCAGCATCTTTCCTATCCGGAGCAATTGGCGATCAAAAAGGCGCAGGTAGGGGAAATCTTCCGGCGTATCGGCTCCTTTCCCGACCCGCCGGTAGCAGATGTGATCCCCTCGCCCCGGCCGTTTAACTACCGGGGGAAAGCGGATTTTTGGGTCCAGCGTCGGAATGAACATGGAAGTGGAAAAGCCGGGTTTCTTCGCCGGAAAAGTCGTGATGTCGTTGATGTCGATCGCTGCGAAATTATTGCTGAATCTCTTAATCAGGCCCTTGGGAAACTTCATGAGCAGTTACGGAAAGCCCCTGTCGCTGTCATGGGACAACAGGTTACGGCCTGGTCCTGGGGAAAGGAGATCGGGGCGGACGTCCCGGCCGCGGCGTTGAATGATCCCGTTTTAGAAGAGGCGCTCCTCGGTCAGACGCTGCCCCCGGCCTTTTTTCGTTCCACCACCGGAGACCGTTATTCCGCACTGAAAAAATCACTCCACAGTCGGCACGTTCCTGATGAACTTTTCCAAACTAACGACGGATGCGGTCATTCCACAATCCATCCCGACTTCTTGTCCGTTCACGCCAATGCCACCGGCGATCTCGCCTATTGCGGCGACGTTGTCCCAAGAATCATCAAGGGCAGGATATTTCTTGTTCCTGCCGATGGCTTTTTTCAGGCCAATCTTTATCTGGTGGAGCAACTGGTGGATACCGTCGTCGCGATGTGCGCCCTGACAGGACAGGAGTCGGTTCTCGACGCCTACTGCGGATCGGGATTATTCTCCATGTTTCTGGCCCCTGCCGCCCGCCGGATCTTCGGCATCGAACTATGGGAGAGAGCCGTAACCTGCGCACGGGAAAACCTGTCCAGGGCGGGTCATGAAAATGCCGTCTTCTTCAGCGGCGATATGCGGAGTATCTTGGAAAGGGAGTTCATTACCGCCCGGCGCCCCCTCGATGTCCTCGTCATCGATCCGCCCCGGGACGGGTGTAAAGACATCTCCTTCCCCGGCAAGATGCTTAAACCAAAACGGATTGTCTATGTTTCGTGTCATCCTGCCACCCAGGCCCGGGATTGCCGCTTTTTTGCCGATCATGGCTACACACTCCAAAACCTCCAACCCTTAGACATGTTTCCCCAGACCAGCCATATAGAGGTGGTGGCGCTCCTCTGCCTTTGAAGAGCGGCGATCGGCTTCGTGCTTGTTTCGAACGGTTGCACATGATATGAATAATTTATGAGTGTATATGCATATGATTAAAGCCTTTCTGCTCCTCTGCGCCGGGATAACCCTGTTCCTCTTCGGCATGATGAAGCTCAGCGCCGGGATACAGAGCCTTTTTTCCGCCCGGATCCGTGATTATATCAAATACGCCGTCCAGCGCCCCTTTTTCGGACTCCTCACGGGGGTGGCGGCGACGGTCTTCTTTCAGAGCAGCTCTGCTACTACCGTCATCGCCGTGGGGATGGTCAGCGCCGGGCTGATCAGCTTTTATCATTCCCTGGCCATTGTTCTTGGCGCCGATCTCGGCACTACGGTAATCGTTCAACTCGTCGTCTGGAAGATTACCGACGCCTCCCCCCTGTTTATTATCACGGGCGGGATGCTCTGGTTTACAGGAAAAGAAAAGTGGCAGAGAATAGGTGAATCGATCTTCTATTTCGGTCTTCTTTTCTTTGGATTGAGCCTGGTGAGCGATGCTACATTGCCCTTGAAGAATCATCCGGAAATCGTGGGATTTTTCCGTGATACACAGCATCCGCTGACGGGGTTTGCCCTGTCCGCGCTCTTTACCGCCCTGGTCCATGCCTCGGCCATACCGATCAGCATTCTTGCCATCCTCGCTCAGCAGGATCTCATCAGCCTCGACAACGCCCTGCCCATGGTGATTGGAGCCAATGTCGGGACCACCGTCACGGCCCTGATGGCCGGAATGGTATCAGGTATCGGTGGGAAGAGGGCCGCCGTCTCCCATTTCTTTTTCAAGGCGGCGGGGGCCGTAATCTGTATGGCCGCGTTGCCTGTTCTGATGAACGTGCTCAGGAATCTCTCGCCGAATATAGCGCAGCAGATTGCCCTGGGGCATTTTCTCTTTAATCTGATCATTGTGCTCCTGTTCTTTCCCTTTATCCGCAATGTTGCCCACCTTATGGAAAAAATCATGCCCGGCAAGGAGGAGGTACTGCCCCTCTGGCCGGAGTTCTTAAGAGAAGACATTCTCGCAGAACCGGCGGCGGCCCTGGGAACCGTCGAAAAGGAATTGGCGCGGGAGATCCTGCTGGCGGAAAAGATGTTCGCCCTGGCCGCCCCGCTCCGATATTCCTACCTTGAAGGCCGGAGAAGAGACGTCCTCTACATAGAGATGGTTGCCAATCATCTTCGCCACGAAATTGTCGAATATCTGAGAAAAATATCCTGCAACGAGATGTCGGAAACTCTTTCCCAGAAGCTCTTTGCCTACACGGCCATGGCGGACGACATCGAACGGATGGGTAATCATATTGTCAGTTTCGTTGATCTTTCCCGGGAAAAACACTACCGGGAAATCGAGTTCACCCATGCCGCCGAGGAGGAGCTGGCGGATATCGAAAGACAGGTTGCCGCCAATATCGCCGACGCGGAATCATTGATCCGGAAACATGATGGGAACAGAACCGCGGATGTATACCGCCGGGAAAATGATATTGACAGCGCCGTCAAGGAGGCGAGGGAAAGACATCTGGTCCGTTTTCATAAACGCCTCTGTCCAGCCGAGGCCGGACCGGTTTTCATCGAGATGCTCATCCATCTGGAGCGGATCTCCGATCACTGCCAGAATATTGCCGAACATGTCGAAGACCTGCCGGTGAAATGAAGCGGCTTGACCTGCTTAATGGAAAGATGTTATTTTGTTGCACAGAGTTGTGTTCCCTGACCCATCCCCACCCCAACCCTCCCCTTGAAAGGGAGGGGGAGAATCACTTTTTGCGAAGGCGTCAATATAGACATGTTCGTCAAGAGTAAATGCCCAATGAAAGGAGATAGTTATGAAAGATCGTTTGAACGCCCTGGATGTTGCCCTGAACAACGAAATGAGGGAACACGAGTTTTACCTGAAGAATGCGGAGCGGACAAAGAATCCTGTCGGCAGGGCCATGTTCCTGCAGATTGCCGCGGAGGAACTGGAGCATTACGAACGGCTCAAGCAGCTTCACGAAAACTGGGCCAAAGACAAGAAGTGGCCCGATACGGTCCCCCTGAAGGTCAAAGAAACCATTGTTAAAGACATCCTGAAGGATGTCGTCAATAAAGCGGCCAATGCCCCGACGGGCGACGCCGATGATCTGAAGGCATTGGAGGAGGCCATTGATTTTGAGGGACAGGGGGCGACCTACTACGCCCGGCTCCGTGACACCGTTACGGACCCCAGGGAAAAGGCCTTCTTTGAGCTATTGGCCAACATTGAACACGAACATTACGTTTCCCTCAAGGACACAGAAGAATATCTGAAGTATCCGGCCGCCTGGTTCCGGAAGGCGGAGCGGTCGGGCCTCGACGGGGCATAATTCCGATTCTTAATCAAAGCGCTATCTGCGTTGGCTTCGTCATCGGCTCCTCGAAGTATTTCCATATACGCCTGCGTCGCCTCTTCCTTGCCGCCTCGATTTCATCTTTGATTAAGAATCGGAACAAGAATGGTTTTATAGCCTTTTCACCCGGAGCATGTTCGTCGTTCCCGCGCCGGTGACGGGGTGTCCCACCGTCATGACCACCAGATCGCCGGGAGCGACGGCGCCACTGTCCAGGGCCGCCCGGGCGGCGAGTTCGATTAAGTCGTCTGTCCCCCGGGCTGCCCTGATCCGTATGGGGAGGCAGCCCCAGACCAGGGCCAGCCGACGGAGGGTTTCCTCATTAGGGGTGAGGGCCACGATGGGCTGGCGGGGACGGAACCGGGAAATGTTCAGGGCGGTCAACCCTGACTGCGTATGGGCGACAATGGCCCGGGCATCCAGGTGATCGGCGAGGATGCAGGAGGCATGGGCCACCGAATCGGGAATATCCTGCCGCGGGGTCTTCTTGAGGAAGGAATCATGGGGAAAGTTCCCCTCCGCCATCAGGGCCAAACGATTCATGAACTGGACCGCCTCTACCGGGTATTGCCCCGAGGCTGTTTCCTCGGACAGCATGACCGCGTCGGCTCCATCGAGAATGGCATTCACCACATCCGTCGCCTCGGCCCTTGTCGGCCGGGGAGAATCAACCATAGACCTAAGCATCTGTGTAGCGGTAATAACCGGTTTACCAGCAGTATTGGCCATGCGGATGAGGCGTTTCTGAACCATCGGGACTTCTTCGAGAGGAATTTCAACACCCAAATCCCCCCGGGCCACCATGATGGCGTCTGTTTCGGCAACGATATCGTCGATCTCATTCAGCGCCTCATGTCGCTCGATCTTGGCGATAATCGGCGTTTGTCTGCCCAGTTCCGTAATCAATTCCCGGACCCCTCTTATCTCTTCGGCGCTTTTCACGAAGGACAGGGCCACATAATCCACTCCGGCTTCCAGGCCGAAAAGGAGATCCACCCGGTCCTTCGCCGTAAAGGCGGGCGCCCGGATCGTCCCCGTGGGTAGGTTGATCCCTTTGTGAGAGGTGAGTAGGCCGCCGGTAATGACAGTGCAGGTAATATCCGTGCCATCCGTCTCTTCCACAACCATCTCCATCAATCCGTCCGCCAACATGAGCCGGTCCCCGATCTTGACCTCCCGGGCCAGAAAGGGATAGGTCACGGAGACTGATCCTTCATTGAGAGCATCAGGACGGGTGGTAAGGATAAAGGAGCGGCCCGGTTCAAGGATGATTCCCGGCTCGGGAAGGTTGCCGATGCGGATCTTAGGTCCTGCCAGATCCTGGAGAATGGCCACCGTCCGTCCCTGCCTGCGAGCCGCGGCGCGAATCCGGCGGATAAGGATTTTATGTTCCTGATGTGTGCCGTGGGAAAAGTTCAGGCGGGCCACATCCATGCCGGCGGCGATCAGGGCTTCCAGTGTACCAGGGGAGGCGCTCGCCGGCCCAACGGTGGCAATTATCTTTGTGCGACGCATAATTTTTCGCCTTACCGCGGCAGGTTTGCCGTCAGATAATCAAGGGTTACGGGAAGATCCAATTTGAGCCGGTGGATGAACTGGATACCAATCTGTACACCCCCGGTCTGACATTCCTGGAGATGACCGCCGTACTCGCGGTCGGCCGTGAGAAAATGCAGATGAAAGCCGGGAAAATTCAGGGAGCGGATAAATTTCGGCGTATAAAAACCAGCCAAAACACCATTGATATTTTCGTATTCAAAGACGGGACGGTTCTGTTCATCTTCGACAAGGGGTTGATAATTATTCTGCCTGGTGACGGACCATACCTTCACCTGCTTGAAGAAGCCGTCGACGCGGATGGCATAGAGCATGTTATCCGAGGGCAGCAGGCTGTTTAAAATAGCATTGAAGGCGCTGAAATCGAGAGTCCCCGCTATCTCTTCCACAACAGAAGGGCGATAGAAGGTCACGCAGCCAAAGGGGGTTTGAACATTATCATCTACGGGATAAGTCTTTCCATCGGCGTGCAACTGATAGATGACACCATCGAGCATAACCATTTCCCCATCCAGGTTATTGAAAGTGCCCAGACCAAAATCACCATGCTTCTTCAGATCTCCAAGGGTGGTGTTTTCTTCGTAAAAGCCTTTCAGCATGGCATTGACCGGCGCGGAGAGATAGACTGAATTTATGCCCCGCTCATCTTTCAAATACTGAACCAAGGCTTTCTCGGTGAGTTGAGAAATGGAGTGGCCAGATTGCTGGGCAACGTGTAAAAGATCTCCCGCTAATGGCCGAGGTATGGAAATATTCAGATCCTCGTAATCCTCAGTATGATCCGGCATGGTTCCCCCCTATGAGGTGGATAATATACAAATTATGACTGATGTCAAGAAAGCATATTATTTTCCATGGCCAACGTCAGCTCGTGCCAACGGTCGTATGACTGTTCGATTTCCTTTTCCAGATCTTTGAGGTCCCGGCAGGTCTGTTTGATTCTTTCCGGTTCCCGGTGGCTGAGGGGATCGCAGAGAAACGATTCGCCCTCCGCCTTCCTGTTTTCCAGAGCGGCAATGCTCTTTTCTATAGCGTGAAGCTCTTTTTTCAGTCCCTGATTGATCCTGGCCAGGCGCTGGCGCTCTTCCGCATCCCGGCGCTTGTCTTCCTTGGTCTTATAGGCGCTTTTCCCCTCCGCCGCCGAGGTATCCGCTGGGGGTCCGTTCTGCCCTGCCGCAGCCCTTCTCTCCTCTGCCAATGATTGCCGCTTCTCTATAAAATAGGAATAATTACCGGGATATTCAATACATTCACCGTCCCTCAGTTCAAAGACGCGATTGACGAGGTGGTCAAGGAAATAACGGTCATGGGATACGAGGACGACGGTTCCTTGATAGGACAGCAAGGCCTTCTGAAAAATATCTTTGGTTTTGAAGTCCAGGTGATTGGTAGGTTCGTCGAGGATCAAGAGGTTTGTCTCCTGGAGAAGGATCTTCAGCAGGGCCAGCCGCGACTTTTCCCCTCCCGAAAGGACGGATACTGGTTTGTGGATGTCATCGCCGGAAAAGAGAAAGGCCCCGAGGAGGTTGCGTCTTTCCCGGTCATTGCTCCGGGAGACAACCTCCATCGTTTCTTCCCAGACCGTCCGTTCATAACGAAGATTTTCCGCGCTTTCCTGGGAAAAGAAGGCCATGTGAACATTGAGCCCGGAGCGGACTTCCCCCGCCGAAGGCGCTTCCACCTGGCCGAGAATCCGTGACAGCGTCGATTTACCCGATCCGTTGACGCCGACAAGGGCTACCCGCTCTCCCCGCTGGAGGGAGAAGCTGACCTCCCGAAAAACCTCCTGGGTGCCGTAAGATTTGGCAAGCATACTGACCAAGAGGACCTCCTTCCCGCTTTTCGGCCCGGCGGGGAAGCGGATCTTGACCGTTTTACCATGCCCTTCGGTCTGGAGGGGGGCAAATTTTTCAAGCATCCGGATTCGGCTCTGGACCTGTTTGGCTTTGGTGGCCTTGAAGCGGAACCGTTCGATGAATTCCTCGGTCTTTTTGATCTCCCCCTGCTGGAGGAGCCGTTCTTTTTCCAGGGCCGCTAGGCGCTTTCCCTTCTCCAGGAGATAATAGGAGTAGTTGCCCTTGTAGACGGCCAAACGACCCTGGGAGATTTCCGCAATGGTTGTCGCCATCTTGTCCAGGAAGAAACGATCATGGGCGACGGTGATCAGGGTTCCCGGATAGTCTTTCAAATAGCTTTCCAGCCATTCCATGCTTTCCGTATCGAGGTGGTTCGTCGGTTCATCGAGAAGCATAATGTCGGGTTGAGACAGGAGAATGACCGCCAGGAGAATACGCATCTTCCATCCCCCGGAAAACTCGTCGCACTGTTTGAGAAAATCCTGTTCCCCGAATCCGAACCCCTTGAGAACCTGCTTGGCCCTCGCCTCGAAGGCATAGCCCTCTTTGGCCTGATACACGGCAACAACCCGGTCATATTCCCGGAGGACCTTTTCGCGTCTCTCTCCGATCTCGGATAATTCTTTCCCTATCCCCTCCCCTGCCCCCTCTCCTTCGCCTTCCGGGGGGTAGATCGGCAGTGCGGCGATCAGTTTTTCGCAATCGCCCATTCCCGTTTCCAAGGCGGTCAGGCCGCAGCGGTTTTTCAGATATTCCATGAGAGGAACAGGTTCGATTTCCACGAGATCCTGGGGAAGATAGGCGATGGTCCTGTTTTTCCGGTCCGAGATATCGATCACCCCCCCGTCCAGTTCCACCATACCGAGTATTGCCTTCAAAAGAGTGGTCTTCCCGGCGCCATTGTCGCCTACCAGGCCGATCCGGCTCCGTTCCGTAATGGGCCAGGTCCAGTCCTCAAAGAGAGTTCTTTCACCAAAGGCCAGGCTAATGTTTCTCAGATAGATCAAATCCGGTTACTCCTCATAGAACGTCCTGTGTAAAATGCTTGACCATATACAATGATTATCTTCCCCTGACAAGTCATGAATCGGGCTGCTTGACCTGCCACAAATCCATATACAAATTCACATTGACACCCCGCCTTTCGTTGTTTAAGATGCCGCAGATTTTACCCACCAAATTATGATTGAAGGAGAACAGCTTATGAAGAGATCGTTTGTCAGTTTATGCATCACCCTTATGCTCATCCTGTGCTTTGCCGCCACGGCCTCGGCAGGTCCCACCATCGATAAGATCTTAAAAAACAAAGAACTTGTCATTGGTACCTCCGCATCTTACCCGCCCCTGTCGTACAAGACGAAAAACGGTACGGTGTTAGGTCTTGATATCGACCTGGCCACGGCCATGGCCTCGGCTATGGGGGTCAAGCTGCGGATTGAAGTAATTCCCTTTGATCAGCTTATACCTGCCCTTGAAAAAGGAAAAATCGACATGATCCTGTCCTGCATGACCATTACCCCGGACCGGAACCTCCGCATCGCCTATGTGGGACCTTACTTTCTTTCCGGTCAGTCTATCCTGACGACCAAGGAAATTGCCTTGAATATCAACGGTCCGGCGGATGTGAACAACCCGAATTTCAGCATCGCCGTGCCCAGGGGAACGACAACGGAGCGCATTGCCAAGAAAATGCTCCCCCAAGCGAAACTGGTGATTACCAAATCCACAGATGAGGCCCTTGATCTCCTGAAATCTAAGTCCGTCAAGGCCATGATGTCGGATTATCCCTATGTCGTGGTCGAGGCCTTCCGGTACAAGGACAAGGGTTTTGTCGCAAATCAGCCTTTCAGTAAAGAACCTATCGGCATCGGTGTCCGCCAGGACGACCCCCTCCTGATCAACTGGATTGGAAACTTCCTGAACATGCTCCAGGGCGATGGACTTCTCAATCTTCTGACCCAGCGCTGGGTCAACGATTCCTCATGGATCGCGGATCTTCCGTAGGTATTGATTTGTCAATTACATTTTGGCACGACTGGGTTAGATAATTTTTACCCCACCCTCCTGACCTCCCACTAACAGGAAGTCAGGAGGGTGGGGGCAGTGTTTCATTGCAGGAGACGTCCATGAAGAAACGAGCGATTACCACCGAAGGTGTTCCGGCTATCGGGCCCTATTCATCCGCCGTTGAAGCAGGGCCTTTCGTCTTTGTCTCCGGACAGATTCCTCTGGTGGCGGAAACAGGACAGCTTGTCGACGGTGATATACGAGCGGCAACGGAACAGGCCATGAAGAACCTGGAAGCGGTTTTGGCATCGGCAGGCCTGACGATGGAACATGTAGTTAAAACAACAATTTATCTTGCCGATATGGCCGATTTCCCCGCTGTCAATGAGGTATACGGCCGCTATTTCCAGACTGATTTCCCGACCCGGGCCACCGTCCAGGTCGCCGCCCTCCCCCGGGGGGCAAAGATCGAGATCGACGCCATCGCCTTCAAGATGCGGTGTCCAATGGGTGGGTAAGGGTCGGCCTGGCAGCCAAACCTTCGGCAAAAGAAAAGCTGTCGGCGCTGTTTAAGTAGTGATTTCCGGCAGGGGCTGGACCCATTTTTTCTTGTCTCCATCGTAGAACCACTTGTCCGTGAAGCCGCGACGCCTGATGAATGTGGGGTTCTTTGACCAGGAGATCATGTCCTCATAGGCCTGATGAAGTTTTCTGAAGATGTCTGAGTCTCCCCCCACATCAGGATGGTGTATCTTCGCCTGCTGGCGGAAGGAGTTTTTGATGAGCTGTTTCAGCGCCGGCGAGAAGAGATCGGAGCGTTCGAGGTTCAGGATCAGGAGCGACGTTTTTTTAACGGAAGAAAAGGTGGTAATAATCGGTTTGACCGACGTGAGGGGCTTGTAATTCCGCACCGCCTGCTCCAGGACGTGTTGCGAAGCCAGAAAGCGCTTGTTGGTTCTCCTCTTTTCCGCCCACCACTGCTCCCCCAGGATGTCGGCCATGCGGCTGAAATCGTCGGCCGGCTTTTTCCCCGGCGAGCGGGGATACAGAAAACTGAATATCTCCGAGGACCCGTAGGGCAAAATATCCATCATGATCAGGGTCTCGGAAAAAGAAAAGGTCCCGCAACGGGTATTCAGTACCTCAACGAGGCCCATCCGGGCGTCGAGTCTCAAACGGAGTTTCTGGCGGCATTCTACTGAACAATAGCGGCGTCTTCCAATGTTTTCCGTGGTTCCGCAGGACAGACAGCGGTATCTGATCCGTTTGTGTTCATGGGGAATGAGGGCGTCTGCTTTGATGCTTTTCATATGGCCGGGCTTATGCACCAAGGGAGCTTGTCTGTCAACAGGAAAACTTGCGGGTTTATGATTCATTGAGGAATCGAAGTTCTTTAAGAAAAAAATAAATTATGATACTATTCAACCCGGATCGAGGTCTTGAGAAAGGAGGACTCAGAATATGTTCCAGGTTGCGTCTTATGAAACATATGAGAATGGCCAGGTGATTTTTGAGGAAGGGACTTACGGAGACTGGATCTATGTCATTGACGAGGGAGCGGTCGAGATTTATAAAACTCTTGAAGGTCAAAAAGTAATCGTCGGCGTCCTGAAAGAAGGGGAAATTCTGGGGGAATTGGCCTATATCGCCAAGATACCCCGGACAGCCAGCGCCATGGCCGTAGGTCACACGGTCATCGGGATTATTGATCGCAATTTCTTCGATCACGAGTTCAACAAGCTGTCCGCAGATTTTCAGAAAATGATCAAGATGGTGGCCATCCGTCTGAAAAATGCCACCGAGACGATATGTCGGTCAGAAGTCAAGAGAGCGTAAAAATATGGGGGGATTTATGAGCAAGGAAGACATCAGAAGTTACGCCATGAATTTGGGAGCCGATGCGGTCGGCTTCGCTACGATTGAGAATTACCAGTCGAAAAAATCTCCGGACCCCAAGATGATCCTACCGACGGTGAAATCCATGGTGGTGGTGGGATACCGGGAACTTGACGGTTCCGTGGAAAGCGCGAACACCCGGACCTGCATGTCCGGGCGCATGGCCATCATGGAGCTTTCCCAGAAAAACGTCTATCTTTTGGGCCGCTATGTGGAGGACAAGTATCACGTGAAAACGGCGCCCGTCCTCCTATCCTATCCACTCGATATGGGACCGGGGGTCATGGGACTGATCGGGGACATATCGCTGCGTCACGCCGCCGTCGCCGCCGGCCTGGGGGTCTTTGGCCGCCATAATCTCGTTATCCATCCCCGCTTCGGGACCAGGCTTCTCTTCACGGCCCTCCTGACGGAACTGGCTCTTCCCTCCGATCCCCCGGTGACAGAGGAACTCTGCAACGACTGCGGCTTGTGCGTCGATAACTGCCCTGCCAAGGCCCTGGAGGTGGAAGGTCAGACGGATGCGATGAAGTGCCTGCGCATCTCCCAGCCCTGGGGCATTGGAGGAGCCATCGGCTTCATCCGCAAGTTTATGAGCGCCCCACCGGAAAAACAGAAGGAAATGCTCCTGGACCCCCAGTTCCTGAAACTCTACCAGGCATCGTTTATCGGCTTCCAGTACGACTGTTTCAATTGCCTGGCCAGTTGCCCCGCCGGTAGCCGACTGTGAACGGTCGGCTGAGGAAATGATCAACGCCCGGGGGCGATAGTCTACGACTGGATCGTTTTACCTTGCAGATTGTTCCAGGTGTTTTCCGAGTACCAGATATCAACGAATTCGAGGAGCGAGTCTCTTTCCCGTTTCTTGATCTCGTCTGCCAGGAATACCACTCCCGACGGCTGGCCACTCAACAATGCGTGCTGAACGCGCGGGTTTCGCCATTAGCACCGGCCGTCAGGACCTCTGTAATGGTCTACGAACATCATGAATAGTCGCGCATCGGCAACGTTATTTTTTGCACACGGTCTTTCCTGCATTGTAAGCCTTTTCCATCGCCTCCTTATTTTTGAGGACATCATCCGGTTTATACGTGCCGGCGGAGACAATCGTGTCCTGAACCTTTAATCCGAGGAACGACAGCACGCCTTTGTTCAGGTCGAAGGATGACTGAAATGTACCCGGGTCGGACTGCCCCTGCGTGTACACCATGAGCGTTTTCTTTCCCTCACCAAGCTTGTGCGTAAAATCGTCATTGAGAAACGTATAGAGTCGGTCCACAAAAAGCTTGGTCTGACCTGTCATCTGAAACATATAGACAGGTGTACCGACCACAACGGCGTCCGTATTCCTTATTTCGTCGTATAGCGGCGCCATGTCGTCCTTCTGGATGCAAACCCCTTCCGGTTTCTTGCAGGCTCGGCATCCCTGGCATCCCTTGATGTTCATCTCGTTCAAAAAATACACCTTCGTTTCCGCCCCGCTTTCCTGCGCCCCCCGCAACACCTCATTTACGAGCCTGGCCGTATTCCCTTTCTTTCTGGGACTTCCTACAAAACCGACAACTTTCATTTTCCTACCTCCTTGATTATTAGACTGGTCGTCTATAGTTGTGACAAAAAAATTTATTTTTTTGGCGAAAGCATGTTCTTTATCGTCGTAATTGCATTCTCCAATGGTTCCATGTCCTGATCGATCTGTTTCCGAACCGATGCCCCTTGCCATAGATCATGGATAAATGCCGCAGCACTATGTGCGTCGATCTCGCTGTCCATGACCCCCTCCGCCTGTCCCTCTCTGATGCATGCCTCGTATATGTCCAGCCACTTCCTGATACCTTCACTCTGCGTTCTTCGTATGGTTTCACTCAAATCCGACACTTCCGCTCCCAGTTTGGCGATCAGGCAAAGCTGCTGGCAGCCTTTCTGCTTATGATACATAAGGATCGTATCGAATAATGAGACCATTCGCTCATAAGGATTCACATCGGGGTTCGTCAAATGCTGTCGGAGAAATTCCTCGTGTTCCCTAAGAAAGTTCTTCATCAACTCTACTCCAAAATCCTCCTTGGACTTGAAATAGTGGTAGAACGAGCCCTTCGGTACACCGGCTGCCGATAGAATTTCATTCAGACCGACCGCCGTATACCCTTTGGCGAGGATGATTGATTTGGCAGTCTCGAGGATAATAGCCTTGGTGTCTCTCTGGATCATATCTCAGGGTCCTTTTCTATTCCTTGGAACTGCCGGGTACCATATTAGACCGGTCGTCTCTTGTCAATAAATATTTCAGCATGTAAGGATGCCGGGTCGGAATCATGGAAAATCCGTAGTAACGCACCATTTGCTCGCCCCGGTTGCGCATACTTGATGCGGCAAGCCGTGTTTTCCTGGACAAAGGTGCTGGATGTGATGCTGCGATCCAGGCCGAGACGAGCATACAAAACGTCGATTGGCTGGTTGCTTACATCCGCTCGTCATTCAAAGCTAATCCTGAGCGGGACAGGACCAACCATGAATTCCAAAAGGATTATAATCGGCACCTCTGCGGCGACCGCGATCTCCGGCATAATATACTGGATTACGGTGTTTTCAGGCGTCTTCCCCGTTGTTATGATCTTGTAATATTTTTATTTTGGGGAATACCGTCAAGTATATGGTTTCTTTCTTTGATACGCGGATTCTGCGGTTCGATTCAAAAAATAAATTTTTAATTGAGGAAAATCGATTGTAAAAAAGCTTGATACATATTTTGTAGTGTGCTACAAAATATGTAGCGCGCTACAAAATATGTATTAAGGAGGATGTTATGCCTGTAATCAGCATTACAATGGGTCCATCGACGGAAGAGCAGAAAAAAATGCTTATTGAACGTTTGACAGCCGACGCTAAAGGATAAAAAGCATGGCTATTCCAAAACCGGGGAAACCGGTCAGAGGTTCAAAGTCGGGTGCGCCGATCATGGCTCTCTTCGATTTGCTGGGACGACGCTGGGCGATGGGAATTATATGGCAGTTGAGAGAAGGACCGCTTCCTTTCGGGGAATTACAGAAAAGATGCGATTCAATTTCGCCGACGATTCTGAGCAGCAGAATCAAGGATTTATGCGACGCTGCACTGATAGAACGAACGCTTGAAGGATATACATTAACAGGACAGGGCGTGGAATTATTCAGAATACTGGAACCTTTCAAGGAATGGTCAATTGTTTGGGCAAAAAGGATTAAGGATTAGCTACTCGAGGTTATGGAATTTTTAATGTACTCCTGATGGTTTCGTGAATTTGTTTGAATTTTTTAATAAGAGAAAAATTTATTTCTGAAAGGAGCTATTTACATGAAATGCACATCAGTATCTCAACGTAGGAGCCTCAGGGTAGTGCTGTTTAGCGCCCTGTTGCTGTTCTGTTTCCTTTCCTCTGCCCAGGCTGAGGCGCCCATGGTCAAGACCCAGGTGCCGGGATACTATCGCATGATGCTGGGACAATTTGAGATAACGGCCCTTTACGATGGATTTATTGATCTGGACGCTAAATTGCTGATAAATGTCTCTGAAAAAGAGGTTCAGGCCTTACTTTCCCGCATGTTTGTCGGCAGCCCCAAGATGCAGACGGCAGTGAATGCCTATCTGATCAATACCGGCTCAAAGCTGGTACTGGTGGATACCGGAGACAGCAATATATTTCGTCCGACCCTCGGCAAAGTAATTCAAAACCTCAAGGCAGCAGGTTACGACCCGGCGCAGATCGACGCCGTGGTGATTACCCATATCCATGGCGATCATGTGGGAGGATTGCTGGATGGGGAAGGAAAGCCGGCTTTCTCGAATGCCGTTGTCTATGTGTCTAAAGGAGAAAACGACTTCTGGCTATCCCCAGCCGTAGCGGAAAAAGCACCGGCGGAGTATAAAAAGTATTTCAAGATGGCCCGTGACCTGGCTGCGCCTTATATCGCTTTGGGGAAATGGAAAACATTCGGAGACGGCGAGATGCCGGTTCCGGGTGTTAAAGCGGTCCTCATCCCGGGACACACGCCCGGGCACTCTGCCTATGAAGTCATAGACGGCAAAGAATCGCTCCTGATTACCGGTGATATGGTGCATTCCCTGGCGGTCCAGTTCCCCCGTCCTGACGTGGCTTTTGAGTACGATACCGATAAGAAGCAAGCCGTCTCCGTGCGGCTGGCGCTGTTCAAGAGCGCCGCTGAACGCAAGGTATTGGTTGCCGGCATGCATCTGCCTTTTCCCGGTATCGGTCGCATCCGGGCGGATGGAAACAACGCCTATACCTGGGTGCCTGTCGAGTTTTCATCCATAAAGGGGAGTAAGGGGGGAACATACTGATTCATGAAGAGAGTTGTTGTTAAAACTAAGGGAATCATAAACTTATGCATGAACGATTGATTTCTTCCGGAAATCCGCCTTCCGCGAAGGTCGCACCGGCCTTGTGGTTCATATTCGCAGCACAAAAGCTGCTGGTCCTGGAAGAGGGTGCATCGGTGTCCATCCCTCTGATCGTCGCTCCGGCATCCCTCGGCCTCTCGCCGCTCCGTGAGCGGTACCTGGGAACCCTGGCGGGACTTGACTGCTACGGTGCCGCCGTCCCGGAAGACGGCCCCATCCCTCCGAAGATGGGTTTTTACGGATTGCGGTATCTATACGGGCGCCTTGCCGAACCGCATTTTACCATTGCCCTGAAGGCAGTGCACCTCCTTGAGTGGGAGGAAACTACCCGCTACTGCGGCCGCTGCGGCAGGAAGATGGCACCCGCGAAGGAAATGAATGCCCGTGAATGCGTGGGCTGCGGGATGGTGGTTTTTCCCCGCATCTCTCCGGCCGTAATTGTCCTGGTGGAAAGAGACGGTCAGGTGCTTCTGGCCCGGTCAACGAGGTTCACGGCGGATTTTTACAGCGTCCTGGCCGGTTTTGTGGAGCCGGGGGAGACACTGGAGGATACGGTGCACCGGGAAATCGAGGAAGAGGTGGGTATCAAGGTGAAGAATGTCCGCTATTTCAGCAGCCAGTCATGGCCGTTTCCCGATTCCCTGATGATAGGCTTTACCGCGGAATACGCGAGCGGCGAGATCAGGATCGACAAAACGGAGATTGTCGAGGCGGGCTGGTTCGATCCCGATAAATTGCCGACCGTTCCCGGAAAGATCAGTATTGCCCGGCGGCTGATCGACTGGTTCGTCGAGACCAGATTGCAGGAGAAAGCACCTACCGCACCGCCGGCGGAAAGGAGCTACGATCCGGGTGAATAGGCGGACCTCCGGCAGGTCTACGACTGGATCGTTTTACCTTGCAGATTGTTCCAGGTGTTTTCCGAGTACCAGATATCAACGAATTCGAGGAGCGAGTCTTTTTCCCGTTTCTTGATTTCGTCCGCCAGGGGCTTTCTCAAAAGATGCTTGATGCTTTTGAAGGCAACGCCGTCTTTGGCGGCAAATTGTTCGGCCATCCTTCTCGCATTCGCTTCCAGTTCGGCATCCGTGCTGACCTGATGGATCAGGCCGAGCTGAAAGGCCTCCTCGGCAGTATACATGGCGCCGGTGTAAACGGCGGTTTCCGCATTTTTCTGACCCAGCCAAAGCTTGATGATCTCGACACTGCCGGCAAATAATGAAGATCCGAAGTTGATCTCATTGAGGGATATCTTCGCTTTTCCTGAAACCATGATCCGGTAATCGCAGGCGATGGCGATCATGCAACCGCCGGCCATCGTATGACCGTTTAAGGCGGCAATGACCGGTTTCGGAAACAGGAAAACGTCTCCATAGAAATCCGTGAATTTGGTGAGGTAACGGAGGAAATCTTCTTTCTTGTAGTTTAGAAACTCCGGGATATCGAAACCGTAGGTAAAGAATTTCCCCTGTCCGGAAATGATGACCGCCTTAGTTTGGGCATCGTCGGCAAGCTCTTTGAAGCAAGCGATCAATTCGTCGATGACGAATTCATTGATCGCGTTCACCTTTCCCCGCGAGAGAATAACCTTCGCAATGCCATCTGTTTTTTCTACCCTGACAAAATCCATAATCCCCTCCTCCTTATTTTTTATACTTCAAATAGTTTTCTGGGACTGGTTGTCAGAATTTCGTTTCCAGTCCTCTTGATCAGGATCATATCCTCAAGTTTGACGACACCCAAACCCTCATCCAGCATATGCAGATCCAAAGCAATGACATAGCCTTCCTCCACAGGGGAATGATCGTACTCGGAGGGAATGGGGGGTTCGTTCAGCTCCAGGCCGATGCCGTGACCGATCAACCGGGATCTCTTGCCGCCGCCGAAATGCTGGAACTGGTCTTGCCGTCCCAGTTCATCGGCTTTATTGACGGCCATCCGGTAAATGTCATGGCAGGCCGTTCCCGGCCGGATGTTGGCGATGAGATGATCGGCGATAGCCTGCAGGTCGTCGTACATGGAATGAATTTCTTTTCCGGCCTTTCCCACACAATAGGTCCGTGTCTGATCAGCATGATAGCCGTTTACGAGGGTAGGAATATCAACAATGACGATGTCCCCGGCATTTATTATTCTTTGCGAGGGACCCGCCGGAACGGCGGGGCTCAACCCCACACCGGTAATGGTGTAAACGACGCCGCTGATCTTGAAAAGGTTGGGACCTGAGGTGATGGGGCCGCGGCTCATGAAGAAGTCGGGCTGGCGGATGAAGAAGATACCCTCATGACCCGCCAGGCGGTGGGCATTTTCCACGGCGGCGGCAAGCTCCAGTTCCGTTATCCCTTCCTTTAAAGACGAAAGGACCGCCTCATGACCGGCGTGAATCGCCCGGCAGGCATTCCTGAGCTGTTCAATTTCCCCGGGGGTCTTTGTCTTTCGCTGTTCCAGGATAAGCGGAGAGATATTGACAAATTCGCATCCGGGAAAGAGTTTCTTGATGTTCAAGAATTGCTCTGCCGTTAAAATATCCAGTTCCACACCGATCTTGCCGCCGGATGGTTCCATCCTCGTTAAAAAAAACTCGGAAATCTTGTCCAGTCGTCTTTCTTCTTTCACCTTTTCTTGCGGGATGAAAATATCGTTGAGGGCGAAATCCAGACCGCTCCGAACATACAGGGTGTATTCGTCAGGCAGGACGACCAAATAAGATGGCTGGGCCGTCCCGGTGAAATAAAGGATATTCCGGGAATAACCGATCAGGGCGCCCCCTAATCTCTGAGCAGCGAGCTGCCTTTGCAGGATCTCTATCCTTTTTTCCTGTTCCATAACATCATCACCTCCTATGCATTGAGAAGCAGCGAATTATTGCGGCGTATTGTATCAGATCGTCAATACACCTCCTCCGGCGCTTATATTTATTAGCAATGTTATCCGCGATAAAAAGCAGGTGGATAGAGAGGATTGGGGTATTGAAGCATGAGCATTCTTCAGAGATGGGTGAGTTGCATGTTGGGGATAGGTTGGGAAGGCGCTTAAACGTCTTCGTTTTCACCGGCTTTCCTCCGGAAGAACGTTAACGATTTTGCTGCACAAGAGGCCGGGATTTTATGGATACCCCGTTCATACCTGGACAAGGTTTGACGTGTGATACCCAAGGCGCCGGCAAGATCTTCCTGACGTAAATAAAAGCGGGAGCGCAGTTTTTTCAAGATCGCCGGATTTGCCATCACGATGCTTGCATCCCGGGGAATGCCGGCGCCCTCGATCGACCCCTTCGGACGGCACACAATTTCTTTGCCAGGTCCTTTCACCCTCTTTGCAGATATCCTTTTTGACATTTTCCAGAGTTTTTCGGAAAGCTTGACAGTAATAGGCGTTTCTATCCACTCCATCATATATCCCCTAGTCCGACTGATGGGTTCCTGCAAATCATCATCTTCGATGACGCCAATTTCCATGAGTCGTTCATGGGCCTTAAAAAAGGCATCCACGGTGTGGCCGGGATTGCGCCAATTCACGTCATCTCCGCAGAAATCGAGGATGCTCCGGGGCGTAGCCCTGGGTAAGGCCCCCTTTTTCCCGGCAACCGTTCCAATCAGGGTCCAGTAAGTGCCTAATTTCTTTGTGAAGGCTTCGTGGTATGGGCTGAGGTGAAGGAGGGCTTTGCTGTAATAGCCTATCCAGAACAGTCCCTCCACATTAAGGAAGTGAGATAATGCCTGACCGCAACGGAACCGGAATGCGGTCCAGGCACCCTCCTGCCGCCGGTATTCCACGTCAAGAATATCCAGAAGCCTGTCCGGCCTTTCTTTGCCGTAGGTGACCACTCCCCCGGTTTGATAGTCCTTCCAGGTCATGGACAAACGAAGATCGGCAAGGCGCAGCACTTCCTGCTTGAGATCAGTGTACAGGTTTTGCGATCTGCCGTGACGGATATGGACATCCCGTATCCCCGCCATTTCTTCCAGCGTAATGCGGGCAATCCCTGTCTGCGGGTCATCCAACCGGGCAATATAAGACATAAGCATCAGGAATACATCGGCCGATTCCACAGACAGGTTCCGTACGGTATCCCTGAATCTTCCGGAATAGATGAAACCGAGGCGGGGGGTATAGTACATGGCGATGGTGGGATGGAAGCGGCGGGAATAATCGGGTGGAGGCTCACAAAAAAAAGTAATACTACCCGCTTTTGTTTCGTAGGGATAAAAGGGGCGGCCAAAGTTATCCGATTGCCATCTGGATTTCGGTCCGCCGGCATAAATAGCCCGCAGAGTGGAGTGAATAACGGGACTGACGGGGAAGGGAAGCTTATCCCTGATGATTGGAGGACTTACGATTCTGCCCTTGGCAGGATATTCCTGAGAATGATTAATGCCTGGTGCCCAGAAAGGTGTCTTTTTCTCCATTTATTATCCCCGCCATTACTGATTGCCGATGCCTCCGGTCGTCACTATTACGATAAAGACCCCTTTAATGGTTTAGTATTTCAGGCGATGGTCACCTCCGGGCAGAGATAGACGTCCTGGATGGCCTGGAGGATTGCGGCGCCTTCTTGCATCGGACGCTGGAAGGCCTTGCGGCCGGAGATGAGGCCCATGCCGCCGGCCCGCTTGTTGATGACCGCCGTCCGCACCGCTTCGGCCAGGTCGTTTTCCCCTTCCGAGGCCCCACCGGAGTTGATCAGACCCGCCCGGCCCAGATAACAGTTAATGACCTGGTAACGGGTCAAGTCGATGGGGTGGGGTGTCGCCAGTTCGGAATAGACCCGGGGATCGGTTTTCCCGAATTTGACCGCCGGATAGCCGCCATTGCAATCCGGTTGCTTCTGTTTGACGATGTCAGCCTGGATGGTGGCCGCCAGGTGATTCGCCTGCCCGGTAAGATCCGCCGAGGTATGGTAATCCTTCCCATTTTTGTTGAAGGCGGGATTGCGGAGATAGGCCCAAAGAACCGTGGCCATCCCCAATTCGTGAGCCAGGGAGAAGGCCGCGGAGATTTCCCGAAGCTGCCGACTGCTCTCCTCGGAACCGAAATAGATCGTCGCCCCGATCGCGGCGGCCCCCATGTCGAAACACTGCTTCACGTTGGCAAAGAGAAATTCATCATACTTGGCGGGATAAACAAGGAGATCATTGTGGTTGATCTTCACAATGAAGGGAATCCGGTGGGCGTACTTTCTCGACACCGCCCCCAGGACGCCGAGAGTTGAGGCGACGGCGCTGCAACCTCCCTCGATGGCGAGCTTCACAATATTTTCCGGATCAAAGTAGATGGGATTGGGGGCAAAGGACGCGGCGGCGCTGTGTTCAATCCCCTGGTCCACGGGGAGGATGGACAGGTAGCCCGTGCCGGCGAGGCGGCCGTGATCGAAAAGAAGCTGCATATTCCGCAGCACGTTCACCGGTCTGTCCGTGGGAATGAAGATCCGCTCGATGAAGTCCGGACCGGGAAGATGCAGGTTCTCCTTAGGGAAAATACACTTATGGCCAAGCAGCGGTTCGGCGTCTTTACCTAATAAATTAATAATTTTTGTGTACATGCTCTATCTCCTTAGAATACGGGTGATTTAAGATAAAAAATTGTCAATATCCCTGAGGGTAGATCCAAATCCACCCACTCTGTGGTATTCATGTTAGGTAGATAAACGAGGGATGTCAAGCAGGAATATGTGCCACTTGGTTGTTTTTCTGAAGGTTATCGTTAAGGCGAAATGTCGATAAAAAAGGCGGACAGTGCCATGGTGTTTTTTTGCTTCATCTTTTTGACAAGATCGTTTAAAGGAGAAGGTATTAATTAAAGAGGGACGATAAAGGCATGATTGAATTCTATAAGATGAGTGGCAGCGGCAATGATTTTATTCTCATAGACAACCGTCAGGGCCAGGTGGAGGCAGCTATCGGCGCCATTTCCGTCGTGGACTTCGTGCAGGCGGTCTGCACACCCAAGATCTCCGTCGGCGCTGATGGCCTTATCCTGATCCAGGAGTCGACAAAGGCCGATTTCGGCTGGCGCTTTTTTA
>Ga0247841_10001966_pt1 | contig 43128 bp, 57 predicted proteins | sample LaCruzMarch2015__2_FD_192410 | JGI IMG/M metagenome (GOLD analysis project Ga0247841, IMG submission 192410) | Freshwater microbial communities from meromictic Lake La Cruz, Castile-La Mancha, Spain - LaCruzMarch2015_18m | ecosystem: Environmental > Aquatic > Freshwater > Lake | place: Spain...
AAAGGAACGGGTTGCAGAGATGCACCGGGTATTGAAACCCACCGGAAGCATTTTCCTGCACTGCGACTGGCACGCGAATGCTTATATCCGGGTTGAGATTTTGGATAAAGTATTTGGAATGAATAATTTTCGTAATGAAATTATTTGGAAACGAACTCCGGCTCATACTGATTCAGGAAGATTTGGTATTAATGTAGACTCAATTTTTTATTACACAAAATCAAATAAATTTATTTATAAGGCAACCTATCAACCATATACTGAGGAATATTTAAAAAGATTTCATAAAGATAAAGATGGTCGACAATGGATAGATGATAATCTTCTTGCCAAAAATTTAAGTGGTGGTGGTTACGAATATTATTATAAAGGCATTACTGTAATTTGGAACTGTCCTATCGAAACGATGAAAAGATATGATGATGAAAACAGATTACATTATACAAAGAACGGAGGAATTAGACTTAAAAGATATTTGGACGAGTTAAAAGGACTACCCTGTCAAACAGTCTGGACTGATATAAATCCTGTAAATTCACAAGCTCAAGAAAAGATCGGATACCCCACCCAGAAACCCGAAGCCTTGTTGCATCGTATTATCGAAGCTGCATCCAACGAAGGAGACACTGTGCTCGATCCCTTTGTAGGCGGGGGCACTACCATAGCCGTGGCCGACAAGCTGCACCGCAACTGGATCGGTATTGATCAATCGGTGCAAGCCGTAAAAGTAACCGAGATGCGCCTGCAGAACCAGATGGACTTGTTTAGCAAACCGTTCATCGTACAGCTTCATAAATACGACTACGATACACTCCGGTACAGGAATGCTTTCGAGTTTGAAAGCTGGATAGTTGCCCAATTTGGCGGCACCCCTAACCCAAAACAACGCAACGACCTGGGCATGGATGGCAAAACAAAAGACAATGCCCCCATACAGGTAAAGCGAAGCGACAACATAGGGCGCAACGTGGTGGACAACTTCATTTCGGCAGTGCAACGATACGACAGAAGCCTCTTTGAAAAGAACAAAGCGGAGATGAAACCGATCGGCTTTATAATTGCTTTTTCGTTTGGCAAAGGTGCAATACAGGAAGTGGCCAGGCTAAAGAACCATGAAAACGTAACTATCCAACTGGTTACGGTGGAAGAGATTGTACCAATAGCCAAAAAGCCAGCTCTCACTGTTGAGCTTTCAGACAAATCAGTTGATGGCAAAGGCCAGCACGAAATTGAATTTAAAGCTACCGGAAAGAGTACGGCCGGCATTGAGTTTTACTCCTGGGATTTCGATTACAAGGAAGACACTTTTAAAGCAGAAGTACTGCTTGACAAGAAAGGCGAACAGGTACGGAAATTCAAAGCCGGACTGCACCATATTGCCGTAAAAGTAGTGGATAATGACGGGCTGGAGAATACTGAAATTATCAGGCTGAAGGTGAACGGGAAGGTAGAGCGGCAATAACCTTTTTTTTACACGATAATCTTCCCGAAACCAACCCAGTTGCCATCAATATCCAGCCCTCTGGTTTCAAGTTCCCTTTTTGCAAGTTCCTGGGCATTTATTTTCCCGGATGCAATATCCTTTAATAACTCGGTAAATGTCAATGTGAAAACAAATGCCGGATTCAGTTCGTCAGCTATGACCCCAAATTCAGCTTTACTAATAAATTCTTTGTACTCTATGCGTGTCATGGTGCGATTGATTTAATGACACGAAGATAACACATATGCTTTAAATGTGTGCTTTTAACAGGCAGATAGATAGCTGGATAACGATTGATGTACGTCAGTTTCTTTTCTGTTTATAAAAAATCCGATGTTGTTCAAACATCGGATTTAACCATTAAACCAATTGTATGAAAACTAACCTATACTGCCCTGCACCGGTTTGCTTTATATCCGGAATGGGTTGCATCTGTCCAAGAATTAATTTTCTCATACCTGCATGTTTTATGTTTCAGCAAATTCGCAGAAATCATATCAGAGGTATATGTTTTTAATGGAGTCGTATATTCATCCCCCCGCTCAGTTGTAATGGCTGTAATTATATAATCAGCTTGTGCTTTGAACTGAATTTCCCCGGGTGACCAGACATCCTGAAGGATAACTACAGGCACATCAATAGCTACAGGTTGCTGCAGGTTGTATGAATGCCCAGGCGGGTGCACGGCGAATGAAGGAGAAGCTACATTGGGTAAACAGTATGAGATTAAAACGGCAAGTAATATAAACAGCTTTTTCATTTTTGAATGGATTTAGTTTTTGAATGGATTTAGTTTTTTAAGGCGGTTCCCTGATGCGTATTTTCCACATAAAGCCGAGCACGGCTGCTTTGTTCACAGGATCGTACCCGAGTGTATATAGATGCTCCCTTTTTGTCAGCAGTGCGATTGTAGGGGCTGCAATTGCCTTATCCGGCAATATCATGCCAGCCTGCAACCCGACAAACCACTTTGCCCTGGGAGGATTGGGCTGAGTCGTAATTATCTTGGTAATATATCGTGTAGTATCATGCTTATAAAACTCAGCTTTCACCCTGTACCCCTTCAGCGCGTTCCTGAACAATGTATCAATCAGCCTGATGTTGGCATAATTGTCATCCCACAGCAAGCGGTCATATATCTTCACCAGGTTGTAATCATCCAGTGCTGCAAGAGTATCTCTAACCCTTTCCTGACTCAGGTATACCGTGTCCGGTTCGGGCATGGGAATAATTTTCAACATTGTCAGCGTGTCATGCCTTATGCTGTCCCTGGTTATGGTTACAGTGTCTGTTTTCGGGGCTTCTGTTTTAGTAGAATGCCCACATTCCCTTTGCAGGAGGATGATCAGCAAAAGGGCGATGTTCAATATAAGCGAAATGGGGAATAGCTTTTTCATAATGGGTTATCGTTATCGTTTTTATCAGTTTTCAATCCGGTAATTGTTTCATTAACCTTGCCTTTAATCATTACCCATAGGGCACCTACTAAATCCCTTCCCGTTATCCGGCTTACATTTTCGTATATGCTTTTTAACTCCACAGCCCCAATGTACAGGGCTGTAATTTTTGCAAGCTGTGTGCCGTCGTCCACTATCTTTTGCAGTACGAATGTGGCAATAATAGCTATCGTGTAAAACAGTATCTTGCTCACAGTATTCGCCATTCGGTTGGCTGTAATTGACTTTATGCCATGCTCCTTGATACTCGCGCTTACCCCTGTTCCGAAATCCAGGAAAATTAGCCAAACTACCAAATGGACAGTATCGTGAATTGGCATCAGGAAAAGTACTACCGCAAGAAATAAGTTCACCAACACTGTCCAGAGGTCAGAAAACATAGCTAAGAACCTTTGTGGCATATCCTGACAAAATTGAGTTTGCACCATTCGCTTACAATCATTCCGCCAATGGTTTCAACGGGTGTAAATTTTACGATTATTCTATTTGTGTCCTTTGGCATCCCAACTACTGTAAGGGTTCCAAGTATGCACCGGTTCGGGCACCATGTGCATTCTACTGGCTGATCAGTTTCCATTTTTTTGCTATTTAATTTCTTTTCCAAAAAGTTTGATGTTCGATATTTTTTCTTTGTTATCTTGCTCGGGCGTCCTGCCCTGCGATTTTATCACCAAAAGCCGGATAGAAATTACAGCTAACAGGCACATCATGGCAATGAATAGTATAAAAAAAGCACGATATAAATTTCCGTAATTGGTTTTCATTGCCTTGTTAGTAGCTCTTTATATCGCCAATATTTCGGCAACCCTTGATGCGGCTATCAACCCACCGTTGGCAAGCATTTGCACTCCCTCTATCGTAGCAGGGAGGTTAAGGTTAACTTCCGTACTGTAATCCAGCTTTTTTACAAACACTTTCAGCAACGGGTTTACATCGGCCTGCATCACAAGGCCGTAAAACTCCTCATCTGTGAAACGGCTGATGAAAGCGTACCGGCTTATCCTATTGGATGGCACACGGTTGTACATGAAAAACTTCATCGCCTCCAGATCATTTTCCTTGCGCTGTATTTCGGCATTGAGGTCTGAAATAGAGAAGCTACCAAATACTTCATCCGGTAATTCGTTAATCAAAGGAGGCATTACCGAAGAATCAACGGCATATGCCTTTTTTTTGAAAATGCAAATACCGGCTTCATCAACCGCGCAAAAGGTACTGTGGTTCGATAAACCGTCATTAAATTTCTTGATTATGCTGAACATATAATTTAATTTTTAATTGTTAAGATGCTGCCGGATACCAGGTGATGCTTCCCATTTTAGCGACAATGTCGTTTGTGGCTCCACCTGTTAATTTTAATTTGATGTCGTATGAGTTGCTTACCAAATTCAATGATGACCATGATGCCGTACGTTGACCGCCTCGTGCTCCCCAGTTGTAATTAATTTGGTATCGCAGTTCTGTTGATGATACTCGAATAATTGTCATCCTCATGCCCCACTCGGTTTCTGATGATGATGAAGAGGTCATAAAGTCTCCTGTTGTACCTGTGCCAAAATATACATTTATTATTTTTGAGTTGGTATTTATTGCACTTGTGCCAGCATATACAATCTCCAATGTTTGCCCGTTCGCGCTCAGCATATTGGCTGCAAGGGTATAGCTGAAGGCATCAGTGGCAGAAGTACCCGTATTCCCGGCATCGGCATAGAAGTTAGCCAACTTTCGCACTGTGTTGGCTACCAGGTTGAAATCTGATACCGGGCGTGTACCCAGCACCCCTGCCTCAGTATTGGTTACCAACCCTGCCGCGCTCAATGTGGGGAATGTAACAGTACCAGAAGCCGTGAGTGCGTTGCACGCAAAATTTACCGTTGACTTGTTCAGGTTGTGCGATGTGTAAATAACACCCCATTCGTTCCATGTCGAATCAATGCCGTTACGCACAAATATGAGACCTCCTATATCGGATGCACCACCTGCATTAAAGGCTAATTGCATTGCACCGCCACCGCCACTTGCTGTATCGCTTGCATAGGGTGCAATAGTCATCAAATCACCATAGTTAGGCCCTAAATAGCCTGATATACCTATTGCCGATAACTGCTTAAATTCGTTGCTGAACACACGTATATATGCAGTAGGCACATTGTTCACTGTCCGTCCTGCTGTAGGTTGTGTGTAACCGGTTGCCGGAAAACTGCTATCTCCAATGGCATGGATCCAGGGTATGTTGAAGGCAACTTTTGAGATCAGCCCGTTCGTGTCGGCAACAAGTAAATAACTGTCGGTATATTTAGCAGTCATTGTCCTTATCCTGGCACTGCCGATCACATCAAAATCAGTTGATGGAGTAACTCCGATGCCAAACCTCCTGTTTGCCAAATCAAAAATAAAACAGCTTCCCATTGTTGGGTTTGCATTGGTTGTAAGGTTACTTGTAGCACAACCTATAGCAATAATGTTTGCTGTGCTGAAGTTGATATAGGGCAGATAGTTGTTGCTTGATGTGTACATGCGTACCCATTGGTTAGCCACGCCGTCATACCTGGCTCCAAAGGCCCAGAAAGTCTGGCCGGAGCTGTCCATGCTCCAGTACGAATAAAACCCAACCCTCGCCAATGTTCCCCTTGCATTTGTGGAAGTTGAACGTACATACAACGAGCCGTTAGCTTTGTTACCTGAAGTTGCAATTTCAACCACATCCCCTGCCGTGGTTGGAGTTAGCGTACCTCCTGTCCTGGTAAGGTAATTATCATCCGTTGTCAGGATGCGCTTTTCGGTTCCTCCTGACAGCTTTTGGTACAATCCATCGGCTTTGGCAGCAAGCCCCACGAAACCGCTGGTAATTGCATTCCAGGCGGTTTTTATCTTCATCTCAAGGATGCTTATTTCTTTTGCCATTGGTTATCCTATTATGGTAACCCTGTACTGTGCGGAAGTCGGTGCATCGTCAAATGTCAACGTAACAGTGTTGGTATCGGTTGCTGTCCAGTCCACATATACACCTTTGTCGGTAGATACTTCCCTTATCGTTACCGAAACATCCTTAGAAGCAAAGTTGTGGGTAACTGCAATGCTTACAGCACTTCCATCTCCCACGTTGGCAGAGTACTTTCTGGCAACCGACATACCCGTACCCAATCCAAGGTTTGATTTGAGCGTGGCGGGAGTTACCGCCCTTGCTGCATCAGTACCCGTGTTTACCTCTGCCTGGGTAGCAAGTTCAATTATACCTTGTGCTGTATCGCTTGCCGAAACGATATCGGGAATGTTCTTGTTTACAAGCGTCCAATGCGCAAGCGTGGTAGGGGCATCCTGTTTGGCAATAAGCATATCGCCTATTTGCAAAGGTTCGGTAAAGAATGTGCCGGCAGCCGTTACCACATATGTCCAACCGTTTTTGATGCTTCCACTTGGGGTAGTGTCCAGGTCGGGTGTATTGGTAGAGGCATTATACCCTCCTTTATTTACCAATGCTCCTGAGCCAACAGCCGAAACCTGTGCGTCAACATAGGCTTTTACGGATTGCTGTGTAGGAACCTTGGTCGCAAGGTCAGAGGTCATGGAATCCTCATCAATCACAAACGACATGGAAGCTGTTGTGGTGTCCGAGTTCATTACGGCACCTGCTGCATCCACATTGGTAGCATCGGTTACATCAGCCCCGGCTTCGATACCTGAAAGTTTTGTTTTCTCGGCCGCTGTAAACAAGCCAGCATTAGTGGAATCGGCAAGAGGCAAAGTTGCGCTTGTACCTGTCGAAGAAGTTACAGTCCCCTGGTTTACGGCTGCCGTATATCCCAAATTGGTGGCAACGTTTACCTGCGCTCCAGTTGCAATTCCGTCCAATTTGGTTTTGTCGGCTGCTGTAAGCAATCCTGCCTCTGTTGTAGTGGCAGCCGGGGCTGTTGCCGCCGATCCGGTGCTGGAAGTGATGTTGAACGTGGTTGCTGTTTTGCTTGCTATACCTAAGTTAGTGGCTACATTCACCTGTGCGCCGGAGGCAATGCCATCCAGTTTAGTTTTGTCGGTTGCTGTAAGCAATCCTGCCTCAGTTGTAGTAGCCGCCGGAACAGTTGCTGCCGATCCAGTACTGGAGGTTACATTTAGCGTGCTTGATGTTTTGCTTCCAATGCCCAGATTGGTTGCAACGTTAGCCTGCGCACCAGCTTCTATCCCGTTGAGTTTCGTTTTGTCTGTTCCCGACATAACCCCTGCTGTGGTAGTTGTCGCTGTCGGGATAATTGCCCCTGTACCTGTGCTGGAAGTAATAGGCACTACAAGGTTGGTAACTGTTCCTATTTCAAGGTTTGTGCCAACGTTCACCTGAGCACCAGCAGCGATCCCATTAAGTTTTGTTTTGTCGGCTGCTGTCATCACACCGGCACGCGTTGTCGTAACCTCAAGAATTACCGCATTAGAGCCAGTATCAGAATCAATTTCTACCGTTGTAGCCGTTGTCTCTTTTATTGACAGGTTTGTACCGCTTATAGATAGGTTTGTCCACACATCGGGGCCAGTGCTCTGCAACTGGTAGGCCGCAAGGTCAGCCGTGTTGAAATATATGAAACCGATGGCCTTCCCGCTCGGGTGGGCAGCAAGGTTTTGCAGGCGCATGTTAAGAATCTGCTTGCCGTTGGCATCAATGCCGTTTAAGAATTTCGTTGCCATTTTTTGTTAATTTAAATCGGCATAGCCCGAAAAGCCAGCCTCAAAGGTTAATATTGCATGGTTCATGTCGGGGTATTCGTAATCTCCGTGTACCACAGTTCCCGCGCTGTCGGTAACGGTAATGGATGGTATCTTGTTAAGATTGTGTTGTATGTTCCATTGAGTTGATGGCGTGGTTTGGGTATGCCGGTAGTATTTGTCTGTAGAAGGTCCGGGAAGTTGATGTTCCACTCCATTAGCTTCAACAAACCACAGATGCCCAGCATAAGCAAATAGGCTTATATATCCAGGAGCCGGCAATGCTGGCTTTTCTTGTAGTTCGTTGAATATTTCTTTCCCAATGATCATTTTTCCCCGTATTGTTGTATTGCCTGAAATTTGTTCGCGCTACTTTTCCTGAAATTTTCTTTTAATTTATCCAAATGGTTCAAAAGCGTCAGCCCAAGCCCTATAGGTTTGTTGATGCCAAGGGTCAGTTTATAAGCTGTTTCCCTACTCATATCCTTTTCAAGGCTGATAACTTGTAACAGGCCGGTAAATATTTCGGTGTTGATGTTAAGGATGTCACCGGGAAGATAAAAAGCTGCCCACGTCCGTTCAATGGGATCTTGTCCTATCTCTGTAATGTAATACTTTGTCCCCGAATACCTCAGATAAAATTCGTCTATTTCGACGTCGGCGATATTGTTGATGGAAGACTTTGCCGGATATTCAGTATATCTCGCCCATCCATACAACCGGCTCTCTGCATCCGTGATGTACGCTGATGGCGGGACAATGTCCGTAAGGATGTATTTATCACCGACCGAAAACGCGAACGGCACCTGCATTGATGGTATTCCCATCCCGTTTTCGTTGGTAAAGGGCACAACCTCGAATCGTTTTGTTGAATGGGTATAGTTTTTCAAAGCAAAGCTGTAACCCGAAAGATTCCCTGAAGTGAATTCAACCTTTGCCGATACACCGTTGATGAGATACATTGTATTTCCGTCACTATCCTTTTCGTTCAGGTTATAATCCATGTTCTCATTGATGAACACGCATCCTCCGTCTGTGCCCCCCGCCATGCGCTTCATAGTTGCTGTAATATTGTTCGATGTTCCGGTTGCCTGGCTGGATATGATAAGGGTAGACGTCCCGACATTGGTGATCTTGCTGCCTGGGATGATGTTGGCACAGTCCCATATTGTGTCGCCTACATGGTAGGAACTCATAGTCGGCGGAATGTGTGGCTCTACCACGCTTGAACCTTGTATAGTACCCAATATAGCCAAATACTGTAGTTCAGAACCGGGGTCTGTAATATCCGTTATCGCGGATTCCTGGCGTGGGAAAATATCTTCGTTTATCGAAATCGCTTCGATGATGCCGTATTTGTCAATCATAACCTGCTGGTCAAGGAATGAAGCTTCGCCCATTGTGAATCGCAACCTTGATGCACCATTTTTGTATCCGGAAGTGATGTTTTTATTGGATCCTACTACATGTAACCTGGTTGCAAATGCCTTATCGTTGTCTGGCCTTACCTTAATGGTTTTTATTCCGGTCGCGTATGTGTACACTTCTTGCAGAACCCGTTGTTTCCTAACCAGGTTAAGGTCTGCAAAGTAGTCCTCCTGGACAGAGCTTTCGGAAACCGTGAAATTGCAAGCGAACGAATCGCAAACCTTCTGAAGTGCTGTATAGCAGTTGTCGTGGCAGAAAGTAATAAGCTGTGCATCAGCCGTGAAATCAATGATTCCTTCCCGCCATATCTCAAGCGGAAGTATCCTGTCAATATTGTTTAATATAAGGTTGAGGAAATCGGTTGGAGTTCCTACCAGGCTAAACTCAGTTTCCCATCCCCACCCTTCGCTGTCGTGGTTGAAAAGAATTGCGTCCTGTAACCTGTGCTGCAGGCTAAGGAACGAAAAATTATATATATAGTGCTTGTCTGTCAGCCTTTCAATCGTTGGGCACTCGTGCATCACAAAGCGCCTTTGGAGCGATTCATCGAACAACCACGCATTGATGTTGACAGTTAGTATCTGATTTGAACGGACCTGAAGCGTTAATTCTGACTTCCCTCCAAAATCTTCTTTCAGTACACGCTTCTCAATAACCGTTAAAGGGTAGAATTCACCTCCCGGTTCAATGATCGAATCATCAATATTGGTTATATAAGTTTTCCCCATACTTCAATAGCTGTTTCGCTTTCAATTGTCAAATCATCAATATTCCCGGTAAATACTATGTATCTATCACCGAATGGATGTTCAGGATATTCGTGCTCTACTGTCTGTAACCCATCAACGTACAGGTTGGTTTCACTGCCATCGCCCCAGCGTATTGTTACTGTCGCGGTGCAATCAACATCTAATTCCACAGTATTTGTTATATCGTCAACCGCAAACATCCATACCTTTTTTATCGGATCAGGCTCACGCAATTTGATCTGGAAGGTTGCCTTCATAGTGGATATTGCCCATTTCTTTGATACTGAAATACCATCAGCAAGGTACACATCGTAAACCAGGGGTTTATCCTGATCGTCCACTTCAATTATGAGCCTGCGCAATCCAGGAAGCATGATGGCAGCTTTGAAAGCCATCATCTTTTCGTTGAAATCGGTAGGGTCGTCGGCAACTATCCAGCACTCCAGGGTGATGTCCCTCGGTTCGTAATACAAGGCAGATAAATCAACCAATTCACCATTTCTGTCTGGTACGTTGCTTTTAAAAACCGCCTTCAGCTTTGGCATATCAATCAACCCGGTGCTCCCGCTAACGATTATCCCATAATCGCTAAGCAAAGTGCCATCGAGGTAATATTTTATCGGTTGTTCTACCATGTTTTAACCAATTGTTTTCCCCGATCCGCCCAAGGAAGATCCTGAAGGGGTGTTCATGATGTCGTAAATTTTCTGTAGATATAGTAGTTGCCGTGTATTCATCGCTGTTTCCTGGTTTGCCATCAGGTTCTGGTTCATTACCTGCAACCCTTGTGCCTGGTACATCCTGATGGCGTTCATCTGGCCGGCAATGATATTAGCACTTTCTTCGGTGATGCCTTTCACCGCCCCGGTAAGTTGGTTTGCACCGGAAGATGATGGATCAACTCCGGTTACTTGTTCAAGATTGTCCCAACCCTCTTTACTTGAATCAATAATAGCATCATACTCCGCTTTTGATAGTGCCAGTTCTGCCGCTGTGAGCACTCCATCGCTCTCCGTCCGTAAAGCAAAATCCTCGTACCATTTCGTTAGCGGCTCTTCCAGGTATTTTATCTTGAAACTTTGCAGCATAGCATTCTTCATAAGTTCCTCAAATGTGTCTGCAAAATCAGCGGCAGAATCCTTCCCGTTGGCAAACCCTTCGGCAATGCTGTCAACAATGGCACTGGAAGTGGTTCCGGTAAGGTATTCCTCGTATTCTCGTTTTAATTCCTCATACTTTTGCAAATCATCGGCATAGTCTTGAAGAAGCAAATCCATTTCCTCTGAACCCTCGACCCTTCCTCTTGCAATGTCCTCCATAAGCCTTGTTATACCATCCCTGTTTGCCTTTTCAATGGCATTAATCTTTTCGATATAAGATAGTTTATTGAATGAAGCCGAATTGAAATAGGATGATTCGGAAAAAATATAATTTAAACCGGGATTGCCACTACCTGTCATCATAATGGCTCCCGCTGTGAGGTGTATTTCATTGTAAAGCTTTTCAAAAGCCTTCTGATAAGCCTCTATTCTTTCTGTACCGTATACATTGTTTATGAGTTGTAACTGCCTTTCTAATAAGGCATTTAGTCGTTCGATGCTCTCTGACAAAGCATCATAGCTCTTTTGCTTGTCGGCCTCGTCTTCAAAGTAAGTATATGCCTTTTGGATAGCTCCTAAAGCACCTATGGATCCGGAAATTCCCTGCACAATATTACCGGTTGAAAACCCTTGGATTGCTGTGCTTAAGCTTCCTGCAAGTTCAGCTGCTGTATCTACCAAATTGCCCAAATCGTCATCCAGTCCCCTCGCAAGCCCTGACATCGAACCAAGTATCTGCGAAGCTTCGCCTAAGCCATCAGCAAGGCTCGATTTTCTTAATGCTTTGGTTGCATCTTCCAGTTCTTTTTCAAGCCCCACGGTATCGCCACCCAGCTTTTTAACAGCCGCGATTTTCTTGTTTATTTTTTCGATGTATGCCGTCAATTCTTTGCGGCCCATCTGTATCAATTCGTCATAGGTGGCCTGTTCGGTAGATATAGTCTCCTCCGCAAGTTTCTGTATCGCCTCTTGTTTTTGACCTTCGAGTATATCGAGGTGGGTAGAAAGGTCTTCCGGTTTGGCATCTGTCAGGGTTTTTCTCTTTGCCGCAAATTCCTCCTCAATTTTGTAAAGTTTTTCTTGTAATGTCGCAGTCTGTGATAGCGCATCCGATATAGCTTCATTCTTTTTGTTGAAGGTTTCAACTTCTTTGGCCGCAGTTTCACGCCACAATTCCTCCTCATGATCCATATAATCCGACCACGATTTGTCAAGTTCGGCTATTTTATCATCCGCAGCCTTTCCCATATTCCATAATATTTCCGTATAGTCAACTTCCGGGGCTTTTTCCTTCGTACCTGCGTCCGCGCCTTCGCCTTCGCCTTCGAGGGATTTTAATTTCTTCTTGGCAGCATCTATCTTTCCGTTTATTTCTGCAAGTTGCTTATTCAATTCATCTTCCGGAAGGTTTTTCCCTTTGAGCACCACAAGTTCCTTTTTAAGTACACTGAGTTCTTCAGTTGCCTTTTTTTGCAATTGCGTGTAGTTGGTAGTTGCCGCACTTCGTTTCTTGAGTTCGTTCTCGATTGTGGCTGTCTGCGCCCTGAGTTCCTCTGCTTTGAAAGTGCCAGATATGGGACCAGTATATATTTGTGCCGATTCGGCCCCGTTTTTGTCTATACTGAACAAAGCCCTTTTCCTGGCCATCAACTCTATGTTTAGTAGCAAATCCGTCTGCGCTCCGATGTTCGCAATCCAGGAGTTCACCCTGTCGGTCTGGATATCTTTGTCGAATTTTTTCAGGAGTTCTCTCTGTACATCCAGTTCCTTTTTCATCTCACTAAGTGTCACCGAAGAGACACCTGGAGTATTACCAGCATCTCTATAAGCATTAGCAATCCTTTCAACTTGCTTCTTTTGGGAGTCATATGCATTTTGCCTGCTCTTCGCATTTTCCTTTGATTCAACTTCAGAAAGCTCCTTCTTCAACTTAAGCAAATCGGCAAGTTTGATGCTTTCCGTGTCGTATTTTTCAAATATCTCAGGATACTTTTGTTTAAGGGTTTCCAGGGCACTTACCCTTTCAAGGTCGGCAAGAGCCTGGTCCGTTGCTGTGCTGATAAGCTTTTCTATCTCGCCCCGGTGCTTTTCCTCCAGTGCAGCGGCTTCCTCCTTCTTCTTGTTATAAATTTCCTGTGCCTGTTCTGCGGCGGTTGTGCTATCGTGCAAAGCCCACATCGCACTACCAAGCCCGATCACCAAAGTGGCGAGCAACACATAAGGGTTGGCAAGCATTGTTTTGTTCAATAGCGCCTGAGCACGTGCACTTGCAATAGTAGCAGTCATGTGCAACTGTTCGGCTATTGTCAATCCTGCTGTTGCATTCGCAGCAGCTGCGGATATTATCGTATGTGCGATCACCGCTGCCTTATATGCACCAAATGTGATGACGAGGGTAGCCAGCACCTTACCTACCGCTTCGTAATTGGCTACGAGGTAACTTGCCGCGCCCACAGCACCTGAAAGCAAGCCCTCCGACCCTTCCCCAATCTGGTTGAACATGTTCGTTATCGCATCCTGCAAGTTCGATACCTGTCCAACCAGCGTTTTGCTGATCGCTTCCGTAGAGCCTTTTACCCCCTTCATGTCGCCCAGGCCAAGGATGTACTTCCTTATCGCCTCGCCCGAGTTTTCGATAGTGGTGGTAGCTCCTTTAAATGAAAAAGATATCTGGTCGCCCGAAACTTTTGCCTTGATGCCAAACTGTTTGAGCCTTTCAAATTCTCCTGTCTGTGCATCGAGCAAGGCTTCTGAAAGCTGTCCGAAATCCTTCCCTGTGCTGGATGCAAGGTCACCCAGTTTAATGATCTCTTCACGGGAAGGCTTGAATCCCTGGTTGACAAGACTCACATAAGCCTCTGTCAGGCTGTCAAGTTGAAACGGTGTCCTGGATGCAATATCGGTGAGCATTTGCATACTATCAACAGCTTGTTTCTGGCTTCCAAGCGTATTGGTAAGCACTGCCTCAAACTTTTGAAACTCTCCGCGCACCTCAATCAGTTTTTGGCCAAAGCCAGCTAAAGCAGCAACCGACAACATACCCGTGAGGCCTGTGGTAACGCTTGCAAACGCACGTTTCATAGATGCAGATTCCCTGCCTGCTGTATCGCCCAACCCCATGATACGGCGGTTCATCTCATCTATCTGCTTCTTGAAATCAGATGTCTGGATGTAAGCATCAAAAGAAATTGCCCCATTAGTGTTTTGCATTTGCGTTCATGTTTTTTATAAAATCCCGCAGATCATCCTCATTGTCAAAAGAAACTTCTTTTCTGTTTTTGTTCTTTTTGTTTCCGTAGTCGTACCAGGCCATGTCTGCTATCATCATCTGACAGTTAATCCAACTGATGCGCCATAAAACATATTCGTAGCTCCAATGGAAGTGGGCACAGGCACTTCCTATCGTGCCGAACGGGCTATTTAACCCCCGCTGTCCCCCGGACTCAGATTCTTCTTCGGCTCCGTCATCCTCCTGCCGGAAATCAATCTGATAGAATTCATAAAATCCCCCATGTTGTTAAGGGTCATCACTGTCTCGCTGATATTTCTCAGTTCGCCCGGTGTAAGCTTCCAAAACAGAAAATTGGCAAGCACGCTTTCAAAAAGCCTGATTTTCCACTTATTGTTAAGGATGGCTATTGCAACGATCCTGGCCATTTTCTTTGCATGAGATACAGCTATGTCCCTGCTTTCTCCTATAGGGTTGTCCTTGATCTTTTCCTCATCTATACCCATAGTAATAGCGATATGGCTGATGGTGAAAATCGTGCCAAGATAGCTTTGCGATATGGTAAACTTACGCTTGCCAATGTCCACTATTATGCCGTTCTGTAGCAAAGTGTCAATCGCTTTTATTTCAGTTCCCTTTTCCTTCATAGGTTTTGAAAAAAGGGGCTTTTACACCCCTTTTTGTGTTTGAAGGTTGGGTTAAGAAATAGAGATTGAGGACACGCCCGTTTTGGTAGGCGTCAGGATGGTAGCTTTCACATCCACATACATCAGGTCGGTTTTGCTGAACGGAGAGTTCAGCGATCCTACTATTGATGCGCGGGGTATCTCGACAGAGAACCCTGCCTTGGGTGTGATTTTGAGCGATTTCTCGATTACAGGTTTGGTTGCAGGTGAGTTCCAAACCTCATTCGGGGATGTGCCGGTAACCTCTCCTCCTAATACAGAAGTAAGATGTGTCAGGTCCTGGATGATGAGCTGGAACTCCACGCTCTGCGTTTCATTTCCTGGAATAGTTACCAGGGGAGTGCTTAACTCCTCTGCTTCAAGGTTCGTTTCAGTACCGGCTGTAGTGACCAGTTTTGTGCTCCCTACTTTGGTGTACCCGATTTGGGTGAGGGTAGTGCCCATCCCGCCATCGTTCGCTATGTCGCCGATCTCGATTTTTACAAGTCCATATGTTGTGGCCATGTGTTTTACAGATTAATGTTTGTGAATTCGATTCTTAAATTGATAAAATGTTGGTTGATACTTTCTTCTTTCAGTAATCCCTGATAGCTGATCTCGTACAGATACTGCTCTTCGTTCATTTCGCATAAAATACTAATCGCGATGTGCGAAAGTTCCTGAAGGCGCATGAAAGCTGGCTGATATTGAGGCTTGCCTCCGAGGCTGATAGAGATATCCGGAACATAAATGTTTACATTTGCGGTTGCACGTTGCAATTGGTCCGTACTCACTGGCAGGCAGTTTATTACGCAATCCTCTTTATTGGAATTGTCAGGCCTCCTCACTTTGTAAATTGCACCATTCATGGCTGTAAATGCTTCTACCCCTTCTATGCCTTCCGATGGCTCCACGCCCTCTACGTCAGTAAAAAGCTGCGATCCCCTTAATACCTGGTACAGGATATCTATGATGCCGAACGTGTCTATCATTTGATCTTAGCCTTTAATTGTGCCATAAGCTGCGGCAATTGCTTCTCTGCATAGTGCTCTGCACCGCTCAGCACATTCCTTCCGGTTGCTTCCACATAATATGCGTAGTCCATCCCGGCAACTACAATAAGCGCATACCCGGTCGTAAACTTTTCAGATACTTCCTTTGCTATTGTTTTGGCTGCGTTTTTACCATCGGCAGTGTCGCCTGTGAAATTAGTTTTCACTTCTTTCCCGTTTGCCATTACAACATAACCTATCGAACTCCGTAGGTTCCCAGTCTGATCAGTATAATCACCTGAAGTGCGGGCATGTTTCACACACTCTTCGCCAAGTCTCTTCAACCTCATGATGATAGCATTCTCTATCGCTTTGGCTTTTTTATCTAAGGCTGCCGATATTTCCCGCATTCTGAATGTTGGAATCAGACCCATATCCTCGTGTTTTTCCTGTCGTTTGTTATACGCAATACCGATCCGGTTAGCCTTAAATTTCCATCGATGTCTTTCACCTCAATAGTATCTCCAGCTTTGATCTGGTGTTCTGTTGCCGGAAGGTAAATCATGCTTGAATAAATTGTCGCTTTTCCGTCAGTCAATTGTACAGACCGGCTCATTAAATTCACCTCATCCCTGCAAGCATATTCGTTTGTCGTAGTTTCCGGGCTTTCAACATCAACCCAATTCCCGTTCTCATCCTGTCCGGATTCTGTTGTAGGGATAATAGTGAGAATGTGCGGGTAACGTTCCATTACCAGAGGTTTGATTTGTCGCGTATAGATGGCTCATGAGAAGAAAACTCTGAGGCAATATCATCCAACCCTGCAGAGGATGCAAGCGAGCCTATCAAGGCCGCAAGACCTTCTTTGTTGTATGATTGGCTGAATCCGCCCTCACTGTCGGAAGCAAGTGCAAGGAACGATTTAAGGATATTAATAGCAATGGAAGCAACTGTTTTTTTATTTCCGGAAGAATAATCGTCATCCGCTGACAGTGTGCCTTCATCAATGATTTCCTTTTCGATCAGCAGTTTGTCCGCTGTGTAAGGGTTTATCGCTGCTTTTATTGCCTCAAAGTTTGTCATGATATCAGGGTAGGGGCTGTTGCCAGCCCCTTTTGAAGTTTAGAAGGTGAAAGTGCTGTGCAACGTGTCAAGCATATAGGACCTTTGAGCCGATCCCCATGCAGGGAAAGCGTTTGCCATACCGATTGTGCATTCAGTAAGCGGTTCTTCAATCGCATACTTCTTGATGAGCGTAGGACCGCGTTTAACCTTGATGGCATCGCTGGTGATTGATTCATCAGCAAGCGGGGCATGGAAGGTATTTCCGGCAACCAATGATGGAATAAATGTTACCGCACCTGTTTCCCACGGATTTACGGTGCTTTGAACACCTGCTGGGGTTTCAAGTGTAACATAACTTTCGATGATACGGATCTCCGGAAGTTTGCTTTCACGCAACGAAGCGTTTACGCTCTCAAGGCTCGGTTTCTGTGTCAGGCTGGTAGCCTGGAGTACCCATGCCGCAGCAAATTTAACAACCTCATCGGCATTTGAGAATACGTCAAAAGTGTCCTGATTCATCAGCATATAGCTGAGCAAAAGGCCTTTTTTCTTTGCCAAACCAACGATGGTACGGATATCGCTGATAGGCGTACAGGTTGCTTTGTTGGCAGTGCTCCATACGGTTGTAACTCCCTTTTTCTGTGCTGAAGGCACAAGGAAGTCAACAGCTACTTCGGTAACCACGCCACCGTTGTTGCTTGAGTCCAGGCTTACCTTTCCTGTCGAAAGTGCACGGAGGGCGAGCCATTCGAGGCGGGCTGCAACACCCATGTAACAGAACTCAACATCATCGAATACATATTTCACCAGTGCCTGGGCACCTTCGGTAGTATTAGCCCACTGAAGCAGTTGGTTATAATCGTTCAGGTCGGTTTCTGATTTATCGCGGCCTATGCTGATCTTGGGAATGTCGCCCTGGGCTTTTCCAACTGTCTGTCGGGTTTTGCGTGGCGAAGATGCATTGAATGAAATTACATCGGCAGCAACCGGTACACCGGAATCAGCCTGCAGGGTTTTCCATGTCAAAGAGGAAGTGAAACGGAGCGGGAAAAGTGTCGGCCAGTAAAACTGGTTAAAGTTCAACACGTTCAGGATTGCCATAATATCCTTGTCCGAAAGGTTTTTCATTAATGATTTCATGTCTTTTGGGTTTTAGGATTATACGAAGCGAATGAGAGGGATTGCTGTTTTTATATCAGCATGGATAGGTGCGATCAGTGATTCCTTCACCGAACCCCGGACAACAACATCTACCAGATGGTTTCCGTTGGCTTCAATTTCTACATCCGTACCGGTGAGACCGAAAGGGGTGTATTTGAAAGCCGAAGTATTGCCTGTAGCTTCTGCTGTGGCTTCAATGAATACGTCGCCTGCTGCAACGGCGACACCGAGTGTGGTTCCGACTGTGAGCGTATCATAGTCGGCATTGGAAGTGGTGATGACAGTGATGGCATAGGCTTTTTTGAGCGTTCCGGTCGAAAGGAATTTGCCAACCGCGAAGTTGTGCCCTTTCAGTACCTTGTAATCAACTGCTACGTTGGTGGCGCTTGCTTGTGCCTTTGCGGTTTTCACCACATGGAATAAGCCGTTGCTGTCCTTGCCGACAGGGGTACCTGCTGCCACACTTGTCTTGGTCAGGTCGGCCGCAGCCAGGGTGACCCCGCCAGGAACTCCTTCGAGTTTCGAGTCGAAAACAACCTTTCCTGATGTTTCTGAAGTTAGTGCGTTTTGCATTGTGTTTAGATGATTGATTGATAATTAGATTTTTTTTCCTCCTAAAGGGGATGTAGATGCTTTGCCTTCCTGTTCAGCCTTAATTTCGTTTACAAAATTCTGTACGGCTGCCGAAACGCCTTCTTTGTTCTGTCCACCCATGGCCGGGGTAGGCTGTTGCATAAAACCTGAATTGATCAGTTCCTGCTGGTACTCGCTATAATTTGTTTCTATACCAGCTGCGAACGTGTTCATTTCTTCTTCATCTTTAAAAGTCCTGTCTTCGATAGCTTTTGAAAAGAATTTAGCAGGGATCTTCTTCTCGCCAAGGTGCGAAATAAGTTTTTCGGAAAGGGATTTCTGATTATTGGCATTTTCAAAGGCCATTACTTTTTCTGCAAGGGCCTTGTTTGTTTCAATCATTGTTTTTGCCCACTCCGGTACCTCTTCATGTTTCGGGTCTGTTTTTACAGGATCCTTCTTTTTTTCAAATTCGGCCTTTAATTCATTCTCACGTTTCTGAACAGCCTCAGTTACCCGCCTGTCAGCCTCGCTCTGATGAAATGCCGAGAATTCCTGCACCAACCCGGCAGAATTGTTTACCGCCGTTTCGATGTCTTCTTCTTTTGTGACAGTTTTTTCCAGTACGGAAGCAACCCTGTCGAGCAAATTGTTGGGCACCCCTGGAAATTTCGCTTTCAGTTGTGCCAGGATTTTGACTTTCATAGATGTGCGTTTTGTTTAGGATGACAAAATTAAGCCACTTTTAACTTAAATTGTCATTTAGACAAATACAAAATATCAACACAATAGCCAATTGTAGCTTCTTCGCTTGTTTGAATGAAAATATTTTTTTTCCAAATACAATATTTTCATAATATTCGTAGTACCTTTGTCGGATAAACATTTATTTTTGATGATCAGGGTAATTTTTCATGAAGCTATCAGAACAGATAATACACATCGAATTCAATAACCCAAAAGCCCACCTACATTTCGGTTCGTTGGCAGCTGTTTACGAATATTTGACTTCCGAAGATGTCGGTATCTCCCTGAATGCCTTATACCGTAAAAAATCATTCAAGGAAAAAGGACAGATTTCCACCAATAAATGTATTATTACCAGGGCTGAGGTACTGCGCAAAAAACATAAACCATGTTAGGTGCTATTATCGGGGATATTGTCGGGTCCCGTTTTGAGTTCGACAATTGCCTGAAAACTAATTTTATTTTTTTTCATCCTGATTGCGGGTTTACTGACGACACCATATGTACTGTTGCCGTTGCCGACTGGATAATAAACCAAAAAGGCAACCTTTCAGATATTATGCGTTTATGGTGCAACAAATATCCAAGCTCATATGGCGGCATGTTCGGCCGCTGGCTGCGCGACGACAAGATGGGTGCATACAATAGTTTCGGGAACGGGTCCGCGATGAGGGTTTCGCCCGTTGGGTGGCTTTTCAACGATGTTGCCGACGTGAACGAAATGGCAAAAAGATCAGCCTCGATAACACACGACCATCCCGAAGGAATTAAAGGGGCGCAGTGTATTGCCACATCAATACTTCTTTTAAGGCAGGGTATAAGTAAGCAGGACCTGAAGATGTATATTGAAACAACCTACGGGTATATGCTCGATCTGAAGTGTAGTTGGATACGCATACATAACCGGTTCGATGAAACATGCCAGGTCACCGTACCCCAGGCAATAGCCGCATTCATCGAAAGCACCGGCTTTGAATCCGCAATCAGGCTGGCTGTATCGATCGGTGGTGATAGCGATACCATTGCAGCGATAGCAGGAAGCCTTGCAGAAGCATGCTATGGAGTACCTGAATGGATGGTTGAAAAAGCTATGGGGTACTTGCCTGAAGACATGTTGTCAATAATTCGCAACTTTATCGAAAAACAAAGCATAAATGAATAATCAACTTTTAGGTCAGTGCCTGTATTACAAAGGTGAAAAAGACTGTCCTCCGGCATTGAGAGCTTCCGATAAGCAAATGATGTGGTTCTACGAAAGCCTTTGGGTAAAAAATAGCGGGCATTTTGACGATAATGGAGAATATGAGGCCAATGGGCTGTCTGACTTTGAAAAAGACGACGGTGTCGGATTAACGCTAAAAAAGATGCTTTTTAACCGGTTCATACAAGATGCGTGGAACGTAAAAGAATCAATTCCGCTTTTCAAAAAATGGTATGTTGAAAAGTATAAAGGAAGAAATTAAATCTGCCCTATCACTTCTACATCAATATACCATTTTCCCCCCGCTTTTTCAACCTTCAATACCCTGAACTTAGTTGATCTTTGCAGCAACATTTCTGCCTCATATCCAAAGTCTGATTGTATCTTAATTCCATCCCAATTAACTGATTTTGCTCCATTTCCAAAGGCTGAAAATGGTTCAGTATAAATCATTTTTGTTCCTTGTGGGCAATAGATGTTGTAAATTACTGGGCGATCAGCAAATCCTGCACCTTTGGCGTTCGCGCAAGACGAAAAGCCAGGTTCAATTCCTTCTTTGCCTACCAGGGCACTTCTTGCTTCAGTTAAGCTCATGCTTTCAAGCTCACGGCCAAAGATGCCATTAACGCTGTCATGATATACACCACGTTGTATCCACATATCGAAGTCATACGAAGATCTATCTATAAGATTTGTTATGTGCTCGCCATCAACCTTCCCATCGTAAACCCCCTTATACTGGCCTGAATAGTATTGCTTCCGTAGCGGTTCATTGATATAGCTGCTTCCAGCAGTATAGCGATAAGCTGCTTTTTTTTCATCCGAAGTAGCACCTCTCCAAACAGAGCTGCAAACGTCACGAACTTTACGATCTGCTTCTGCAGGGTCTTTTGCCCACATAGCGGCATCTTTTCTGGCTTTTGTGTAAGCATGCGCGTCGTATGTGAAGCCTCCCGTACTGGAAACCGACTTTCTGATGTCATTCGCCTGTTTGCCCTGTAGTTCGTTTACTTTTAGGTTAAGTTTATTCGCAGCCTTTTGCAGTTGTAAAATTGGCGCATCCTTATCAAGCATTCCCTGAAGTTCGGCAGCCATGCCTTTTATTGACTTACTCTTTGTTGTTTTTGCGAAATTGAACGATGATTCGCTTAGCGTTTGTATTTGTTCTTTTTCAACCTGGTATTCAACAACTGCAAGCCTTTTTTTGTAAGCATCCTGAGCGCCTTTCCACGTGCTGTACTTCTTGTTCTTTTCAACCCAGCCAATTTCGTATTCAAGCTTTGTCTTTTGCTGTTCAAGCGAAAGATTCTTCCAGGATGCGAGCTTTGTTTCAACCGCTTTATACAGATCCCGGGTTGCTTCTACTCCATGTTGTGCTTTTATCGCTTTTACGTTGTCCAATAATGTTGAAAGTTGCGCCTCTTCCGCACCGGCTTCCATGATCTTTTGTTCAATTATTTTTGATGCGGTTTGTATTCCATTGATATTCTTTGAGATGATATGCTGTTGAAGTGCTGTAGTGTCAATTTCAGGGAATTCATTTGCTCCCTTCAGCACAGTCTTACCCTCGTTGACAACAAGTTGATTTTGAAGTTTCCTTTCATCCCATTTGGTTTGAATAGCTGCCTTTTCAGATTCGGTTTTATTCCTTTTCTTCTTAGGAACAGGCAAATCTGATTGCAAATTTAGCCCACCCGAAATAGTACCTCCCTGAAAGTTATCTTTGATAAAATACGGTTGCGACCTCCATGCTTTTGCTCGTTCCTTATTTTCATCAATCCAGTCAGTGAATCCAGTGGGAGGTGCTGATACCGAATTGGGGCTTCTATATCCCGAAATATCTTCTCCGGCCAGCAGCTTGTCCTCGATGGCATTATACTCTTCCTCGTCTACCATCAGGCTGATCAGGTGGCACCGGCATTGGGGGTGCCATCCAGTGAATTTGAATTCTTTCGGGTATTTGCCTTTCATCCGGTCGCAGATGTCGTTCACCGGGTGGTTGTTGCTTAATTTTACCTCGAACCCGTTCACAAAAGGCAGTTCTTTCATCCGCTCATGGTCGGCAGTCCTGTATGCCATGTTCACCTCGGTTCGGGCTAAGCGCATTGCATTCTTATGGCTGGATCGGTAAACTCCCTGTCCCGGGTGATAATCGGCCGCATTTTTACTCAACTGCAAAGCCCCATTCTTATCCCGTACCCTTCTGAAAAGCTTATTCTTTTCGTTCAGATATTGCTTTACTACCCTCGACAAGTCCTGGGCACTTGTTTTTTCGGCAATGGCAACATCTATCGCCATTTCTATCTCATCCTTATACTGGTTTGAGTACAACCAAACCCTGTCAGAGAGTTTAAGCCCGGCCTGCTTCCTCTGCAAAAACGATTGAAGCCCTTTTTGGTTGCGGTTGTAGAAAATTTCTTCCTGAACAATTGAAAGTTTGGATTTATCAATGCCAAACGAAGCGATCATATTGTCGTTTTTGATATTCGCCTGGAGCCATTCGGAACAAATAGCGTTTTCGATCTTCAATTGCACACCATCCGCAAGGGATTTTATATAGCCATTGACCCTCGTTTTTATCTCAGGATAGTCGTCAAACCGGAAGGGTGTTGATTTATCGGGATTTAGGTTTGCAAACAGCCTGGAAATGTCCCGGAGGGTTTTTGCATAGATATCCTTGACAGATTGCGCGGTTGCTTCAATGCGGTAAAAATGCGCGGCATCATCAATTCCAGATTTTTTCATGTTGGGTTTCTTTTGACATAATCTCTTTCAATTCGTCATAAGAAACCTTCAATGTGAACGCGGAACCATCGGCCAGCCGTACCTCGGTGCCTCCGAGCAAATCGGCATTGAACGAAACGATGCTGTTCAAGTCAATCGTTAGCGGCTGGCTCTTCCATAGGTGGTTTCCAGAAATAGGGTCCGTTTCCTCGATGAACATTGCCGTAAACTCTTGGTACTTGCGTTGCATGTTTGGTGTTTTGTTCACAAAGATACGATTTTATGCAGTCGGATTGAATAAATCTTTGACATTTGATGCGGCATCCTCATCCTGGATGAGCTTGTATTCGGCTTCTGCATCTGGCACCATTCCGCTCTTTTCGATAGCTGTCCGCTGGGAAAGGATTGCCTTTCCCCCAGTTGCATTCATAAGGTTGGTGATATCGGCAGTCATGTCTCCCGGCATGTAAGGATCAATGTCGCAAGCAAGATCTACAGATTCTGCAGCGGCTGCAAGTTTGGTGTTTATTTTCCCGACAAAGGCCTTGAGTATGTTCACCCTTCGTTGCAGCATATCGAGGTAAATATCTTTTTTGTCCTCCACCTTCAGGTGCGCATCGAGGAACAACAGCCTCAATGCAATTCCAGATATCTGGTTGATGCCCTTGATTGCATCGAAGGATATGTCCGGCGTTTGTGTAACGCTATAAATCAACCGAAGAAGTGTGTCGGTTTCAAGTTTCACGCTTTCCGGAGCATGGTCCCAGGATAGGTATTGGGCAGTCGAATCCTTGTCCCCTTCAATGATAGAACCAGATTCACCTTTCTTCGAAAATCCTTTAATTGTTCCCTGAATGAATATTTTCGGGCTTCCATGATAGTCGTTAGTGTCGGCAAAATTACTCAGGAGTTTTTCGAGCCTGTTGATCAGCAGTTGCGCATCTGCCCATTCTGTCTCTTCCTGCCGCACGTAAACCACCGGAATTTTTCCCAGCACATTTGCTACATTCGCTACTTCTACATAAGCACCGGATTCAAATTTCCATTTCCTGATAACATCTTTCGTGAATGCCTCAAAATATTGAACATCAACATCGTTTTCTTTCAACATGTACTCCCGTGAGAAAGCGATCAAATCCCCATACTCATCGAAAAGCGGGTACAATGTATCTCCGTTCCTGGCACTGAACACCCGGCAACGTATTTTGACAGCCGATTCAAAACCATACCTGGTATTTTTCTCTTCTATGGGAAACCAGCATTCGGCAGCCTCTGTATATCTCATCACATCTTTCGCTATGCGTTTGTTGTGAGATATCGATTTGTTGTCTGTCAGTATTTTCAGCACAGCAGCATATACAGTTTTCCCTTGTTCTTCAATCGCATTACTGGTGATGTTGGGCGGGTTCCCGAAAGCGAAAGCTGCCGCCCGACCGACAATTAATTTCTGCAAAGGCACCGGTACACGGGCCACAAACTCTACCCTCGTGCCAGTCGGTTCTCCTGCAGCATTGGTGACGGTTACCGTCTTGTCCGGGCGCAAAGCGGCATCCATAACGTCATGCCCCTTGATTTCCCATTGCTTGTCCGACTTTGCTGTGTCCGGAAGAGTGGTATTGCGTTTCTTTAGGTTTGTAATTATGTCGGTTGCTGATACTAACCCAAATATTTCCTGTATGGTCATGGTGCTAAATTTTGACAAAATTAATTGCAATTGTCCATTTGACAATTTTTATGTTAAAAAAATAGTTCAGAAAGATTTTGATTTGAATAAACCGGTTTGTAATCGAACTGCATCCGCATCATCATTGTATCAGCAAAGTCGGGTGATTCGTCATTACCAAGGATGGATTTTTGTTCCTCCTTTGAGTTTATCCTGAGCTTTCCATCACCACTTGTAATTTTCTTTTTTATACACCTGAGATGCTTGCGTATCAGGTCTTTTATATCAAACTGGCTTCCGTTGATCTTTACTTTTAGGGAAGCTGTCCCGTCAACAAAACAATTATCCCCTTCTATCCTGATCAGGATTTTGTTACCGTTTACCTTTTCGGCGAGCTTGTAGAAAAGCTGGGTCTTCTTATTGAAGAAGTTTTCCTTAATACCTGTTTTGGGGTCGTTCATTGCAGTTTCCCCTCCCGAAAACCCTTCATATCCTCCAAAATCTACCAACCCACCACCAAGCCCATCCTGGTCAACCAGCACGGCACTCTTGGGAACCCTCCAGCGCTCACGTTCACGTTCTATGGTGTCCCGTAGTTTATCCAGGGAACTCTTTGTATATACATGAATTGCTACTACTTCCCATCCCTTCCATACGAATACAGTTGCGAGGTTTGCGCCAAAGCGGGCGGCATCACAAGTTATAACTGATGTTTCATCTCTGGCGACAAAATTTGAGAACAGATTGTAAGTGGCAGAAAAATCAAACAGCGACATCCCATCAGTGCTTACCTTCCAATTACCATCAAGCAACCTTGCACGCTCCGTTTCATCCTGGGATAAAAGATTTGCCAGGTATCCGGGATCCTTCTCAAGAAGCCTATGATTCTGATATATCGAACCCGGGATGAAGGTGAGTGACTTGATAAGTTTGTTTTTATCAAGTCCTTCGAAAGCTTCATTATCGAACAGGTAAGGTGCTTTCTCCATCACTTCCTGCCTGGTGTTTCCCCAGATATAGTTTTCTTTTTCCGCAACAAAGTACCTCACACTTCCGGCCCTTTCGGCTATCGGATAACCTGTCTCCTGATCGATCCACCATTTTATCAGTTCGGCAACCCAGCTATCGGGATCGGGGTTGCATGTGGTCCGAACATAAGGGGGAACCCCGCAGGTTGACCGGTTCCTGGAAAGCAGATACAGGAATTGTTTCTTGGTAAAATGGGTAAGCTCGTCGAAGATGATGAGCGGGTATTGAGCCCCTTGATGGTCATAAATGTTTTTTTCATGTTCCAGGCTCCTGAACTTGATCACTGCCCCGGATGGAAATTCCCAACTGAGCCTTGTCTGGTTCAGTTTCGCTGCAAAGTGGTAATAAAGGTTTTTTGATTCGTCCAAAAGGCCTCCGATGGATGTTATCTGAGGTACGGTCCTGCGGAAAAAGACAGCCCCAAAATTGGGGTTTTGAATATTTCTGAGCGGTTCGAGAAGTTCGGCAAACGATTTCCCTGCACCGGCTGCACCTCCACCGATTACGATGTCGGCGCGCGAACGAAGGAACTCTGTCTGGAACCCATCTTGCGGCTCTATTTTATTTGCTTTCGCGTCCATTCTCAGGCAGGACTACAACTGTGCCGGCAATTTTTTCACCGTTGGTCGTCACATCAACCTTTTCAATCAGGCTACCGTCAATCTTGGCTATACTGTCCAGAATCCTGAGTGCTGTGCGTGCTCCCTGTGCTGATGATTTCTTTTCAAGTTCTCGGAAGAGCTTAAGCCTGCGTTCAATATGAAGTGATTGTTTTTCTTTCAGGTCATCAACAGGGAGTTTCTTTATTGAGTCAAGTGCCTTCTTCAGGTATTTGTAAGACATACGCTCCCCAAGTTGCCAGGAGGCATTGCATTGTTTGATGATGTCCTGGGTGTTGTAACCATTCAGAACCCATTCAACAATCTGCCTTACCCTTCGTTGGGTTGTTAACCTGTCAACCTGCTGGTGCATCGTTACATCATATTAATAACCTGAATGTGTCGCTTCAGGTCATATATTTCCCTTTTGAGGATAAGTTCTTCCATCTTGCGCACATCCTTGATGGTGTCATTTGTGATTGGTTCTTCCATGGCCTGTAAAGCATCAATCTTCAATGTGAGCTGCTCATTGAGGTACTTAAGGATTTTTTCTTTTTCTGCTGCCATATTTGCTTTATTTTCCGCAAAATTAATGCATTGTTTGTCCTTTAGACAATTTGGTGAACAAAAAAAATCAATTCCCCCTCATTTTCTTCACAATTTCTATATTGCAAGTTGTCTTTATCTCCTGATACTTCAAATTGAAAGCTTTATCCGTATCAATCAGGTTGTTCACCGTCCTGATAGCATGGGAAACCGTTGCATGATCAAAATTCCCGAAATGATACCCGATTTTTGATAGTGCAACTGTGTTAAAATAATCTGTTGTGAACTCCTTGATCAGTTGCATTGCCATATAGCGGGGTTCCACATAATGCCTGGTCCGGTTGCGGGTAATTATCCCTCCCCTGGGTATTCCGTAGGAATCCTCCACTGTGTGCGTGATAATTGTTATTTTCATCCAAGTATCTGAATCAAATACTGCGTTGCAAGGATTTGATTTCATAACAGGTAGGATTTGATTGCTAATTCCGCTTCCTGTGCCGACCGGCATACAACATACTTGTTACCGGCTGCAATCATTTCGAACATCCAGCCTTTTTGCGGTGGTGATTGGGTGCCTTCAGTGGTTTTCATTTCGATGGCAAGGCAGCCATAACCCTTCCTGGGAAGCAGCAGGAGCAAATCCGACACCCCGGCTGTTGTACCCATCTCCTTCAGCTCCTTCCCTTCCCGGCAGAACTCCACTTCTGTGCCGTCCTTTTTCTTCACCTTCATGCTGGATCGCTTGCCGCCGTTTGGAACGTGGATCAGCAGCTTTGCATATTTCGGATATTGTAATCGGAACCAGTTTACCACTGATTTCTGTGAATTTGTTTCAATACTATTCCGTTTTCCTCGGCCAAGGAGTTCCTGTAATTGTTGGTTTGGTGTCATCAGCTTCATTGCTTTTGTTTTTCAATTTTTTGTGTCCCATATATTTCAAATTTAGTGCTTCAATTTAACTGTTGTAAACAGCTTCTTTATATCTTCCGGGATCCGCTTGTATTTCAATTCCGTTACCAGGTAAGAGATGAATTTATGATCCGGTATGGTAATGTAAGTGGTGCCGGCTGAGACGAATGGAGTTTTGCTGTCTTCATCCTGCGGGGGGATCCCGTCGGGGTAGCGGATGGCAATGAATTTTGCGATTGCATCGGCCTCAAGTTGGTTGATCTCTTCAATGTTTCTTACAAACTTCCGTTCAAGCTTTCGCCTGTATGTTTTTCCGTTTACTATCCGGAGAGATATTACGTGTATCATAGTGTTTTGAGTTGACCTTTTTCCAGTATTCGTTAGTTATTATGGCATAGTGTTTACGCTCCCTTCCCTGCCTGAGCGCCTCCAGGGTTTCGTCGGTGGTAAGCACCTTTGTCCGGTGTGCTTTTTTGTAACTTTCTACAGCTTTTGTCGCTTCCTCGCCCGAAAGGGTTATTCCGCTGTATTGCTCCGGTGGTATGTCAACCATCACCAGGCCTTTATTTGTTATCTGTGGTATTTTCATCAGAACCCTGGTTTATCTGGAAAGTCGTAGTTATCCGGAAAATCATACTTCTGCGTTTCAATTTCGTAATTGAATATTTTGGTCATGCTTTCGTTGTAGCGGAATTTTACATCCTCACATGAGCCGTCCCTGTGCTTTGCAAAAATCATCTTCCCAACACCGATAAGCGAATTACCTGCGGCATCTTCTTTTATCCCGTAGTATTCGGGACGGTAGATAAATGCTACAAGGTCGGCGTCCTGCTCTATTGCGCCTGATTCGCGCAGGTCGGCAAGCTGTGGTTCTTTTTCCTTCCTGTCCTCGGTTTTTCTCGAAAGTTGGCTGAGCAACATGAAAGGCACATCCAATTCTTTGGCTATAATCTTCGCCTGGCGGCTGGCTTGTGAGACTTCCTGCTCACGGTTGCGGTTCTTTTCACCGGTGCTCATGTCGGCCAGTTGCAGGTAATCAACCATTATCATCCCGCACTTTCCCTTACGTTGCATGATTCGGCTTTTGCTGCGTATGTAACGCATCGAAACAATCGGGTTCGGATCAATGTAGATTGGAAGACGTGAGAGCATCTGCCGTGCAATGTTAACCTCAGCCCAATCTTCTGAAGTCATAAACCCTTTTTTAAACCGGTAAGAGTCAACATTGCATGATGAAAGTATCATCCTGTTAGCAAGTGAAATATCTGACATTTCCAGGGAGTAAATACAGACCGGAGTGCCGGATATAGCTGCTTCTTTTGCAAAGTGGAGCATCAATGCCGTTTTTCCCATTCCAGGCCTTGCCGCCAAGATTATCAGGTCAGAATTTTTCCAACCTCCAGTAAGCTGGTTAACCTCTTTCAGTCCAGAATTTACACCGGTTGATTTTCCCTCTTTAACCATCAGCTCCCTCCTCTTTGCCTCTTCAATGGCTTTTTCGACTGCATCGGTGATGTGGCACATTGATCCGCCACGGACAGAGATTTCGGATATTTTTGAAATCGAGGCATCCGCATGGTCGAGCAGTTCAAAGGCATCCTCCGTGTCCATGAATGCTTTTGAATTTATTTCACCTGAAACCCTGATAAGTTCGCGTGCCAGGTATTTTTGAAGCAATATCCCTGCATGGTATTCTATGTTGGCAGTGGAGGCGATGCGGGATGTAAGTTGGGTAATATAAAACGGGCCTCCTGAAAGTTCAAGAGTGCCTTTGTTTCGCAATTCGTTGGCTACTGTAAGGATGTCAATCTTTCTGTTGTCATCGTACAACGAAAGGATTGCTTCGTAAATGATCTGGTGAGCTTCTTTGTAGAAAACGTCCGGGGATAGTTGGTTTATTACGAAAGGTAATGTACCGCTTTCGAGCATAAGCCCTCCAAGGACAGTTTCTTCAAGGTCAATAGCCTGTGGTGGCAATTTTCCGTGTTCCAACTCCCTGCGTGGCAGTCTTGGTTTAGAAAATCTTTGAGAGTCGCTGTGTATCGTCTTCTGTGTCTGATCCATTGTTTATGTTTTTTTCTACCCATCCACCAAATCTATTCTTAGCCTCTTTGATAGTAATGGGAAATTGATCTGCTTTTCTTAATTTCATTAAAAATTCTTTCATCAGTCTTTTCACATTTTCAACCGATTTGAATTTTGCATCAGTCATAATTAATGTTTCTTGCCAAAGTGCGGAGTTGATGAATTCTTTCAGTAATTCATCATAACCAAGTGAATAATTATCAATCTGAAAATCCTCGCGCGCGTAGAGAGAGTTCTTCTCCTTTCCTTTCTTCTCCTTTCCTTTCTGTGGAATAATGTCATTTTTATCTGGAATAATGTCAGATTCTTCCTGAATAATGTCAGATTCTTCCTGAATAATGTCAGATTCTTCCATCAGTCTTATTTTTTTAGGAATTTGAATTCCACTTCTTTTGTACTTTTTACTTGCATCTATATACCTTCTTTGGATGGATAATGAAGTCAAAACGTTTCCACTTGTGAGCAGTTCCTTATTAAATAGACCCACAACACCGCAGTATTTTACTACCTCATTAACCAACGATTCTTTGATACCGAAATACTCAGCCACGTCAAAAGCAGTACTTTCGTCCCACTGCATGAAACAGCCTTTCACCCTGTATATTTCGCAAAGCAGATAATCATAAATAGCAATCCCGGAACATCCGAAATTCTTTTTCAGCCTCTTGATACGAATATCAAGATACCGGTCAGTGTCAACAGAATAATAATTAAAACCTGTTTTATTATGTGCCATATTTACAATTATTATCTTGTAAGAAAATCTTTTACTTCTTCATCCAGATTGGCTTCAAAACAAAGCCTTTCCTTGCCAGCCCATTTAATAAAACTTTTTACTCTATTGCCCAGTAAGCTTAATAGATTAAGCCTGTCCTTCAACTCTGATTCTATTCGTGCTGAGTATTTACGGGCATGGTATAAATCCATTGCTTTATACCAGCTTTTAGTGGGTAATTTTTTTCTTTTCTTCATATTTAAAAGTTCTTTTCTTGGTTAAATAAATTTGCTACCAGGTCAACGATGCTCTCCGCTACCTGCTCAGTGGCCCCGGTGATGGTTTTGGCAATCTCACGCTTAGTCTGTATGATCTGGTAAATCTTCTCGTCAATCGTATTCTGCCCTAAAAAGTAAGTACACGTAACACTATCCTTTTGCCCTATGCGGTGGCACCTGTCCTCGCACTGGTCGGTGTCGGCTGCTGTCCAGGGTAGCTCTACAAATGCCACCCGGGATGATGATGTTAGCGTTAACCCTACCCCTGCTGCCTTTATGCTGCACACTATAAGTTTTACATTCTTGTTGTTCTGAAAGCTGTCAATAGCATGTTGCCTGGATGGCATATCATCTTCACCAGTGATACTAACGGCCTTCGGGTAGTGCTCTTTTATGGCATGGATAACTTCTTTCAGGTGTGCAAACAGCACAAGCTTTTCACCCGATTCAAGTATATCATCAACAAACTCGTACACATCGGCCAGCTTCCCACGGGCTGAAATATTCTTGAGGATCCCGATTGTTACCATGATCTCACCCCGCAGGCTCCTGGCTATTTTCTCATCATCGGCATCCTTGTATTCGCGCAGGTATTTTATCAGGTCGGCTTCCGCATCCTGGTACTCCTTTCGGGTTGATATTTCGCATATTGCCACCTGGCGCATCTTATCCGGTAGGTCCTTCAATACATCCTGCTTGTCACGGCGATAGAAGCAGGTAAGGTTCAGTTTATAATTTAGTTCCCGAAGGTTGCTGGATTCGTCGGCTCCTGAGCAATAACGCTGTGTGAATGCTGTGTACCCTCCGAAAGCATTCATCTGGTCGATGATGCCTAACTGCGATATCAAATCCTTTGGTTTGTTGATCACCGGCGTTCCGGTAAGGGCAAGGATGTATTCCTTCCCGGTGCAGATACCTTTACTAAATTTTGCCTGCTGCGTTTTCGAATCCTTACAGTTTGAAACTAAAATTCCGTTGGCAAAATAGTTGTGATTGTCGGATATTTCTAAATCATATACTTTTTCAATTCTTCCAGTACTGCCGGTAAATCCGTCAAAATTTGCTGATTGGTAAACCTCACAACTTTCCACCCTAACGAGTTCAAGACCTTCGTTTTGAACTGATCTATTATTTTGATCTCCGCAGTTTTGTGAGAATGCCCATCTACCTCTATGGAAAGCCTTATTTCCGGAATAGCAATGTCCGATTTGTAGCAATAGGCCACCTTGTGAAACTGGCCTTTTACTGAATCCGTTATGATTGGAAATTCCAGTGCTGATTCCGGCAAATTCAATGCCTCCCATAGCTTCAATTGTGGCTCTGTCATTTGACCATTTCCGCCCCTGGATGGAAACGGACGTCCTTTGAGTTTTGCCGAAATCTTTTCCGATACACCGGGCATGTGAATAGGGTTGTTTGCCTTCATTCGGTCGGAGTGCATTTTTCTCAATTCCGGGTTTTGCATCTGGATTGTAGCAGCAATTCTCATTTTCTCTCGGTGTTCGGGGGTTCTGTTTCCGTCTGAAGCCCCTGGTTGAGACATCCTCCATTTTGCCGAACAGCTTTGAGTGCAAAACCTGTTTGCTTTGTGCCTCTTTACGAAAAAGGATTTTCCGCACCACTGGCAGATTCTTTCCACTTCCGGCTTGGCTCTCTGTAAAGTTTGCAACGCTTTGATTTCCGGTCTTGCATTTACCATTTTCGAGGCGCAACTCTTTGAGCAACATTTCGCCGTTGTCTTCCCTGATTTCACTGTTAAAAATGGATTCCCGCAACAAATACAAATAATCTCCACTTTCGATTTCAGATACTTCCTTGAACCGTCCGGCTGAAGTATATATTTTGTGGTTTTCTGTTGCCGTGAATTCTCCTTTTTCATGCCTGACTTTGTAGAGTTGTTTAAATCCTGTTTCATTTTCCCAGAGTGTTTTAATTTGCTTTAAAGATACTGATAAATCTGATAAATTAACCGACTGAACAAGCAAATTAGATAACTTTTTTTCAACAATCTCGCCAATCGGGATTAGCCCCTTGTTTGTCGAAATTTTTGTTTCATAAGGAAAACACCTATGCGATTCATCAATGATCACACTCTTGAACATACCTACAAATTGCCTCTTGAAATGGATATGGTTGATGCGGAGCTTCTGCCCTTTCGGGATTTCGATCTTCTCTACAAAATACTTTTTCAGGCTTTCGTAGTTCACAATGAATACCTGTATCAGGTTGGCCTCCCAGAACAGGTTGAAGTTCCTTTTTACCGAATCGTTCAATATCATGCACTTTTTGTTTGTCCACATCGCCCATTCCCTCTCCCAGTTTACCTTCAGGCTTGAGGGTGCTATCACCAGGCATGGAAATGCGTTGGCAGCGGTGATGGTGGCGATGGCCTGTGCCGTTTTACCCAGGCCGGGCTGGTCTCCGATGATAAGTTTCTTCTTCTCCAGGGCATAAGCTACCCCTGTAGACTGGAATGGGAACAGTTCCATCTTGAGAGGGATCTGTACGGTAAGTTGTGGAAGTGGGGGTATTTCCGCATAGGTTTCGTCAACCGTATCGGCGATGAATGTGAACCCGTTGCGGGAAGCGAAATTCCGGACATCATCCTCGTGGAATGAAGGTACTATCCAGCATTTGTTCACCGGGTCGAACCTCCGTCCGGGAAGCTCTTTCACCTTATCCACCAGGTAAGGGTTGTAGTGGAAAGCTATGCGGAAATAATTGCCTGATTGGTGATCTGCATATTAATCAGAATGGGAGATCGTCTTCTTTTTGGGTATTGTCAATAAGTTCCTGAGCATTCACAACTTCAGAATAAGAATGGCTGTTTGGGTAGGCAACAATTCTATAGGCCTCTTCCAGTTTCGCTGCGTTCCTGGGGTTGTTCGCCTCTACAAACTTCTTCGCTGCGTCAAGAGCCTGTGTTGCCGTTTCGTCTGCAGCCAGTTCGATTTCGATCCCGACTTTTTCATTCTGGTAATTGCCCAGGTTGAAACATTTTTCGTAATAAATTCTCGTTGCTTTCATTGGTTTGTGATTTTAGTTAATGGATAAATCTGTGATTTTTTGAAAGGCAGGTAACCCGCCCCGGGAACAAACAATGTAACCACATTGCCCGATGGGTTGAGGGCTACCCGGTACTCCCTGAACTCGTTTTTCGCTATTTTCAAAGCTACTTTTTGCCCGTTGTAAATGTTTCTGCGCCAGCGCAATAGTTCAAAATATTCTAACATTGTTCCTGTTGTTATTTGGGGTTTGTGCACATAAATTTGAAGTCGTCACCGCAGCAATGTTTCTGCTTCTTTCCCGACCCGCAGGCACATTTTTCGTTCCTGCCTTTTTTTGTGCTGATCAGCTGCTGGCCACTTTCTTTGGGGGAGATCAAAACGATTTTTCTTTTTTTGTCCATAGCGTTAAGGGGTAACATCTTAGGGAGTTTCCTTCTTCCCTTTTATCAGCGTGAGTGCCCTTTTGCTAAATTTCAACTCACCGATCGAGAATTCGTACGTAGTTTGCTTTTCCTTCATAAATTGTGCAATGTATTTTGCAATCCCGGCGCAATACGCCCGCATCAACTTATGCTTTCCCGTAGGTTTTCCAAGCATAAATCCATCGTCGTCATCCTTCAGGTAAAATATTCCATCTTCAAATTCCAGCAGGAAGGAACTGCCTTGCTTCAACACTAATACCGATTGTGCCGAAACCGAGAACATCATGCTGTTCGTACTTATGCTAAGTACCAGGGGTGCGTTGCTGGATCGGAATTCTTCCAGCGTTTTGGGTGTGATTTCTATTTTCATTTTGTTTAGGTTTAGGGTGTATTTATAGGTTTAACTTTTTCGTAATTTTCTGGCCATACGACGCATTCATGGAAATAGCCCTGCTTGTAAACATCAAAATGCATTGCGCCTACTTTGCTCACCGGATCCGGGATAGCATTTATTATGTCACCGGGTTTAATTCCCAGCCCCAGCAGTTCAGTTTCCAGTTCTCCTTTTAATCTGATTATCATATATTGAATATGTTTTTCTATTTCACAGTTTCGAGTTCGGCAATTTTCTTTTCTATCCCTTCCTTTCGGCGCAGGTAAATGCCCTGCTGTTCGATCTCTACCTTGGCAGTGTCTTCCGGATAGAATTCCCTGGCAATGGAGATCAATGCTTTTGCCTCGCTCTCCATCTGCACGGGTGTGCCATTATCCAACTCTTTTTTCAGGAAATTACGGGCTACTTTTGCCTTTTGCCCAGTTGTGAGCTTTATTGCCGCAGGATATTTGAGCTTGTTCTCAATCCAGTTCCGCCCTTTTACTTTTCCAAAAATCTCGTTTTCGGTGTCTCCGTCCAGGCGTCCTAACATTAGCGTGTAAAGGGCTGTTTCCTCTGTAGGTGTTAAAGCATCCTCTTTTTTAATATATCCGTTTGCCTTTATGATGTCCTTCACGGCGAAATACGTTTTCTCAAATGCCAGCTCCCCGTTACGCTCGTCCTTTGCCTGTAACTCTTCCATCCGCTCCCTTGCATACATATCTTTACCACTTGCGGGACTGCTCCCTTTATCCTCTCTTATGCGTTCGTAATAGACTATCCTACCCTTGTCGTGCCCGGCCACCATGAACCCTTTGGCGCACTTACAGGATGCAATTGTTTCGTTATACTCCTTAAGCTTATTTTCGTAATCCTCAAGTTCATCCTGATAATCTTTCAACGCCTCCTCTATTTCTCCATCTTCATAACCTTCCGAATCCGGAGCATCTGGTTTGTCGGGCGGTTCTATCTTCCTAAACCCGCCGGAGCAGCTTAGTTCAACGGCTTGTGTCCCCGATTTTATGAGGTTTTTCACAAACTTCTCTTCATCTTCATAGATATATCCCGGGTAACCTAAAACGATATCCGGTTCCTGCTCCTGTATGTGTGCGAGTTCTCGGTTGAATTGTACTACTTTTTTGTTGTTGAAACAGGAAATGTCGAGGCAAATTCCTGTTTTTGGCGCATCAAGGAACAGCAGCGTATCGCTGGATGTGTTCTTGGGGCATCCGTTGCACGCACCTGCTTTTCTGTCCAGGGTCAGGTCGTGAAGTTCAAATATGGCATCTGACAGTTTTAATGTGAAATCCTGCTCGATCCATCGCTTCAGTTCCTTGATGGTGGGTGTATTCCACCATGAATCTTTGTAGTTGAAATGCTTCTCAAAAACAGCTTTTTGTACTTTCTGGCTGAGCTTGCATATTTCCTGTGCATGCCCCACTCCGATCAGGTCTTTGTCGAAGAGCATGCGGAAATCTTCGATCAGGTCGTTGAGCTTTAACCTCATGCGGATAAATGCCTCTGGTTTCCCAAACCTGGCTGCCAGCATCTTGGTATCGTACCCCCTTTGGTTTACAAGCCCCTGGAATGCTTCTGCCTCTTCAAAAGGTGTAACATCCTTGCGCTGCAGGTTCTCGGTTATCATCAGATCTATGGCTTCGGCATCGGTGAGGTCGCGTGTGATCACCGGCACCTCTTCAAGCCCGGCTATCTTTGCCGCCCTGTACCTGCGTTCGCCGCATACCAGTTCGAGCAGCGCTGCTCCAGTTTTTGTGTTCGTCCTACAGATAAGCGGGGACAGGATGCCTACCTGTTTGATGCTTTCTGCCAGCTCGTTGAGGCTGTCCTCGTCAAAATGTTTGCGGGGGTTCAACCCGCTGATCTTGACCTGCTTTAATTTGTAATAAGTGATCTGTGTTGTCATAAATATTAGTTTATGGTTTATGGTTTTCCCCTTTTCCCCCGGGTGGGGTGCTGTCTTTCCAGGCTGCCAGTCATTGTTATCCGATTACTCCCAAGATTTCCCCCGTGAAAAGGATGGGTGCAAGAGATACGTCATTCAGGTTTTAAAGTGCTGAGTGTGCTGCATCGGATCGTATCGCCCCCGACAAGGGCTCGTTATGAAAAGCACCCCTACCAATTTCTTATACATGATTTATTTTAATCAATTTTATTAGCCAACTTTTTTCAATTTCTTCTGTCCATTTTGGCGTTCATCTTGCCAAGACCATCGGTGATATCATGATAAACTCCGTCACCGGTATCAAAAGAAACCCTGTAATCAGTGGTTTCTGCCTCATCGAAAGGTATCTCCAACTGTTTGGATGCGCACTTTCCATTGAGGTAGCATTCTACCTCATACACTGCGGCATGTATGTCGGATGCCAGCTCGATAGCGAAAGCATAATCGTCACCGGCATACTGTGTGAAAGGTGCCACGATGTTAAGTACCTTCCCGGAATTGAATGTGCGGTTACCGATCAGGGTAACACCCTCGCTTTCGTCATTGCCACCGATGGAAAAACCGGTTACGGTATAGTTTTCAAGTTCCGGTATCTGGCAGTCGTCAATGTTTTCCTTGTCAATATACTCCGCTCCCCGCAGGTCGCATATCTTTATAAGGTGCTTTTTCAGGTTGTCAAATGCCTTTACCAGGTCGTCATGTGCCAGGGCGGCGCACTTTTTTGCCACTTCGTTGGTTACTTCTGACCCTCCTTCGGTAACCATCCGCTCTTCACCCTCTACGATAAGGGAGCGGTCTTTAATTTTTGCTTTTTTGATTTTTTGCATGTTGTTTTGTTTTTATTAAGCTGCTTGTTTATCGCTCATCAGCATCCACCACCTGAAAGCAAGGAAATTGTACTTATCAACTCCCGATTCGTAAAGTGGCGATTGCCTGTTGACGAATACTTTGAATACTTTGAAATTTGTTTTGCTGATTCCTATCAGCACATCCTTGTCGGCCTTGTATCCCAGTTGCCGGGCAATATCCATGTACCAGGCACGCTGGCGGTCGTAGTCGAAGTATCTTATAGCCGCTTCAAACTGTGCCTGGGTAGTGGCCGCAGTGCTTTTAATGTCTCCGCCGAAGCCCAGGTTATCTTTGAAAAAGTCCCACTTGCAGCGAACCGGCAGGCTGAATTCTATCCCTTTAAAATCGAAATTCCTTTCAGTTACCATCACTGCCTGGGTTGCAGCACCGTGAATCAACTGCCTGCACATTTCATCTGCCATAAAGGAGCGTTTCATCTGCTCGGCCCTTTCGAACCATTCATTCGGTACAACATTGCCGTCAATAGTTTTCCGGAAATAGTCAACCCTTCCGTTTTCGGTGATCACTGCATCAACCAGGTTCCCGAAGAGATACACCTGTGTTGGGTCGGGCATCTCTCGCGGGAACAGCATCAACTTAAGCCAGGATAGGCTTGAGTTGCTTACTTCGTGACGGTCGTAATAGGTATCCATTACTTTGCCTTGTAGGTGATCCTGTATTCGATCAGGTTCGACTTGATCTCCTCGCCGGTAGCCACTGCCTGCTTTTCGCAGAATGCTTTCATGCGGGCCATGGTCATCTTCTCGATTTTGTCTTCCGGAAGGGATTTTCCTTCGCGTTCCCACCAGAACATAAAGATCAATTGATAGGCTGCCGTGTTCTTCAGTATGATTTCACATCCTTCTTTCACCTTGGGTGCCTCGGTAAAAAGTTCTGCCTGGGTGTTCACCGTTGCATCGAGCTTGGCAGCTTCTTCTTTAGCTTTTGAAGCTTCAGCTTCAGCTTTTACTTTTGCATCGGCATCGGCTTGCATCCTGGCCTGGTCTGCTTTTTTACGCATCTCAGCTTCTACCCTCAGCCTTTCCGCCTCGGCGGCTGATGAGTTGGCAATCGCTTCAAGCTCTGCTTTCTTGCTTGGTAGCTTGTCGATCAGCTCTTTGCGGAGCAGCACCACTTCGGCCCTGTATTGTTCGCTCAGTTCGGCAACAAGTTGCGGGTTGGTGCGTATAGATTCGGTTATCGCATCGGCTTCTCCCTTTGAGGTATAAATGCAATTAGGTGCCGGTGGCATGATGAGCAGCGATGGGTTTATCTTCTCGATTCCTGCAAACTGCTCATCGCCACGGTCAATGGTTTCGAGCGTCATGTTCTCAAGTATGTTCACCATCTTGGCTTTGAACTCGGCGGTGTATTTTGCAACTGCCTGCCTCAATGTGGTTTCGGCAAACGATTCTATCGAGATGCGTTCCTTTTCCTTTTCGAGCATTGCCTGTGCCTCGCGTTCGCGCTTTTTCTGTTCTGCAATTTTAACAGATGCATACTCGTTGCGTTTGTTTTGCACCTGCTGGAAGATATTGCCTTTTCCTGCGGGGTCAATGTCAGCTTCGATGGTGGTGAACCGTTTTGTTACCTCAGTCATAAGCTGGGTGAATGGTTTGCGGCGCTCGTTGCAGGTTTTGTGCGTAAGCCTCAGTTTGTCGAGGTATTTGGACATGACCTGGTCAAGATGATCATTCATCCCCTGCTCTGATTGCTGCAAGAGTTTATTGCCGTAATCAATAGCCTTGTCATGGCTATTCTTGTTTTCGGCCAGTATGTCCGGTGCCTGGTTCACAATGTTTGCCAAAGCTGCGGTATCAATCACCGGCTGAAGTGCTGTGGTGTATGGTGTCTGGTCCTCCATTAGAATGTTTCGTTAGGGTTCAATTGAAATTTTACGGTGTCGGTATTCTCGGGGATAGGTTTTCCGAAACGTTCTGCGGATCCTTCAGGTTCGTCGGTATCAGGTTCGTCATCCATTGCCACGTTTTCGCCTACCCTGAGCTTCGTATAAGCCCGCATGGCGTGTTTTATGGTCTTGGCTTCGAGGAAGCCAGGGTCAACACCACCATTCTCTGATGTGTACAGGTTGTTTGCCTTAGCGTTTGGATAACGGGGTATGGAGAACTTTTTGAGCCTTTCAACGTCATCAACAAGCAGCCATTTGAAATCAAGGCTTCCGCCTGGCAGTTCGATGCACACCCAGCAACCATAAATCTTGTTCGACTTTCGCGGGATGGCAGGTTTGTATTCGATGATCAGGTTACCCCGGCCATCGGTGGTGGGCTGGAAATGGTCTCCTTCGTAAAGCACGATAGGGTTCTTCATCCGGACGATCTGCCCTGCCATGATGCGCAGGTTCAGCTCGCCATATGCAGTGATTCGCAGATAGCAAAGGTTGGCATACACATCGTTGTTTTGCTGATCCCGCCCGATCTTGGTACTTCGGGATTCGAGGAAACATTCCGATTTGCTTCCCGGCTGGAGGCTTAACCCGTTCACGGCAAGCTCGATAAAAGCAGAATAGAGTGAAATCTTGGTGCAGCTTTTCAGCTTTTCGTCAGCCGAAACGGCTTTGCGCCAGTACATAGATTCGCGCTCAAAGATGGTGAACGCGTTAAGGTCATCAACCCTGTGGATTTTTGCATAGGTTGAAACCCATTGTGATTTGATTTTTTCATGTTCCGGTAATCGCACCGGGTCCAGCTGTTCAAGCCAGTCAATCTGTGGTGTCATAAAATTATGGTTTAATGGTTGTTAGTCTCTATCAAATTCGTCTTCATAAACTTCGATTTCCTTTCCTGACCCAAGAATTTTTACAAGCCATTTGTATCCTGAATTTTCAAGAAGTTCAATTCTTGTATATCCCTGGTAAGGTGTTTTAAGTGTGGCTGTCATAAAATTGGTTGTTTAAATGGTTTATAGACTTCTTTTGCTTTTCGTTCTGCTTCCCGTTCCTCAGCTGCCCAGTCCGCACACTCAGGGCATATATTGCCGTATTCGTAATCGTGAACCGTATTCACATCGTCTGCTTCGCAGAACTGGCATTTCGATTTTACGCACTCATCACAAAGGCCGTCTTCGTTTAATTCGGCATACCATCCGCATTTAGCGCATGGAGTTGGAAGCGGGTCGTCGAAGCGAAATTGGTTAGCTATTTGCTCTTGTGTCATACGGCCGCGGTTTTTAATAGTTGTTGAAAGTTTCCCGGTCAGCCCATAGCAGGGCAAATTCTATCATCAGGAGGAAGCTTACAAAAAGGATCGCGCTTAACATGATACCCTTCCGTTTACGGTCTCCAACAGATATTTGTTGATCAACTTCTGCATTTCCATTTTTGGGGTAGGGATATAGTTGCCATCAAGCGTTTTGCACCTATCGGCCAGGTATTGATAAAGCTCCTGCAACTCAGCGTTGCACTCAAGTTCGTTAGCCGTGAACTTTTCTGTTAGGTCAGTGTAAAGCTCGCGGGCAGTTTTAGTGGATACCAGTTCGGTGTGTTTACGCAATGCGTCCACCGATCTGTTCGTGATTTCGTCAATGGTTGACAAGTAAAAAGGTTGTGGTTTCATAAAAATTGGTTTTAAGGTGTTTGCAATGATTTTTGTCTTTTCCATGTGCTTATGCGCTTATGCTTGAGCACGTTGGTTTCGAGCAGTTCCCGAAGGTCAAACTTGTAATCCTCCTCCCCTTCCCTGTCCAACGTGTGAATGAGGCCGGCACCAATGTACCTGTATAAGGTTCTCTTGTTTATGTTGAATATCTCGCAGGCTGTCTGTGTGCTTACCTGACGGCCTTCAAAGCGTGCAAAGGCAGATTCCCTTACGATGCCTTCCAGCGTGCTGCTGATGGCTTCCTGTAGGTCATCTGCGCTCATTTCAATAATCTGTTTAGTTTTCATAAGGCACAGGTATTTACAAGCCCCATGGACGTGGCTTTGTAGATGGCAGAGGCAATACCGTGGACGTTAAATTTATCACGTATTGCCCTTGCCTGGGTTTCGATGGTGAACACGCTGCGGTGGCGTGTGTTGGCGGTTTCTTTCATTGACTTGTCGTGGGCAACAGAGTTGAGCGTTGCCACCTCCGATGGGTTCAGCTTCACGTTACCTACCACTGCCACACTGCATAAGCCCTCAAACCCTTCATCCTTGCAGTGCCCACGGTTGCCGCAATGGCAATAATCGGATGTGCTGCCCGGGCGCATCATGTCAATAACATTATCGTTTCCGCCATACCTGCATATAAGGTATTCTTTGAGTATTTCACGGTCGGTTGCCAGCCCGCGTGCCTTTATCCTGGACAGCACGGCAGGTTTCGACTGTAGTTCCTCCCAGAAACTTTGCAGCGTTCCCAGGTCGGTTTCGGCATAAGGGGTGATCACTGCTATGCGCAATCCTTCCGAGACAGAGTAGTTCACTTCTATACCGCTGCACATGGCTCCTGGATTTCAATTTCAGTCAACACTTCTGATGGCGATATGCCAAGCAGCCTGCTGATTACATCCACGGAACTCATTTTGGTAAGATGCCCGTTGGGGGTGTTCTCGCGGAGCAGCCGAAAGATTGATGTCCTGTGGAGTTTCAATATGACGGCAAGCAATGGCTTTATGTCCCTGCGGCCATTTATCCGCTCAATGACCTCTTGCCTGATGACCACATTTTTTACCTTGATTTGGGTATTGTCTGACATGTGAATAATGTTTAATTTTGTTACTATGTTTAATTTATGAAATTATGGGAACTTTGAAATTTAAAACGGGGGATTGTGTGAAAATGGAGTTGTCCGATGGCAGGGCACTTTTATTTATTGTAATTGGCTGCCTGGCTAACAATGTATTTGACCAGGCCACCGCGCACCGGACGGTAAGGTGTATGGGCAAAACCGACGGGGTTGTTTACGACCTTCCCGATCTTGCCCTTACCCCTGCAAACCCTAACGCGCTGGAGGAGGTGTTTTGATGAAGTTGTAAATCTCCTCTACCTCTTTGATCGTAACCAAAGGCCCGGCACAATCACGCCTTTTGCCCCAGGCAATTTCAGCGGCTTTGATCCTGAGTTCCTGATCGGTTAAACCTGTTTTTAATGTTTCGTCTTTCATAATGCCGTTTTTGTTTAGTTTTGTTACTGTGTTTATTCGATGAATTGATGAAGCAAAGATAATACATAAAATTAAATAAAATTAAATAATGTTAATTATTTCTACTTTTAGACTTTAAGAATCGTTGTTTTTGTAGTAACGGTTTATATCTCTTTTTCGGTTTTTATGCCTGATAATCATTTGTTCATGAAGGTTTACAATGGTTGCTTCATCTGAAAACAGATGGGCTATTATCATTATCCGTGCATCGCGGACGCTTATCAATTCATATTCGGTTTTTTGTGCAATTCTCACAATAAGCATATACAAACATGCCATCATGAC
>Ga0247841_10001967_pt1 | contig 43097 bp, 38 predicted proteins | sample LaCruzMarch2015__2_FD_192410 | JGI IMG/M metagenome (GOLD analysis project Ga0247841, IMG submission 192410) | Freshwater microbial communities from meromictic Lake La Cruz, Castile-La Mancha, Spain - LaCruzMarch2015_18m | ecosystem: Environmental > Aquatic > Freshwater > Lake | place: Spain...
CGCCTTAAGCATAGAACTATGTTAAGCAGTTGATTGTATTTAAGGATATTGGCGCAACGGGTGGGGTACGATTCATCCCCGGCCTAAAGACCGGGGCGTTCTCTACCCCTACACCCCACGCCTGTAATACGACCGGGGAAAAAACCATAAAATATCGACATGTGAATTACGAGACTGCCAAAAAGGAAGTTAGGGCCAATTGTGCCTTAACTCTTTGGTCACAACGACACCCTATCCTATGGAAATCACTTCAAACCCTTCGCCGTACTTATTCCCTGTTCTATACACGACAGCGCAACCACTAGTTATACCCCCAGAAGGATCGCATTGATCGCCAATTCTAACATTGAATTGTACATAGTAGATTCCCGGTGGTGGCGTTAGATTGAATTGGGCTTTGCCATACCCGGTTCCATTCGTCTCTAAGTATCCAAAGTCCCAGCATCCAATTTGAGTTGCAGTTTTACCATCACGGTTTAGAAGTATACGGTCACAACTTATCTTCCATCCCCCGAATTGACATACACTGGGGAGATTTGAGGAGCCGTCGGGATAGAAGAAATGCGAACCGACGATGTATTTGTGGTTTGGAGATGCACCATTTAATTCAAAGTTTACTTGCAGATTTCTATTGTCAAAAACAGTCCATAGCACCTCCCCGTTGGACAAAGGATCACTAAAAATATCCCATCCTAGGGACAAAGCCGCTTTATGGGATTGGCCTTGGTTGGAGCCCGTGTTCTCCGTATTAGGTGATAAAGAACTCATGGTAAAATTGGCTACAGGAGGTTGATTCTCGGTTTCCACTGGTTGAGCCGGCTCCCACATCTGCAAATCAATGGTCTGCGAAAAACTGCTCGTCAATCCTTTGTCATCGGTAACTGTCAAGGTCACTATACATCGAGTCAAATTGCCCTCATCATCATCGTATTCATGCCCGATCTTACTATTATTTGCTTCTACAATGCCCGTACCATCACCAAAATCCCAATTATAGCGGATTATATCCCCGTAAGGATCTCTACTGGCTGAAGCATCAAATGAGACTCTTGAGCTATTTCTTGAGCTATTGACCGTATATGTGAATTCAGCTATAGGTGCTTCATTTGCAGGTTCCACAACTACAGCCGGCTCCGGCACAGCAGTCACCCAATTAATAATATTGGAAAAGCTGCCTCTCGATCCCTTATCATCTGTAACGGTCAATGTAACATTGTACTCTCCTGGATCGTCATAATCACGCTTGATTGTGTTCTTCGTGGCTTCCACGATGCCCTTATTATCATCAAAGTCCCATTTATATCCTGTTATTTGTCCTTCTTCATCCTTGCTGGAAGATGCGTCGAATTCTATATTGAGGCCATCTTTTATTAGATAAGTGAATGCTGCTAGTGGTGGGTGGTTTACTTTAATCGTACGGGGGTAAGGAACGCTTTTTGCAGAATCATTATCTTCCACAACCAGAGTGACCGTTTTCTCGCCGCCCGTGGTGAAGGCGTGCCTTACCATGCTCTTGTTCTCGGCCGGGGTTTCGTCTCCAAAGTCCCAGTTATAGTTTACTAGAATCTCTCCGTCGGGATCTTTGCTGTTGATGGCTTCAAATATTATGCTATCCCCCACATTCACCTCCTGTCGATCGGCAACGAAATTAGCCACAGGAGGCTCGTTTATCCTCAGATGAAGGGATTTGGTCCGCCTGGCACCTTTGTCATCGACAACCGTCAAATTAACCCAGTAAAGCCCGCTCTTGGAGTATCTTTTCTCAATTGTTTCTTCCCTGGAATTTACCTTGTTATCCAAATTCCAATAGCGTTCAACGATTTGACCATCGCTGTCATTGCTGGGTAATGAATCGAAGGTGACTATCTTACCTAACTCAGGCTTCTCAGGGCTCACGGTAAACTCCGCCCGTGGCGGATTGTTTACATAGATAACAGAGGTGCTGGTGTTCTCAGCATCTTGATTGTCCCTCACCTTCAATGTTACATTGTAGACGCCACCTTTGACGTAAATGTGGCTGACGTTCCGTCCTCGTTCTTTCTCTTTTCTTTCTTCTCCAAAGTCCCATTCGAACTCGTTTATTTCATCTATATTCAGGCTCTGCGAGGCGTTGAAGTTGACCGGCTCACCGGCAGTGGCCTGCTGCTGATTCGCGAAGAGCGCCATGGTCGAGGGGTTTAGCGGAGATCTCTCGATGTCATTCTTGATGTAAATTGGAATATGCTCTGAGGCGGAGAAGAAAGCCGATCCAGGATAGGCAACAGCAGCAATGTTCTTTCCCCAGTCAAGGTTCAGCCAGATTTCTCCAGTTTCTTTATCCTTATGAGTGTATAGCTCGCTTACGCCGTACTTAAGCATCAACCATTTTTTAATTTCGTTTACCTTGTAAGTCTCTATCTTTCCCAGATAGACCTCGGCATAGGCATGGCTGCCCGTTGGGTCGTAGGCCAGCATTACTCTGGTGCTTCCCCCGATGGATTCGATCATGGAGGCCATCAGCAGGGCAAAGTCGTCGCAGTCTCCTGCGCCTATGCTTTTGGCATCTATTCCATCCCGCAGAGTCTCATTGGCAAAGCGATAGTAATCTCCTCCACGGTAGTCGCTTTGGAAATGCCAGCTACTCTTAATTGTGCCGTAAATCAAGCATACCTGGTCAATGGTATGGTCCCCTGGCGGGGCTCCCATAATCATCTTCTGCGCATCAGTGAACACCTCTTCGGCCTCTATCCTCTGATCGAAGATCTGCTGAAGCTCGCCTACCTTCTTATCGGAAACAGAGCTGCCGCCTGATCCGCTGGTGCCTGCTGTGGTAAATTTCACTGTGTCAGTGAGATTTACCTTCGAGACATTGACATTGGTGAGCTCGAAATCGCCGGCATTCGAAAAGACATACCCTACATCTTCACAAAAAGCGGGAGTGATGACAAGGCAAAGGGCCAGGATCCAAAGGTGCAGAAATTTATGCATGGTGGTCATTTCCAAGTTGCTTCCGGAAAATAAATAGTTTTCCACAGAGTGAATACGAACCTGATGGGAAAAAATTTAAAAAACAAAAGAAAAGGTCTGCTAATCAGCCGCTATTATCTCCCGGAATTTGTGATGGCATTTCCGGGACTATCTTGATATAGATCCACCCTATCTTACCTTTTAGTAGGGGGTTGATTTCTACAGCCTTTTTGTAGTACTCCTGAGCAGATTCAATAGCTGACTCATTTAAATCCAGAGTCTCGGCTTTGTTGAACATGGCTTCCGACAGATTTGAATTCGCCGCAAGTGCCAGGTCGTAGCATTTCAAGGCCTCTTGATGTCTTGCCTTTGCCGTGCTGCTCAATAAATGATCATTCTCCCATTTTCCCCAGCGATCCAGGGTTACACCCTTATTATTCCAGGCCTCTGCAAAGGACGAGTTAATTTCAAGCGCAGCATCAAAGCAGGCCAGTGACTCGTTGACTTTTCCGGTATCTCCCATTGTCGTACCCAGCTTTCCAAGGATGACCCCTTTGTTATTCCAGGCAGTGGTGGAGTTGTTGTTTAGTAAGAGTGCCCCATCATAATATGCTATTGCATCAAGGGTGTATTCACTTACGTATCTTTCATCTCCAGCAACTGGTTTGAAGCAAGCTGGATTATCAATAGCATTGCCGGCGATTTCTTGATAAGTCTCTGACTCTCGGTCCATTTCCACAAGATCTTTGCAGCAATTCTGCCCTTCTCTGCATTTTTTAGCCGCGATTAAAGCTTCGCATCTTCCTAACATTGCTTCTGGATAATCTGGATTGATGCTGAGAGCCCGATCATAGGATTTAATAGCATTATCAAAATTTTCCTGCTTGCTCAAGGCCTGACCTTTCAGATAAAAGGCTCGCTCATCTTTGGGTCGCACCTTCAGAACCTCATCCAGTATTTTGATCGCCTTTTCTGGAGAGTTATCATCCAGGAGATCCTCCGCCTGATCGAGCTTTATTTTTGTTTCGGTATTAGGTCCCGCAGCATCTCCCGCACTAATCATATAGAGCAACGCAATCAGCAAGAAAAGCATTTTCATGGACACTTGTATTCATTAAAGGAGGGAAAAAGCTTTCGATCGAAACACATCGTTTTAAATAGTAGGAATAGTAGCTTAAGAAGCTAAGATTAAGATGAAAGCTCTGGCTCTGCTGTTGATTCTCGTCTTTTTGCCCCTATCTGCTCTAGGAGAAGAGTCGGAAGGGTTTAATGGCTCATCACCAAAAGAGGTTCCTGCCGACGAGGTTCTGGAAAAACTTGCCAGCGGCAAACCCGCGATCTATTCAGGAAAATTAATTATCGGAGACCTTGATCTTTATGAAATATCCTTTGAGAACGAAAGCCGCGTAGCCAAATCAACGCTGAAGATAACGGACTCGGAAATCATAGGAAAAATTAATTTTAAAGACCTGGTATTCCTTGAACCGGTTAGTTTTGAAGGCACCATCTTCCATGAAGCTGCAATCTTCACGAATGCCAACTTCTCCCAGGATGCAAGCTTCAATAAAGCTAAATTTGAGAAAGATGCCCAATTTGGGTTCGCTCAATTCTTAGGGATGGCAGAATTCGAAGATGCCGTCTTTGGCCATCGTGCCCTATTTAACTATGTCCAGTTCCATAAAAAAGCTAACTTCGGAAATGCAAAGATCAACGAAGGGACTCTTTCTAATGCTGTTTTTGGGGATTGGGGAATATTTAACGAGGCTGAATTTCAAGGCACTGCAAATTTTTATCATGTATCCTTTAACAGTTCAGCTATTTTTCAAGAATCCAAATTCTTAAAAAAAGCCATCTTCGATGAAACCACATTCACCGGCAGTGGAAATATAAAGATCCCCTACAGCATTCGTTTTCTTGAAGCAAATTTTAATGATGACGCCAGTTTTTTTAACACAACATTCATAAGAGATGCTACTTTCCGAGATTCCCGCTTCCTTGAAGAAGCCGATTTTGGGAAATCGAAGTTTCTGGATACGATCGATTTCAATGATACCAGCTTTCGCGGTGATGCCTCCTTTTGGGACACCCAATTTCTTGGAAGCATATATCTGCATGGGTCCAAGTTCTCACGCCTCATCGTTAGGTGGGAGAATATTAGCAAGCACCTGATTTTTGGAGAGGTCTTGTACCTTTCCCTCATAGACAACTTCAAGAAATTGGGGCGAACAGGCGATGCCAACGATTGCTACTATGAATATATGATCAAGAAACCCAAAGACACCGGAATCTGGCCTAGGTTCGTTGACTTTGTCAAATGGCTATCCTGCGGGTACGGAGTGCGACCCATCCGCACTGTAATAGTATGCGTCGGGGTAATCATCCTCTTTGGAAGTTTATTCTGGATAGGCCGAGGCTTGAACAGATCCGAAGAATCTATGCAGAATGCATCAAAGATAGCAGGATTTTGGAGATGGACGCGGTCGGTTTATCCGCTCAGATGTGTTTATTTCAGCACAACAACGTTCATAGGTGGCAAATCTGATGTATCTCCATTAGGTGATTACAAGTACCTGGCCACGGTAGAGAGGACCCTTGGATGGCTGTTTTTTGGATTGTTCCTGGCCACATTGACAAGAACTCTGTTAGGGTAAAAGCGCTAATTCACCCCGCCGGCTGCTGCTGGCTGATGCAGTGGATCGTGCCAAGGCCATGCACCATCTCCCGGCAGTTGATGCCCACGACCTTGCGCTCCGGGAAGGCCTCCTGGATGGTCTTCAGCGCCACCCTGTCGTTCCTGTGCCCGAAGACCGGCACCATGACCACATCGTTGCCGATGTAGAAGTTAGCATAGCTGGCGGGCAGCCGCAGCTTTGCGCCCACCTTTCCCGGCATGGGCAGCTTGATCACCGTCAGGGGGAGGCCATCCTGGTCTGTCTCCCGGCAGAGCAGCTCGTAATTCTGCTTCAGGGCCGGGTAGTTCTCATCCTCAGGATCGTCCTCGTAGGCGCATAGAACCGTGGTCGGATTCACGAACCTGGCAATGTCGTCCACATGCCCGTCCGTGTCGTCTCCAGCTATGCCCTCTTTCAGCCAGATGACCTTCTGCACTCCTAAGAATTCCCGGAGATAGCTCTCGATCTCCTTTTTGCTAAAGGACGGATTTCGGTTCTTGTTGAGCAGGCACTGCTCCGTGGTCAGCACAGTTCCGCAGCCGTTCACATCGATGGAGCCGCCCTCCATGACGATGCCGGGCAGGAAGCACTTCATCTTGAGGTCATCGTTGATGAGGCAGGCAATTCTCGAGTCCGCCATCAGCTCCTCATACTTCTCCCCCCAGGCGTTGAAGATCCAGTTTACGGCAGCGACGCTCTTCCCTGCCTCATTCTCACGAACCACAAAGGTGGGGCCGTAGTCCCGGAACCACACGTCCGCATAGCTTAACAGGTGGAAGTGAATCCGGTGCAGGTCAACCTTTTCCCTCTTCAGCCGGTCCACTACGGCACGAAGCAGCATCTCATCTTTGACCAGCAGGTTGACAATCTCGCTCTTGTGAATGGCTTTGATGATGATAGTGTAGGCCTTCTCCACTGCCTCGATCTCCGGGAAGCTGTCCAGATCGTAAGGCCAGGAGAGCCAGATGGCCTCGTGGCGCTCCCACTCCGCCGGCATCTGGTAGCCTAAAGAGCGGGGCGTGTCCTGGTGACAGAGCATAGCTCCATCCCTTCTTCCCTCTTCTACCCTCGCATTTCTCCACGCCTCTCTCTCCGGCTTTTCCTCCTCCTGCACCATCTCGATGATGGGCCAGTACACATCCGGGCGACGATTTCGGAAGAAGCCCCAGCCCTCCCGCACCGCTTCGTTGTGGCCCAGATCCAGCTCCACCACCAGCACCTCTTCCGCGCTGCTGCCGGCCAGGCCCAGGATTTTGCCGAAGGGGTCGCAGACAAAGGAGCTGCCCCAGAAAACCAGGTCTTCCTCGCGGCCTACCCTGTTGGCCGCAGCCACGCAGACGTTGTTGGCGATGGCGTGGCTCCTCTGCACCGTCTCCCAGGCATCATGCCAGTCGCCCTCCGCCGGGTCCTCTTCGCCTTTTATCCAGCCGATGGCCGTGGGATAGAATATGATCTCTGCGCCTGCCAGGGCGGCAACGCGCGCCGCCTCCGGGAACCACTGGTCGTAGCAGATGAGCGCGGCAAATTTGGCATAACGGGTATCGTAAACCCGGATCTTCTCTCCGGAGGAGAAGTAGCTCTGCTCGTAAAAGAGGGGATCGTGGGGAATGTGCACCTTTCTATAGGTGGGAAGAAGGCTGCCGTCCGCGTCAATCACGGCCACAGAATTGTAGAAGCCTGACTCGTCCTTTTCGAAGATGGGGACTATTACTACTATCTTCAGCTCTCTGGCCAGCGCGGAAAAGGCATCGGTGGTCGGGCCGGGGATGGTCTCCGCCAAAGCGGCGGCATCCTTTTGATCCCATTGAGGGAAGTAGCGCGTGCGGAAAAGCTCCTGCAGGCAGACGATCTGCGCGCCTTTGCTTGCTGCCTCTTTCACCAATCCAATGGTTCTTTTCAGGTTGAATTCGAGATCCTCGGAGACGGAGGTTTGAATCAATGCGATAGTGACTCTGGATATGACCTTTTTTGCTGCCATTTTGCTTCCCCACAGATTTAGAGGGCGGCTGGTTTAACTAGGTAGCGGGATTTTTTATGATCACAATGGTTTTCTACCTGCCATCAAGGCAATGCAGAGGTACTGCCAGAGCACATTGACCTGCACAAATCCCGCTTGCCTCCAACACCCTTCCTTCTCGGCTTTGCTGCAATAGTAATGCGTCTCCTTTTCGTCCCGCAGCCGGGCCACGAAGTCGGAGAGCTTTGGATCAACTGCCCTGCGCCGTTCCTCCATCTCCTGGAAGAACCACTCTTGCATATCGCTTCCTTCTTCTGTGTAGCCCTCCGCCGCCAGGAGCCATCCCCCAGGCCTAAGCAGCCGGCGGCATTTTGCTATCGCCTCTTTGTAGCGATGGAAGGGCAGGTGCTCCAAAACCAGAGTGGAGACTATGGCGTCATACCCATCGCCCCCAACCAGGCCCTCGATGCCGTCGTCCCAATCGCTTCTCGCAAGGTCCGCCACCTTGCAGCCCAGGATCGCCTCCGGGCAGGCGCGGGAGATCTTCTCCTCAGCCACCTTCACCATACTCTCAGAGCCGTCGAGGAGATAGATCCCGGCCGAGGGGATTTTCTGGAGCACAGCGAGAGCGGCATTGCCTGTGCCACAGCCCAGATCGATGATCTTCGGCTCTTCTGGCAGATAGCGCCGGCAAGCCCCGGCCACGAGGTCGAGCATCTCCTGGTAGCCGGGAACCACGGCTGACTGGTAGAGGTCATAGGCTTGAGCATGTCTGTCGTAGCATGAGACGGTTGAGTCCTCGTTCATCGTTTATCATCTGTTATTATCATTATTTAATTCAGCGCTGAACTCAAAGAAACAGCCAGTAAACCAGCACATTCAGCACCGTTAGCGGCACCCCCACCCTGGCGAACTCCAGGAAAGTCAGCGTCTCGCCGCTCTTCTCCGCATTTTGAATTATTATCACGTTGCTCGCCGCCCCTAAAATGAAGAGATTCCCGGCGATGGTGCTTCCCGCGGCCAGGGCCATGAGCGCCTGGGGGGATGGATTGACCAGCAGCGGCTGGCAGAGAGCCACCAGTGGCACATTGGAGATGAGCTGGCTTAAGAGGACAGAAAGCGCCAGAATGGTGGGAATGGAGGCCAGATCGGCCTGTGATCCCGCCAGAAGCGACTGAAAGATCCCTGACCTCCAGACGCTTTCCATCAAAACGAACATGGAGGCAAAGAAGATCAGAGTGCACCAGTCGATGTTTCTCAGGACCGCCCATCTTTTGCTGCTGAAAAGAAGGATGGGTAGCGCCGAGATGAGGGCGATGTAGGTCAGCCGAAACTCGCCGCCCATGCCCAGGATTACGGCTCCCATCTTGGCCAGGATCAATGCCAAGAGCAGAATGATGGATACGCGGCAGAGACGGGCTAATGCCGGGTCCGAGATCTTTTCCTGGCCGATCTGCAGCGTTCTGTTCTGAAACTGCTCTTTGTAGAAAAGCCTGAGCAGCAGATAGGCCAGCAGAAGATTGGCGACCGTAGGCAGCAGCAGATACTGCAAAAATACCAGAAAGGGATTGGAGAGATTCGCGTTGACGGCGATGAGCAGATTTTGCGGGTTGCCGATGGGGCTCATGGCGCTGCCAATGGTCACGGCAAAAGCCAGAGTCAGGAGCAATAGCTTTGGGGCGATCTTGAGCGTGCGGGCAAAGTAGAGCATGAGCGGCGTGCCGATGATAGCCATTGTGTCATTCATGAGCAGAGCCGAGAGAAAGCCCATGGCAAACAGGATGAGAAGCAGAAGCTGATCTAAATTCCGGGCCCGACTGAAGAATCGATTGAACAGATATAGAAGATAGCCGCTCTCCTGCAGGGACTGCCCGATTACGAACATCGCTCCCAGAAATATCATCACATCCAGGTTTATGGCGCGAGCAGCGTTTGCAGGCGAGATCTGGCCGGTGAAGAGAACCACCAGGGCACCGAGCAGCATAATCTGCCAGATGGCAAGGCTATTCTTACCCACTTGCCGGACGGCGATGAGAACGAAAACCGCAGCTAAAGCCACGACAGAAATATTGGCATAATTTACAGCTTCGAACATTTAGTTTTCCTTTTTTTCCATTGTCCGGTAGTCTCTCTATTTTGAGACCCATGTATGTGATACCAGTGATCCTTCCGCCCGATCGATGCTTTGTCACTTGAAGGCATTTCCAGCCAGGTTGTGGTTGTTTGCGAGCAGGAGGTCGTCCTAGACCGGAATATTCCGGTAACTTCCCCCAGGTTTCAAGCATTGCTTCCGGATAACTGTCGTTTCCATCACTCGATATCCCGGGAGGATCAATGGGGTTACTGTGATCTCTGATTTGCGACATCATTGCCAGAGCAATAAATTGAAGCTCAAGAAAATGGGGTGAATGGGAAGACCGCCCATTTGCCCAGAAGCGTGTAGGGCCGATGCAGTCTTCCTTGCCACAGACACTGGTTGCACCGGTTGCTATAAAGCCGCAAGCCGCGCGGAGCGAAAGTGTTTCTCAGATCTTCTCCGGCTTTTCCAGCAGACGGGTCTTCTTCATGAGTTCCCCGGTGCGGGCATGGGGCCGGCGGGAGACAGAGTCGTTGGCCTTCTCCAGCTCTCTGGACTCGTCGGCGAGGCGGCCTGCGGCCCGCATGACCTCATGGCCTGCGGCGGCGGCGAGAGCTATGGCCTCCAGCTCTTTCAGGCGGAAGCAGGCAGCAGCATCGATGCCGGCAACGGTCTGCGCCATGTAAAGAGCGCCTACGGCCTTGGCGCGGGCGTAGGGGTTGGAGAAGCTCATGCGCTCGGCGCACTTCTCGGGCGTGGCTAAAATGGCAGGAAGCCTGGCCTGGCCGGCAGCGATGCTGACCATGGCGCTGTCCAGCTCTTCCTGCACCAGCCGGATGGCTCCGCAGGCTGCCAGAACCCGCAGGGCATCGGAATTGAAGAGGGCCATCTCCGCCGGGTCGAGAAACTCTCGCTTGGCACCGATGAGCGGATCCATGGGCAGGATGATGTAGCCGGTTCCAAGAGCGTCGCGCGATTCCTTCTTGGCGGGACCGTCGGAGATGACGATGGTGGGCACGCCTTTGAACAGCTCGCGCGCCGCCGTGGGCCCGGCCGTCGCGGCGTTGGGGCTGCAGATGACCACCAATTGAGGAGACCATGCCAGCAGTTCGGCTGCGGCTTCGCCCTCCTTCTTGGTCATCTTGGGGCCGAAGCTGACGACCTTGAATTCGATGTCAGACCTTTCCGCAATTTCGTCCAGGGAGAGATCAATAGCCGTCGAGGTGGCTATGTTTCCCAGCTTCACAAAACCGATCTTGAACATGCCACTATGAAAGACCGAGAAAAGATAAAAGGATTTTGTTTTGTGGATAAACACAAGTTAAATTTTTGGTCAAGACTGCATAATATTCGTCAAAGAATATCCGAGAGCATCTGCCGGCGCGGTCCTTCCGAATCCCGCAGGAAGAATCTGGGTTTCAGCTTTCCCCTTACCCGAACTCTTGCATAGACCAGGATTTTGTCTTTTTGGCCCACCTTTTCCGCCAGAAGTGTCTCCAGCTCATCCTTTTCCTTTTCCGCCAGCTCGACCTCTCCCTCTCGGCCCGTTGACCAATCAAAGATCCGGACCCTGTATTGAGTCTTAATATGCAAAAGAGTCCCCTTTTCTCGATCCTCAATCGATCGTATGCGGCAGGCATACTCCACCGGACTCTCGAACTTCTGGCATGCTTCATCCGGCCGGCACAGCCCCAGATCGGCTATTCCAGGATCGGGGTAGCCTTTGCTCTGCCGCTGCATAGCCCGGCATTTGGGGCAGTGCATCTTCATAAACCACTCCTCAAAGATCCGCTCTTCCACTGCGGCCACACCCGACCAGATCTGTAATGCCTCCTCACGGCTGTAGCCTGCCTGTCCCAGGAATGCGGCCAGAATGGCGGCGGTCCTGTGCTTGCCCCTCTCGTTTTGTGCCCTGGCAATTATGCCCCTGATGCAGGGCGGAAAGGCCTTTGCTTCCGCAGGCTCATGGGCAGTCCAGAGCATCTCCTCTCGCCGAACAATTGCCTGAACCGATATGGTTGTCTCCTTTCCCTCCGCGGGCAGAGGGCCGTATCTTTTGGAGGGCATCTTTATGCTCTCTTGTGGCCACCCACGAAATAAGCCTGTGTGTCCTTGTCCCCCCGCGCCCGCTGGGGCACGGGCGCCGACCCCTTGCGGGACTCATATTCCATTCTTTCCTTGAGGATGCACCTGCCGCCTCGCAGACCTCCCAGCGGATTTTTAGGCGTGCCCATGGAGTTCATGCAGCGGGCCATGACCGCCGCTCCCCGCGCCAGGCCATCGTCCACGAAGACCACATTCTTCTCCACTTGCTCGTAGAGACCCAGCTTCTCTATCTCCTCCAAAATAAGGGCGGGCTTGCCGCCGCTGATTCCCGCCCGCCCGGTCACTCCCAGGGCCGTATTCCTGGTGACGACACCCTCCTCGACACCCACCTGCACCAGCCGGCCGGCCACGCGGGCCATGGCCATGTCCAGTGCGCCGAAAAGGATCTTCAAGTTCCTGGATTTATAAAGATCATCTCCAATTTGGGAGAGCTTTAAGAGGTCGCTGCCGTTCACACCCACATCGCAGCCGATGAGAACCACGTTATTCTGGGCGGCAGCCTGCGGGCACACGGGCACGAGACCGTATTTGCTGCGGCTGGCCGGAACTTTCTCTATTACTACCAGCTCGTCGATCCGGTCCGCGTACTGCTGCGCCTCTTTGCCGTAATCTGGCCTGGTTTTGCCGTCAAAGATGTCCAGGGTGGCACCGGTCATCCTGTCCACCAGTCCCGTTCCCTGGACAACGGCATCGGGAATGGCCCCGGCCAGGCCGAGAAGATTGCCGATGGTGTAAGCATAGGGAAGACTATCGCTCGTCACCCTGCCGTCCAGTGTGGTGCCGAAATCCATGGAGAGGCAGGGATTCCTGAAGTCCACATCCGTCCAGCGGCTGCCCTCTTTTATGCCGGCCGTGGCCAGCTCTCCCTCCATCTCGTTGGCCACTACCTCCACGCCGGTAGAGCCCTGCGGGGGAAAGCAGGATGCTACGGCGCCCATGAAGATCACCTTCTCAATCATGGTGTAGCGCTTGAACTTTTCTTGCATGTTGTGGATGCTCATGGCGGGAGTCATGAGCCGGGGCGGAACGCCGGCATCAAGGCAGCCTTTGGCGAGGGCCAAAATGAAGGCTCCCACCTGGTCCGGGGAATCCAGCTCGGCCACCACGCCAGTAGAGCGCACCACAAAGTGCAGATCGGTCTTGATGTCCAGGCGGGCCCGATCGTGGCTCTCAATGAGGGTGTTTTTCACCAGTTCGGAAATAGACTCTCTGGTAAGAGGGGTGCCGTTGATGGTATGGGCGAATACCTCCTCCCCGGCTTTGGGCCGGCGCACGTCTCTGGTCATCTTCACAGTCTTATTGACGATGTAGGTCTTGCCGGTGTTCATGTCCGTGGCGGTGAGAATGCATTTGGTGGTGGTATTGCCCACTTCCACTGAGGCCACGATGTAAAATGGTTTGCTGCGAAGATCAAGGTAGTTGAAGGGCGGGCTGCTGGCAATGCGGGGTGTGGGTTTGGACTTAAAGAGCCGACCGAAGTTCATGGTGAGTGGAAACGGAGGAGGTGAGATTAAAGCTTTGGGTGGGACGATTCCTTTAAATAGATTCATCCCCATTTAAAGCTTGAGTATTTTCTGTTTTCAGGTGAAATGAGCATGGATCAACCAAGCATAGATCAAACCGAGAAGAAAAAGAATGAATTGGTGAATAAGTCAGGGCGGATGGCCATATTGGAGGAGGACAAAGCGAGAGAGGCTCGCAGGTGGCAGCGCAAAAGGGAGACTATCAAACGATTCGCTGGGACAAAGTGAGATTGCATTTCTATTGTGAATAGAACGGGAAGGAGGCGATCCGAGGCATTATACTGTTTTAATCTCCCTCCTGTCCCCGGCTCTCCACGTAAGCCATTAGCCCGCAATAAATCGCGACCATCTTCACCCTTTTAATCCTTTATCCCTTCCATGGTCACGGAGAAGACAGCTTCGCCGTCCGGCAGGTTAGGCGAGTCCACCAGGCGTGCAATGCGCTTTTCGCCCTTGGACTTGCGCAGGTACAACCGGAAAGTGGACGTATGCCCCAGCACGTGCCCGCCCACCGGCTTGGTCGGATCGCCGAAGAAGGTGTCCGGCTTGCTCATGACCTGATTGGTCACCAGAATCAGGGCATTGTTCAGATCGCCAAAGCGCATCAGGTCGTGCAGGTGCTTGTTCAGCTTCTGCTGGCGGTTGGCGAGTGTGCCGCGCCCTACGTACTCGGCGCGAAAGTGCGCCGTCACCGAGTCCACGATGAGCAGGCGCACAGGCCGCTCCGAGTTCCTGATCTTCTCCGCCAGGTCCATGGCGCTCTCCGCCAGGAGGATCTGGTGATTGGAGTTGAAGGCTCTGGCCACGCTGATGTTTTTTAAAAAATCAGCCGGGTCCCAGCTCCGGCCGTCCGGCGCGGGGGGCAGGCCCTTCACCATCTGAGCGATGCGCTCCGGCCGGAAGGTGTTCTCTGTGTCGATAATGATAGCAGAACCGTTCAGGCCGCCCATTTCCTTTGGAAGTTGCACGTTTATGGCCAGTTGGTGGGCCACCTGAGTCTTGCCCGAGCCGAATTCGCCGTATAGCTCCACTATGGACTGAGTCTCCATTCCCCCGCCCAAAAGCTCATTGAAGCCCTTGCTGCTGGTGGTGATCTTGCCCACCAGCTTTCTGCGCTCCAAGATTCGGTCTCCCGTCTCAAAGCCGCCCACATCGGCCGCTTCCCGGGCCCCGGCAATGATCTTGGCAGCCGTGGCTTCGCCTACCTCCGCCGCGGCCACCAGCTCGCCTGGAGAAGCAACCGCTATAGCTTCCACGGAGCTAAAGCCCGCCTCGCGCAGCTTTTCCGCAGTGGCCGGACCCACACCCGGCAGATCTTCCAGTAATTTTGTCGGCATCGTCCCAGTTCCTCAGATATTCCTCAAGTAAGAGTTCCCATCTCTTCTTTAACAGCGTTATCCAGGCGGAGCGAAAGTAATCCTGGTGCGCCATCCGCAGGACAGCTCCAGCTCCTCGTTCCAGCCGTTCTTGGCCTGGGCATCTATCAGCACCGCTTTGTAGCCCAGATCCATGGCTCGCAAGAGATCTACATGCTCTGCCCAAAGAGCCACTTTGATGCGGCCCGTCTCATCGGAGATGTAGATATTGGCCACCCTTCCGGCTTTTCCGTCATCTCTTTGAAACTCCCGCACCTCTCCCAGACCCGTCACAAAGCCACAGACGCTGCAGAGCATGCCCGGCTTGAGGTCGGCTATGGGCGTCATCTTCTCGGAGAACAAAACTTTTTTATCGCTCTTTCGCACTGTGCTGTAGTTTCCCGTCTGAATCTCCAGCAATCCGTATCTCTCCCGGCATGAGCCGTTCATGACCTCTATTGTCTCGCCCTTCTCCAGCACCATTGCCGCCTGCTCATCCCAGAGGGTAAGCCTGATCTTGCCGGTCTCGTCTCCCAGGAGCACGCTGCGAACCTGGCCCCGGCCACCGTCTTTACGCAGGAACTCCCTGATCTCGCCCGCGTCCACGACGACGCCCAGTAAGGAGACCTCACTCATGTCGCTCTTGATCTCCGCAATTTTATAGGGCGCAGTCCTGGGCACTATGTCCAGGTCCACCTCTTCGATGCCCCCGCTTCTGCCTAAGGTAACCTCAGTTCCTGCGTAGCCCTCTTTGGCCAGACCCCTCACCTTGAGGCACTGGTCGACCTTCAGATCTCCGGAGCGGACCAACTCCACCGTCTCATCCCAGAGAGCCACACGCACAGATCCCGTCTCGTCGGCCAGCGTCAGGTTGGCGACCCTTCCCAGAGATCCGTCGGAACGGGGAAACTCGCGAATCTCGGAGACACTGAGCACCCGGCCCATGAAGGTGACATTTCCCGTCTCTGGGCGGATGCTGCCAATTTTAGTCAGCACTTCGGAAGCACCCAGGTCCCGGGCCACGAGCAATGCCGCCGTCCTGTCGTCGCATAGCCCCGCCATGAGGGCCACCTTCTCCTCTACCCTTGCCTGGAAATCCTCCGGTGTTATCTGATCAGCCAGCTGCCGGTAAATCTCCTCTACTTGCTCGTCCATCCAGAATCATCCAGGAACTGCATAACGCTCTTCCAGATACTTCAGATAGGGAGCATGGCAGGAGGCCAGGAAGGCGTTACAGACCGTTGCCGGGTCTCCATCCGCCGCAATGGCTCCGTTCTCAATGAGCATGGCCCGGTGGGAGATCTCCTTGACGAAATCAACATGGTGGCTGACCAGGATTATGGTGGTTCCGAACTCAGCATTGATCTTCTTAATGGCGTTAGAGACCTCACGCATGGTGATGGGATCGATATCTCCGAAGGGCTCGTCCAGAATCAGGATCTTGGGCCGGGCCGCCAGGATAATGGCTAAAGATGCTCTTACCAGCTCTCCGCCGCTCAGTTGCTCGGGCAGCTTCCACATAACTTCCTGATCAAGTGAAATCAGATCAAAGATCGGCTGCGCATACTTGCGGGCCTCCGTCATCGGAAACCGGGGAAACAGATCTTTGAATATGTCTCTGGTCAGTCCCAGTGCCTCTAGAGCAGCTTTGGCGTCCTCTTCCGACATATCCGTCATGGCATAAATGACATCAAGCACCTTGTCGCTTATGCCCAGCTCCTCGGCCACATCCCTTGCATGGTCAATCACATCATTGCCCTTGATGCCCATTTTATAGGCAATCTGATCGAGAATGGTTTCACCAGCATAAAGAGCAAACTCCTGATACATGATGCCTAAAGTCCGGCGCACATTCATTCTATCGGGCGAGTAGTTCATCATGTCTACCCATTTGTCGCCATACCGAAAAGACACGACTCCCTCGTCCGGCAATCGAACGCCCTGCATGATCTTGAGAAGAGTGGTCTTGCCCCCACCGCTGTTGCCGACGATTGATGTGATCTCACTCTCTAATATGTCGAAGTTGAGGTTCTCCATTTTCAGGACATTGAGGACTTCTCCGGTGCAAATCTGGCAGCCTCTCTTGGATAAACCTCTCACTTTAATAAGAGGCAAGGCACCGGGCCAGGATGCCAGAGGCTCCATTTTTCCGATCCCCTTCATGAACTGGTCCAGGACAGGCCTCGGCTTCCCATCGGCGACGATCTCTCCCTTCTCCAGCCAAATCAGTCTATCCGCCAGATACTCATGAATCTCGGGCAGATGTGATACTACTATTATGGTCAGATCCAGCTCCTTGTTCACGTTCTTGATGGCATCCAGCACTTCTTGCTTGGTGGCGGGACAGGCCATGGTGGCCGGCTCATCCAGCAGCAATATTTTGGGCTTCTTGGCCAGTTGTCTGGCAATAAGCAGCCTCTGCTTCTCGCCGCCGCTGAGGATGGTGGCCAGGTGCTGTGCTTTTTCCCCCAGGCCCACGAGGCGCAGGTAGTACATGGCCTCCTGGTACATCTCATCATAGTTCCCGTCTTCGGGAATAGGCAGAAGCTCATAGCCGGTTTTCCGGGAGTGAATCCTTCGCACCACGTTTTTAAGGGCAGTCTCTGTCCAGAGTGCGAAATCTCTTTGCAGATGTATGGCTGTGACGGCCAACTGCGCCCTTCTTACCTCGTCGCTGGATTGTGGTGTGATGGTCATGCCATCCAGGAGGATCGTGCCGGAATCAAAGCTCTCCATGCCTCGCAAGATCTTCATCAGGGTGCTCTTTCCACCCCCGCTCTTTCCCACAATTCCTAAAATCTCACCCGGCCTGGTGGTGAAGCTGACATTTTCAAGAGCCACAACATCTCTGTCCTTCACCCTGTAGGTCTTGGACAGATTCTCGATCTGAAGCAGAATAAAAACCTCCTATCTTACTTTAGTTCCCGTTTCCACAAATTCACGAGGCCGGAGCAGCACGGCCTTGCCTGCGGTGTCTGCCGCCAGGAGCATGGCTTGCGACTCGATGCCAAAGAGCTTGGCTGGTAGCAGGTTAGCAAGGACTACGACCTGTGTGCCCACAAGATCCTCAGGCGTGTAGCTTTGGGCAATTCCAGCCACCACCTGGCGAGTCTCGACCCCGATGTCCACCATGAGCTTGAGGAGCTTGTCCGAGCCCTTGATGCGGCTCGCCTCTTTTATTTCACCAATGCATAGGTCCAGGGACCCAAACTCCTCAAAAGAGATCTGTCCCTTCTTCACCACTGTCTTTCCTTTTTCTTTTGTCTCAGCCTGCTCTATTCGTTCTTTGAAGACCCTGTCCAATTCAATAACGGTGGCCTCTTCCATACGCGAAAAGAGAATCTCCGGCCTTCCCAGAAGCTGGCCTGCTTGAAGGGGCGCCAGAGCTTCCAAGAAGGGCTTCTCGCAAATCCTGCCCTCCAGGCCCAACTGCTTCCAGGCGGCCTCCATCTTGGTGGGCATGACCGGCTCCATGAGGATGACCAGCGCCTTGGCAATCTGCAGACAGCTTCTCAGCACCGCTCCGGCTGCTGCTTTATCGCTCTTGACCAGCTTCCAGGGCTCATGGCTCTGGAAGTAGATATTGCCATAGTCCGCTAAAGTCATAACGCTGTCTGCGGCCTTCTTGAACTCGTACTCCTCCAGGCCGGCTGCCACCTCATTTATGGTCTGATTAATTCGGGCCATGACCTCCGGGTCGATCTCGCCCCGCGGAACATAGCCCTCGAAGTTCTTCACGGTGAAGGTCAGGGCGCGGTTGAGGAAGTTTCCAAAAGCTCCTACCAGCTCGGTGTTTACCTTATCGGCAAAGATCTTCCAGGCGAAGTTGACCTCCTTGTTATGAGCGGTGTAGCTGGCCAGATAGTAGCGCAGCAGATCAGGATGAAGGCCCTTTTCCAGGTAATCGTCTTTGACCCAGATGACATTGCCCCGCGATTTGGAGAATTTCTTGTCATCGATCTTGAGCATGCCGCTGGCCACCACCGCAGAAGGCAATGCGTAGCCTGCTCCTTTGAGCATGGCCGGCCAGAAGATGCAGTGGTGGTAGACGATGTCCCCGCCGATGAAGTGGATGATCTTTGCCCCGTCCTTCCAATAACTCTGCCAGTCCTGGGCGTTTTTGGCACACCACTCTTCGGTGAAGGCGATGTAGCCGATGGGCGCATCCACCCAGACATAGACCACCAGATCATCGTGTCCGGGAAACTTTACGCCCCAGGCCATATTGCGGGTTATGCACCAGTCCTTCAGCTCCTGGCGGACCCACTCCATAGCGTAATTGCGAGCGGATGCGGTCCCTCCCAACGTCTCAAGATACGAGAGCAGAAAATCCTTGAACTCGGAAAGCTTAAAGAAATAATGGATCTGCCTGCGATACTCGGCTTTTCCCCCGCAGACCTTGCAGACTGCGTTTTTGATCTCCCCCGGTTCCAGATGGCGACCGCAGCCCATGTCGCACTCATCTCCGCGAGCGCTCTTTCCGCAGTAGGGACATTCCCCCTCCACATACCTGTCCGGCAAAAAGCGCTCGCATTTGGGGCAGTAGGCCAGCTCGATCTCCCTGGGATAAACGTGGCCGCCGTCTATAAGGGCACCCACCATTTCTTGCGTGCGATTGTGGCAGGCGGGATCATCGGTGTCTCCGAAGAAGTCGAAGTCGACGCCCATCCCTTTGAAGACCTCGTCAAAGTGCTGGTGATATTTGGCCACGAGCGCTTTGGGCGTCATCCCCAGGCCTTCGGCATTGACCACGATTGGGGTTCCGTGGGCGTCCGAGCCGCAGACGAAGAGCACCTCTTTGCCCATCTTTTTCAGTCCTCGAACGAAGATGTCCGCAGGTACATAGGTTCTTAAGTGGCCTAAATGACAGGGCCCGTTGGCATAGGGCAGGCCGCAGGTTACAAGGATAGGCGATGACAATCTAGAACACCGCCTCTGCTTATGATGAAACAGGCAGATATAGGTTTCCCAGCCTGGGCGGTGGGCGCAGATGTCCTTGGATAAAATGTATATATCACATTAGAGAAAATAGAATTAGAGACAATAGATATAACGGGGGTATCAGATGAGAATATTTGTTCTAGCCCTTTTGCTGGCTTTGGCCTTCGCAACGGCCCAGGCTAAGCCGCTGCAGGGCAGCGATGCAAACGCGACAGTGGTGCTCTTCGGGGCAAGCAGGACGCCACTAGAAGATGAAAATGCAACACAGGAGATACTAAAGGTCGATATCGGCCTCATGGGAGCGGAGAATGCCACATACCAATTGGTGGATGATGATAATAATATCTACTCGGCTGGCCTGTACAAGTCTCTCTCGCCGGGCTATGGTGGCCTTGATGGAGCCAGCCTGGCTGGAGGTTCTGGAAAGCAGCTTGTTTACTTCCTGGTTCCCAAGGACAGCCTTTTCACGCTCATCAATGTGACGCCCTTGGGAGATGCACCCATTTACATCAACTGGTGGGCGACACCCAAAGGCAGCAATGACAACCTTATCGTAAGGTACTACGGAATCGCCGACTGGGTTTTCAATCCCGATGAGCAGATGATAGTAGTTCAGGTCCGCGTGCAGAATAACGGCACCCAAAACCTCATCGTCAGCCCGGAGAACTTCACCCTGCTGGACCAGTGGCATTGGCCCTACCGTCCCACCTTAGGTTTTGATGCTGAGATCATCGGGCCGCAAAATGCTACAAGCCGTGTCTTACTGGGCTTTACCGGCGTCTCGCTTATCAGCCGTCCAGCAGCCCTGGCATATGACTATGGGGCATCCAACCAGATCATCATAGATTTTGAGAGGGACTACGTGCCGCTCTCAGATGAGCTGGTCTACGGCGCCAGTGCCACAAAGAGCGCGGCCACTGTTCAGTCGGCACCAGTCGCGGCCCTGCCCGCATCGAATCAGACTGCACCGAGCGTGGCAGTGCAGGCACCAGCAAATGACGAGACAACAGGCGCCAAGAAAAGCTCGATCAACGATACACTGGCAGCCAGCAAGGCTCGGCGAGCGGCCGCGATAGCGGATCTGCATAAAAAGACGCCGGATACGAATAGCACATCAAGCAGCGCCTCGAATAGTTCATCGAGCATTTCCGCCTAAGCCTTGAAGGGCGGCTCTTCGAGCCAGTGCTCGGGCCTGGGATCTCCCAGGCATTTTCTTAATAAATAAGGACCAAAAAAATGCACCCAAAAGAATATATCATAACATCGGAGGTATGTTATAGATGAGATGGCTGGCTCTGGCATTATTCATGATCCTATTACCGGGAATCGCCCATGATTATCCTCTGCAAATGAGCAACGGTGTCGTCAACTGCACCATCTTTGGCTTCTTTAAGGACCCTGGGTTTTCCGGATCCACTTATTCCGACTCGTATTCCGTCCTGGTTGTAGACACTCGCCTGACCAGAATAAACGAAAGCAATAAAGAGCCAATTCGTGCCGCCTACAGCCTCACCGATGGAAACGACCGGGTTTTTCAGACCAGCGCTCAGAACATAAAAGAACTGCAGCTTGGCCGCCGGCTGATTGGTTTTGTTGTCCCCAAGGAGACTATTGCCAAGAGCCTGACTATAGATTTGTCACAGGACAAAGCAGGAGGGGAGCAGTTCTCGCAACGCTTTCCCGAGCTTGTCAACTCCAGCAACGTAAATGTGACCTTGCTCTACTATGGAGTGCTTCGGTCCAGCATATACTCCAACAAGAAGACGATCGAATTGGATGTAGCGATAACCAATAACGGCACGAAGAAGCTTGCCGTTGCTGCCGACAACTTCACATTGTTGGATCAGTGGGACTGGATGTACGAGAGCAAAGAGCATGACAACTACGGAAAGAAGGGCCTGTCTGCCATGATACTGGAGCCGAATGAGACCATTAGATCCGGCCTGACCTTCAACTCCATCTCGCCACTCAGCCGACCGGTGGAGCTGGTCTACAGGTATTCCAATAACAGCTCTCTGACAATGAATATAGATGCTGAGGCGGGCCTTGTCTTTGCCATTCCGGAAACGAAAGGATGCATTGATTGTGAGAGCCCAAAGGACGCCGCCTCCAACCTGGCCGGCTCCATCAAGGCCACCAAAGCCCGTCTGGCCAAAGTCAAGAAGGTGAACAGCACCGAAGAGAGCGCTCCCAAAGGGCGGGATGAGATTTGATGCCAAATGGACCGGCTTTCGGGTGACTATGAAAATTCCCTAACTCTGAGGTCAATTGCATTATGCCGTCAACAAGCCGTCGCCTGGAATATTTCTCAGAATCGGTCATCCGCAAAATGACCAGAATTGCCAACGCATATGGAGCTGTCAACCTCTCTCAGGGCTTTCCGGATTTCCAGCCGCCAGAGCCGCTTTTGCGGGCTCTTGAAGATGTAGCCAGGAAGGGACCGCATCAGTATGCAGTAACCTGGGGCGCTCAAAACTTCCGTGAAGCTCTGGCTAAGAAGCAGTCCAGGTTTATGGGGATGCCCATCGACCCGGAGAGAGAGATCGTTGTCACCTGCGGAAGCACGGAGGCCATGATGGCCGCCATGATGACGGTCTGCAATCCTGGAGACAAGGTCATCGTGTTCTCGCCCTTCTATGAGAATTATGGTGCAGATGCCATACTATCCGGCGCACAGCCGATCTTTGTGCCTTTGCATCCTCCGGACTTCTCATTTGATGAAGAAGAGCTAACAAAGGCATTTTTGCAGAGACCAAAGGCATTGATTTTATGCAATCCCTCCAATCCCACCGGAAAGGTTTTCACTCTAGAGGAGCTGCAGTTCATCGCAAAACTGGCAGATCGGTATGATGTATTTGTAATAACCGATGAGGTCTACGAGCATATTGTCTACAAGCCGTACAAGCATATTTATTTCGCATCTCTGCCGGGCATGTTCGAGAGGACCATTTCCTGCAGCTCGCTATCCAAGACCTATTCCATCACAGGCTGGAGGCTGGGATATCTGATAGCTCCGCCGGCTATCATCGATGGCGCGAGAAAGGTGCATGACTTTCTGACGGTAGGCGCGCCCGCACCCTTGCAGGAGGCGGCCATCACGGCACTTGGCTTTCCTGATGAATATTATGAGGGGCTATGCGAGATGTACACAGAGAAGAGAGACTTCTTCATCAAAGGGCTCGATGCAGAAGGGCTCACGTACACATTTCCCCAGGGAGCCTATTATGTAATGATGGATATATCCGAGTTCGGATGTCCGGATGATACCGCTTTCTGTGAATGGATGGCAAAGAAGGTGGGCGTGGCCGCCGTTCCAGGCTCCAGCTTTTTTCGGGAGGATGTAAGACATTTGATACGCTTCCACTTCGCCAAGAAAAAGGAAACTTTAGAGGACGCCCTGCAAAAACTCTCCACACTGCGGAGCAAAGCCAAAAGAGGGATTCAATGATTGAGATCTTCCCGTGTGCGGCGCATTCATTCTGCACTTCGTTCATACTTCATCGGTTAAGGCGGAAAATAATGAGGGTGTGGCAAGAATTGTCCTTCTCTCATCGGGACTTCGCGTCTTCGCGTCTTCGCGCCTTCGCGTGAACCGGGATCTCGCGCGAAGCCACGAATGGCGCGAAGAAAGCAACCATTGATGAAGCTCTTCGGTGTTCTGCTGCAATTGCATCTTCCTTAACCGATGACCAATTGGTGGAACTGGAACTGGAATGTGCGGATTCTTTGGCGCTGGATTTTGGAAAACCATGACGATTCGCTATTACTATTAGCTGATAATTATAGATTTACAGCTAACGATCCCACCACAGAGGCACAGAGCGCACAAAGGACGCACAAAGAGATTGATGCGGTCTCCACGTTTATCGTGAAAAAAATGGTCTTATCAACAAGTGGTGTTGAAATGCCACGTGCGCGAAGGGTATTTTCTAGAAAACAAAGTTATGTATTACCAAACATGCATTGAGAATAACCCTAAGTGGCCATTAGTTATATATACATTGCTGGTGTAAGACATTTCGAACTAAAATGGATGACGGATGGATGAAGAATGAATGCAATGAAAAGCGCAAATTTAATCATTGCTTTGATGTTGACTTTGTCATCCTTGGTCTGTTTATCTACCGGGAAAATAGGCTATGATATTGATGTTTCAGTAGGAGGAACCTCCTGGCATATCAACCGCTTTGCTCAAAACATGAGTTTTGATAATGAAGAGACTGTATATGGTAGTGGTAATTTATCTAGATATAGTCATTTGAAAGCGACTTCTGATCAGGATTTCTCTGAGAAAACCTCTGTGGTTCGAGGAGGCAATTTATCCCTCGAAGGGGATACCCGTTCTAAAACCAGAGAAGGCCCTGTCTCCATATCATATAATCTCAATAGCTTCATTAATGAAACAGATGCTAAATTGGATTCCAATGAAGCGGCGAATATTACCATAGACGAGGCATGGCCTTCTCGCTTCCTCAATTATAAAAGCATCCGATACGAAGGGCGCGCAATAAGAACATCTGAAAGATATGATAGTGAAGGTGAGACCATCTCCAGCTCCTCGGATTCATCAGTGCTCGAGAAGATAAGTGCTTATTCTACTATCAAGAATAGACTGCGGATATCCGCTCAAATAACACCTTATGGCGTATTTGTGGAAAGGAATTCAAATAGGTCGATGGCATATATACTAAGCTTGAAATCCAAGGGAAGCCTTTCGACCCTGGATGTAATTAAAACTCAGCCTGCAGACGAAAAAACATTAAAAGTACCTCCCAAGACAATGCAAATCTCTCAGGAATACAGGGGCTTTGTGAATATGGGCGTAAAGATTTCTTCAAATGATGTAATTAATGTAACAAAAAATAACGATAATTCTTCATGCTACGAAAGTTGCGTAATTGACGCCTCCGATTATCTCCCAGCGTGCATAGGATCTGAGTACAATCTCATTAATGCAGACAAAGTCTTTAATTGCTCCTGTGCATAATTATATGTGATCAATCTCGCGACGACTTAGGGTCATGGCCATTGAGGGAAGAATGATGACAAGAGGAAGAAATGCCACAAAAGTGCTTATTGCAGTGCTCCTAGTTATGACGCCGGCTTTCGCAGGCGGATTCGTTGCATATAATCACACATTCGATCATTTCATAAAATTGGACGACGAATATCTAAAGTCTAAATTTTATGATATGCGCATAGTATCAGGGACTGGGCCCGGTAGCGAGACGAATGAACGATTTGATGCGAATGTGATAACAGGACTCACGAATTTCAGGGCGAATTTGAGCGATAACAATGCTTATTTTGCCTATACAAAAGGGAGATATTTTATTCAAGCCGGACAGGAAGGAAAGATCCCACTCAATAAATCGGTGACAGTAAACTCGTACATCATCATGACCGGCAAATTTGACTCGATTCAAAATGTCGATATGCATTTCTCTAAGGAGAATCTCACTCAGGCAAATATGATGATTAATCTCACTTACAATGGCAAAACATACCAATTTGAAGCCCCAGAAACAAAGATAGACAACGAATCGGTCTTCAATTTGTTTTTGCAGCCTTTTTGCAATGAATTCGAAGAAATCGGTCTGGACGCCACTAGAAGCGAATATAAAGAAACGGCAAGCTCAGACGGATTAGACTACAGCGGCAGCTTGACAATCGAGGCATTTAAAAACTAAGATTAGGGTGGTTGAATTGAAATTAAGAGAAGATCGGAATATAGTGAGCCTCAGGGTCTTGGTTCCTCTGATGATCTATTTCTTGATCGTAATGATCGGAGCGGCCACTGTTAGCTTATCTGGGACTTTTTATAATTCAGATTATTCTACAGGCATTTCCCAGAGCGAGGAGAATGCAAATTCCGCAGGCTTCGTAGTAATTATGCCTTCCGGTGGCCTGGATGGATGTCCTTATTCCATTTGGGCAGGCGGAAGCGCATGTGCTAACGGCGGAAATGCACCAACCAAGTTCTCATCCTTTATAACGGCATCCGGTAAAGGAAAAACCGTTGCTACCAGTGCGAATATCCGGGAAGATCCTGAACTAAAGCCGGTCTTATCTGAGAAATGGAACTATGAGACAATTCTGGGGAATACGGCTCAGGGAAATGGAGAGGTGCAATGCACCCTGTCCCAATCCATTGACGTAAAGTCGGCCCCAGGATACTTAACATACCCAACTTCAGCAAATATTCATCCAACCACCACTGTGGGCATGACCTTTCAAGCGTTCGGCAAGAATGGCACTTCGTTGTTTGATATAAAGTATGTCCCTCCCTGGAACGAATTTGGGGAACCCCTGCTATCCCTGGGTGTGTGGCCTACAGAATATAAAAATGTATATATGGATAACAAACTGGAGATGAATACGAAATGGTGATGGAGATGGAAATCCTATGACTGCAAAAATTGCGCTGATAATAATTATGGTTGCCCTGCTCTCTTTTTGCCAGGCATCGGCAGAAATTGTGAAACTCCAGAGGTACGCGATAGATACGGGCTCTTATGTTGTCCCAACAAATTATGAGATCCAAGAACCTGAGTCTATAGAAGGGATCTACTACGAGGGTCTTACCTGGGATATCGGCAGAACAAAGCGTACCATGGTCATAATAGCCGAGTGCAATGTTGCTACTGACCCCAGGGCGATACAATATTCTTTGATGGCCAATTCCCTATGCAATGAATCGCAGGACCTGAAGAATAGCAGCAATTACTTCCAGATGGAAAAACCCTATCCGGGATGGGTAACAAGCTGCAAAGGAGTGGGAAATAGCCCGCAATTATTAGTATACGCCGGGTCTGTCGATGACAAGACCATACTTGTGCTCAGCACTACAGAAAATCCAGACGATGCAATCCGCATCCTGGGGAACCTCAGGGTAATTGCCCCGAAGGACGCAAGCGATACTTTGGTCGCGAATAAGAACGAAGGCTCCTGACAAAATATATCAATAGCTTGAATAGCGATGTGAGCCTCACTCACACTTTTTTCTAAGCCAAACCAGACCCAAGTTATGGCCTTTCTTGAGTCCAAAAATTAAGAACTCTTCAGGCGAAAGCCAAAGCAAATATTTATTAAGGATGAAGTAAGAATGCTAAATTGACCAGTTCTCTATGGTGAGAGCGAAGGAGGAAATACAGTATGAAAGCAATTTTGGGTGCAATCCTGATCGGATTGGTCCTAATAGGATCAGCCGCAGCACAACCTGAGTTTGATGGATTTAATACAGACTATTCTACGTGGGCTCAATTCCCATGGTGGAATCTAATACATGCAACACCCGCATTTGCAGCAGGATGGGGCCTGGCCACTGCTAGTGCCGGGTTTGATCCCGACGTTTATGGTATCGAGGGATTGAAGCCATATACATCAGTTGCGATTGTATTCAGTGACCCCAACGGCGCTGCTGCTAAAAATTGGCGCGTTGACCCCACTGCAAATATGAATTTAACCGTTGTATCCACTTCAGGCCTTGGCGCTACAAACATTACCACTGCTGCTGTCATAGCCGGAACACAGAAATTCGACAGCTATGCATCTGCGGCAGGAGTGGCCTTCACTGATGTCTCTGCTATTAGAAATGCTTGGACTGCAGGAGCATTCGAAGTCCGCACTATAGTAGACCCAACGTCTTCGAATTCAATGGTCATAGGTTCGGCAGCCGCAATTGCGGACCACGTGCACTGGCCACCCTTCCCGTAAGGAACTTGGAATCTCTTTTTCTTTTTTATTATGGCGAAACAGACTCATAATTTAGTTATATATTATTATCAGAATTTAAATATTCGGGCCACGTATATAAGGTCCAAACATTCAGAATACTTCAAGCGAAAGCCAAAGCAAATATTTAATAAGGATAAGATAGGAATAAGGAATCTATCTGTTCTCTGTACAGTGAGAACGAAGGAGGAACTACAGTATGAAAGCAATATTTGGTGCAATCCTGATCGGATTGGTCCTGATAGGATCGGCCGCAGCACAGGGTCAGTATATGGGATTTAATACAGACTATTCTACGTGGGCTCAATTCCCATGGTGGAATCTAATACATGCAACACCCGCATTTGCAGCAGGATGGGGCCTGGCCACTGCTAGTGCCGGGTTTGATCCCGACGTTTATGGTATCGAGGGATTGAAGCCATATACATCAGTTGCGATTGTATTCAGTGACCCCAACGGCGCTGCTGCTAAAAATTGGCGCGTTGACCCCACTGCAAATATGAATTTAACCGTTGTATCCACTTCAGGCCTTGGCGCTACAAACATTACCACTGCTGCTGTCATAGCCGGAACACAGAAATTCGACAGCTATGCATCTGCGGCAGGAGTGGCCTTCACTGATGTCTCTGCTATTAGAAATGCTTGGACTGCAGGAGCATTCGAAGTCCGCACTATAGTAGACCCAACGTCTTCGAATTCAATGGTCATAGGTTCGGCAGCCGCAATTGCGGACCACGTGCACTGGCCACCCTTCCCGTAAGGAACTTGGAATCTCTTTTTCTTTTTTATTATGGCGAAACAGACTCATAATTTAGTTATATATTATTATCAGAATTTAAATATTCGGGCCACGTATATAAGGTCCAAACATTCAGAATACTTCAAGCGAAAGCCAAAGCAAATATTTAATAAGGATAAGATAGGAATAAGGAATCTATCTGTTCTCTGTACAGTGAGAACGAAGGAGGAACTACAGTATGAAAGCAATATTTGGTGCAATCCTGATCGGATTGGTCCTGATAGGATCGGCCGCAGCACAGGGTCAGTATATGGGATTTAATACAGACTATTCTACGTGGGCTCAATTCCCATGGTGGAATCTAATACATGCAACACCCGCATTTGCAGCAGGATGGGGCCTGGCCACTGCCAATGCATCATTTAATCCAGATGTTTATGGTATCGAGGGATTGAAGCCATATACATCAGTTGCGATTGTATTCAGTGACCCCAACGGCGCTGCTGTTGCAAATATGGTTGTTGACCCCACTGCAAATATGAATTTAACCGTTGTATCCACTTCAGGCCTTGGTGCCACAAACATCAAGACTGCGGATGTCATAGCCGGAACACAGAAATTCGACAGCTATGCATCTGCGGCAGGAGTGGCCTACACGGATGTCTCTGCTATTAGAAATGCCTGGACTGCGGCAGCATTCGAAGTTAACACTAATGTAAACCCAACGTCCTCGTTTTCTGCAGTAGTTGGCTCGGCAGCCGCAATTGCGGACCACGTGCACTGGCCACCCTTCCCGTAAGGAACCTGGAATATCTTTTTCTTTTTTTATTTTTAAACCTATTACTTGCTGCGGCTGGGATGAGGAGCATGCGAATTCTACTTAGGTTGGGTCAGCTTAACCTGGGTTCCACTTTCATGCGACTGCGCCTTGCATGCCCCGCAGACTTTCTGCGGGGTGCGCCGTCGCGATTTGACTGAGACCTTAGAAAAGCTGAGGCTGGTCCTGAGGGTCGATGACATGCCAGAGATTTCCACCCTGGCCGTTTCCGAAGACATCTCCGGCGGCTTCGTCCCGGGAAGAGAGGTAGAGCGGCCAGCCCTTGAATGTCGTCTGCTTTGATCCATCGGTTCTGGTAATGGCGGCAAAGTCTACAGGCCTCAGGCTGTCCGGCACGGTTATTGTCTGGGCATAGAAAGGCGGCCACCTGGAGGCGCAGTCGTCATAACAGGTGCTGGCACCATTTGCGCTGCCATCATCCGAGAAGTAATAAAGAGCAAAGCCGCTCTGGTTTACCAGATGGTTGCCCAGAAACTTATCTGCCGTGACGTTCACAGTGTAATTGCTCTCTGCCAGAGCCGAAATCGAAAGAATCGATACTGCAAGGAATAAGAGCACAAGCTTGTGGCTTCTTGACATGTTTTTCACCGCCAATTTCTTATCGGCCTGATAATTAAGGATTTGCCAATTGCGGACCAAACCACAGAGGCGCAGAGACACAGAGATTAAAAGATCGTTTGATGGCATCAAAGGAAAAATTTCCGGCTCAAGCTCTTCATTCCACCAGCGGATCCCTGCACCCGTTCATGGCAAAAGCCTCTTCCCTCTCCACGCAGGTGGGGCAGATGCGGCAGGGCCGCTCCTCTCCTTTGTAGCAGGACCAGGTCAGATGGTAGGGCACTTTCAAGGCAAGGCCCATCCTCACAATCTCCGCCTTGCTCATATCCACAAAAGGAGCCTGCAGCTCTACAGGATGCCAGGCGGTAGCCAGCCGGATAGCAGGGCATAGCGCCTGCACGAACTCCGGCCGGCAGTCGGGATAGATGGTGCGATCATTCCGGTGAGCGGCATAAAAGACCTCGGGAATCTCATGGGCCTCAGCGTAGCCTGCCGCCACAGAGAGCATGATCATGTTGCGATTGGGCACAACCGTTTTTTTGGCGGCCTCTTCTGTGTAATGGCAGCCTGGCACTTCCTTTCCTCCCAGCAGCGCGCTGTTGCCCAAAAGAGAGGCCAGGGATCTGAGATCGACGACATGATGCGTGATAGGCAGCCTTTTTGCAATGGCTTTGGCGCAGTCAATCTCCTTTTTGTGCCTCTGAGCATAGTTAAAGGTGATAGCCGTCACCTCATAGCCGTCCGCCAGCATCTGGTAGAGCAATGTGGTCGAATCCACGCCGCCGGAAAGAATTAAAACGCCCCTCATTTTTTCTCCATTAGATTGTCCTTTGCCAGAGGAGTTACCAGAATCTTGTCCACTCTGCGCTCATCCATGTCCACAACCTCAAAGCGGTAGCCGCCCCATTCGAAGTAATCTCCGGCAATGGGGATTTTCTCTAAATGCGTCATCACAAATCCACCTAAGGTTATGTATTGATAATCCTCTTCCTCGGGCAGCCCTTCCGGGTCGATTGTCTCCCTGAAGTCATCCACCGGCAGAGCGCCGTCCATCAGCCAGGAGCCGTCCTGCCTCTTCACTATTTGCAGCTCAGCCAGGTCATCGATGTGCGGTATGTCTCCCACCAGCCCTTCCAGGAGGTCTACCAGGGCTACTATTCCCTGCACCGATGCATACTCATCTAATACTATGGCCAGATGAATCCCTGTTTGCTTGAACTTCTCCAGCACCTTAAGAGCCCTCATGCTCTCCGGCACAAAGAGCGGCGGCAGGAGAGATGACTTGAGGTTAACCATTTGGTCGGCCAGGTTGCAGCTCAGCAGATCCTTGGACTGGACCACCCCCAGGACATTGTCCAGCTTCTTGCTGCAGACTGGAAACATGGAGTATGCGCCGCCTGCTATCTTTCGAGAAATCTCTGCTGCTGAATCGTTGATGTCCAGCCACACGATCTCGCCTCTGGGGGTCATGATGGAGTTTACCCTTCTGTCTCCCAGGGAGAAGACCCTCTCCATGATGTCCTGCTCCTCCTCCTCGATCACGCCTGCCGTCGTTCCCTGGTCGATCAGGATGCGTATCTCCTCCTCGGTCACAGCCGGCTCGGTGTAGGCCTTCACCCCCAGCACCCTCAGCACCAGATCGGTGGAGGCACTGAGCAGGAAAATTACAGGAGAGACTTGACGGGAGAAGGCAGCCAGGGGAGAGGCAACAAGAGAGGCGAAGCGCTCCGAATTGCTCAGCGCGATTCTCTTGGGGACCAACTCTCCAATGACCAGGTTGAAGAAGGTGATCAGCAGGACGACAACGATCAGGGCCAAACCGCCGCTGTATGGGGTTAGAGCCGGAATGGAGCTGATGTTAAGAGCCAGCTCATCAGCAATTGTGGCGCCTCCAAAGGCTCCCGCCAGGGTGGTGATGAGAGTTATGCCGGTCTGCACTGTGGAGAGGAGCCGGTTGGGATTTTCAGCCAGCTCCAGGGCTGCCCTGGCACCGGCATGGCCCTCTTCCACCAGGACCCTGAGCCGGGCCTTGCTGGAGGAGACCACGGCCATCTCGGCCAGGGAAAAGGCGCCACTGGCCAGGAACAGGAGAAATATGATCAGGATTTCAGTGAGCATGGTCGAGTGCCTTCGCTTTTCCATTTCGCTTTCCTTGATAAAATCCCAGGCGGCTCATTTAAGGATAAGCTGCATGGAAGTTATTTATAGCTTCGCTGAGAATAAAGATAAAGACAATGGAAAAAAGGGATACTTCTATAAATGGTATATTCATCTCGGTCTGTCCTTGGAGGCCTGCGCCAACTCAGGACAATCCTATCTGAAGATGGCTACATAGTCCAGAGAAGATACTAGAACCCACATTTCGCAGTAAGGCAGGAATGTTGAATAATTTTCTTGATAGCGATTTTGGCGTTTAATTACAAATTAAAACTATTTATACTTTATTATATTTATTGGCCACCGGTTGTTTGCGATAATTCGCGACCGAAGACCATCGTATGGAACTTCCACTTTCCAGCATATTGCTAAATTCATAAATTTAAAAAATATGCGCAGTTCTATGTAATAATATTCATATATTAAAATCGATAGCAAGAAAATTATTGGTCATCTGATCTTTAATGCGGAATGTGGGCTAGAAGAAGTCATTGCCGCTGATCTTCAGGAGATACTCTTGATCCTGAAGAAAAGCGAAGAGGGTAGGGCGGCGGACACGACCATAAGAGCGAGCCGGATAGAATCGGCTCAAAGAAAAAGCGGATTTTGCTTTGGCCTTTTATATGATTCATTAGATGGAAGATAGAGTGGCATTTCCAAGAGAGACTGCATCAACTCCAACCCAAAGGCAAGCTGCTGATTGTCGAGCCGAAATTGCATATTTCTGCCAAGGATTTCTTGAGGAGTGCAAGCGGCCGGCAGGCTGGATTGAAGACGATATCAGAGCCAAATATATTATTTAGCATGAAAATGCAATTAGAATCTACGTTTTTTTAAAGAGAAATATTGATTAGATTTAGTTTTATATATTTTTTAGCTTATTTATCTCCCTCTAGAATCACGGTGACTTTTCCAATACTCATTTCCTCAATTGCATTCCTGGGAATAGAGACAAAACCTTTAGATTTTTTTGTTATTGGTGGCCAATAATTTGTCAGTTTGGAGATTTTCTCCCATTTTGCAAAATCATCGCTTATAGTTTTATTAACCATGAGTACTGCTATTTCAAACGTATCATTTGAGGTGCCACCGAGATGGGCGATTCCATTGAAATGGTTGTCCTCAACGAGCAATGGTCCACCTGATTGTGGCCACCAGTTGTCCCCGGAATTCAAGGGTCTTACAGCTATCCATAAATCTGCAGTATCCTTATCAATGGAATCCTTTAAGAATCCCGCCACTTTAACAGAACTTTTCACACTAGATCCACTTTCCGGATGGACAAATGCCTTGGTATTTTCATTTACGAATAAATCAATTTCAAATCCCTGGTAAATGCATTCATTGAATTCTCTTGGACTCTGGTTATATACGTGTCCGATTGATAATGTTTCTGAAAAACCATAATATATTTTATATGATATGTTTTTTTCAATCAAGTTACTTTCTGCCTGTATTTTTGTTTTTCCAATTAGATTTGCAGGAAAAGGACCTTTACTAGCTTCAGCTCTAACAATACTTCCCTTGCTCACTAGCTTTCCAGCGGATGGTTCCTGGCTATCAGGAATGATCTCACCAATTTCTACGGAATCTGAAAAACACCAAGTTATCTTCGGGTCCAATTCTAATTCTTTTAAGTATTCTATTGCTAGATCACTGCTGTTGCCTTCTAAATTTGGCATGAGAACAGATTCGACCGCATTTGCTAGAGTGCCCAAAATGAGCAGAGTTATTATGATCAATACTATGGATTTCATATCAGTATCCTTCTTATTAAATTTTTACTGACTTATTCTTACCGTTATTACTCCTGTTTTCTCTATGCTGCTACTCGATTGCACTGCGTAAACAATCCTATAACTCTTATTATGGTTCTCTTTGGCCCTGATTGTCATATTTGAGATGAAAATATCTCCAAGCACTGAAGCTTCGTGTGGATCAAAATCTATTTCTAGTCCATTTAGGATGCCTTTATCTATATCGCCCTCCTCCCATGCAGCCAATGAAATCTGCTGATCAAAATTAGAGAACCAATGGCTATTTTTAACAGTGATTTTGACCTCTTTTGGAGCTGGACCGATCAAATACAGAGCATGAGGGTCCGCACGGATATCAAGCCCTGGCTCGCTATTAAGATAATAGCCCAATGCCACCCCAATTATTGCAGCGAATATAGTTATGATCCAATTTAGTCGATCGGACCTGCAACAGCTACTTCCTGGCATATAACCTCCTAACACACCCCGTCCAATCTCGCAAAATTTATTTTTAAAGTTCTTTTAAGCATGTCTATCGAAGCATTATCAACTTCAGCAACAATTTGTACCTTCGCGCTAATTGCTCTATTGGTTCCTTTTTCTCGGAATAGCTTCCAATACATGATTATATATGTTTCTATTTTTTTGCCATCCGGTCCATTAAAATTCCTTTGAAAGAAAGCTTTGACCCCCCATGAATTATCTATTTCAATGATTTCATTATTTTTTAAATCTCCATATGGATTTTGCCCATCTTCAGCTATGGAGTTTATGGACTGACGGAGTTCTTGCGGAGACATCTCAATTATATCAAAATTATCCGGAATAAAAATAGTTATGTAAAAAGTTTTGGAATAGCCTCCAAGCTTCATAACTAATGCTTTTTTTAGAGTACATTCGATTGTATTGTTTTCTGAAGTAGCGGGATAAATTTCTTCTTTTATCTCGTATTTGCTAGGAAGACTGAAATTCAGCTTAATTCCCTTTACATCCACTGAATGTGCATCAAGATTTTCCGCAAGAGCAGAAAATGGATTTAATAATAAGAATGAGAGGATTATTATCAAATTTGCTCTAATATGTACCATAATAATCTCCAACTAGTAAGTCTCTTGTATGTATATGAATGTTCCTTAAGATTGCCTTTGCGTCTGAATAGGTTATGATGATTTGATTATTTTGAATACCCAGCAGCTCTGCTGCGGGGATAAAGAGCATACGTATTCAACTGATGTTTGTTTCAGCTCGACCGGGTTCCGTTATCATGCGGCGGCGTCTCGGATGCCCCGCAGCTCTGCTGCGCGGGTGCGCCGCCGCCGTTTCACCTATATTTAATTTAAAATAAATATTTCTTGGAACTATAGCTTAGAGCTGATTAACTTGAAGTTGCAGAACGAGTTTTTCAAGCTCAAAGCAATTCATGTGCCAAGCTCGCTAGCTTTTTAGCAAAAGGAATTATTCGATCCTCCTCCTGCAAGCGGTCGACATTCGACCATTTTCAAGATTATCACACCTGCCTAAAATCAATAAATCCCTGATCCACGTCTACTAATACCAGCTCTACAGAGATCTGGTCTCCCACGTCAATGCCCTTAAATCCACTCTTCAGCATACCCTCCACGGGAATATCCAAAAGCCGGGCCCAGGTGCCTTTCTCTGATGCCCCGGTGACCATGGCATCAAAGCGCTCTCCAATTCTCGATTGGAGCAGAAGCGCGGCTGCGGATTTGCCCACCTGCCGCTCCACTTTGTTGGCTTCATCCTCTTTCTTTGTGCAATTTTGGGCCAGAAAATCCAGCTCGTCCAGGCTGTAGGGCACAGGTCTCTCTTCAATGGCGGCTTTGAGCAGGCGCTGCGTGATCAGATCGGTGTAGCGACGGTTGGGAGCGGTGGAATGGGTGTAATCCTTGACAGCCAGGCCAAAGTGTCCGGTGGCTTCCTCTCCGGGCAGCTCTGCCACGTATTCGCCATTTCCCAGAAGCTTGATCACGGCTAAAGAGAGATCCGGGAAGCGCAGCGGATCGGCCTCTTTCATCATAGTCAGAAACATCTCCAGCTTTCTGGCATTGGGATTCTTGGGAAGCTTGAAGGCGTGCTCGGCGGCGATCTCCACGATTCGATCCCATCTTCTGGGGATACGCACCACGCGGCGGATGGAGGGGATATTTCGGGAGGAGAGGTAGCGCACTGTCACGCCGTTAGCGGCAATCATGAAGTCCTCGATGATCTCCTTGGCCCGGTTCTTTTCCTCCACTTGCAGATCGCTGATTTTGTCGCCCTCGAATACCGACTTGGCCTCAATGGTCTCCAGGCTGAGTGCGCCCTGGGCATGGCGAAGGCTCTTCATCTTCTGAGCAGCCCGGTCCTGGAGCAGCAGATTTTCGGCCAGCCCCGCTAAGGCCGCTACCGCCTGGGGCACGGGGGTCTTTTCCTCCAGCCAGGCACCCACGCTATTGTAGGCCAGCTTGGCATGATTGCGCACAGCCGCCTGGTAGACGTCTGAATCGAGGAGCGATCCCTCCGGGCCGATGGTCATCTCCACCACCATGGCCAGGCGGTCCTCGTTCAGATTCAGGGAGGTGAGATTGGTGGACAGCTTCGCCGGCAGCATGGGAAATATCTGGGCGGCGGTGTAGATCGAGGTGGTGTTCTGCTGCGCATCCCTGTCGATGGCGGAATTTTTCTTGACCAGTGCATCCACATCCGCCACTGCGACCTGAATCTTCGTCTTTCCCTCGGGCATCGTTTCGGCAAAGGTGAGCTGGTCCAGGTCCTCAGAGTCGTCATTGTCGATGGAAGCCCAGAGCAGATCTCTCAGGTCGCGAGCCTTTGTGGCCAGGCTCACCTTTGCCGGGGCCGAAATCCAGGCAAGCTCGGCAACGGCTTGAGGGGAAAATTCGGGAAGCAGTCCTCGGGTAAGCATGGCTCGCCTGGCGATGTTCTGCAGGGTGGTGCGGTTCTGGGTGTCTGTGGTTTTCGGATTTGAATTTGAATTTGTATTCATTTGACTTATCTCCTGTATCGATGAGCATAAATTTGTTGGGATGGGCCCCTCATTTTAGCAGAGGCAACCAAAAGGGGAATGAGGCCCCAAGCCCTATTGACCAAATTGATAGAGGAAACCGCTAGCTCTGAGGCTAAAGCCTTAGTTGGCATAGTAGAGGCGGCACAAGCTGAAAGTCCAAGACCCGCCAATTGAAGAACCTGCTAGATCCACCGGCCCAAAACTGGCCGGTGGCAAGGATGAAGAGAAGATCGAGGCCTGATAAATAGAATAATGCGCTAAATATACAATCTGTAAATATATGCATCATCTATTAGCTTATTATTGATGACATTTTTGGTAAACCGAATGCCAGATAACCCAGGACCTGTCCTTATCATTTTCCCTACAAGTGCAATTGGATCATCTTTTGGGCTTAATACAGCAACGTCTTTGAAGGAAATAGAGGTATTTGATGTCGCGGGCATTTCTCCAATTACCGTTTGTATGAGCCTATATGCTTCTTTGGGGCCTTTTTCATCTACCATCGGAGTAGCAATTAAGAGCTTCCACTCTTCAGATTCTACGAAATAAAACCACATTGCAGCTTTTATATCAAGCTTCTTATTGTCAAGGGCTTCAATTAGCTCCTTGCCCTCGAGGATGTTCTTTTCTACCAGTATTTGGTTATCCATTGTAGGACTCCATGAGAGGGATCTGTTATTGCATCATACAAAGCCCTTGCTTTTTGTTCGCTCCATTTTTCGTAACGACTTGATTCCGTCCAAGGTGAGACACTGTTCCAATTGAGTCCAAGCTCTTTATCGGTCTTTATATCTTCGTCAAATTGAACTTTAAGACCAGCGGCCCCAAACAAGGAATCAAATTTTTGTGAATATATCAGATCTGTAGTTCCGCGATCTGGTGGGAAGTCGTATTGATTCGTTTTCTTGGCAATGCATGCTTTAAGTGCACATTCAACTACATATCCACAAAGATAATAGGCTCCATTATACATACCACTATCTAATAATGTTTTTGCTTCATCTAACCTGATTCGTGCAAGGATTTGGAAATCATCCCGGTTCATTCAAGTCAAACCAATCATTGCTCCCTAATGTATTCTTCGGTCAAAAAGAGCTAACAACGGATTAGCCATGCATCTTACCGTTTTCCAGAAATATCGCTATTTGGATACCTAAGAAGTGCCATCAGAAGAGGAAATAAATGCGGGAGACGGGATTTGAACCCGTGAACGCCTGCGCGACAGGGCCCTCAACCCTGCTCCTTTGACCTGGCTTGGAAACCCCCGCTCGAAATGGATGTGTAGATCGGCTTTAGTGCCGATCTGATTCTAAGCTAACTCTGCCAGCTTTGCGTTTAAGTCTTCTGCCCTCATCTTTATCTCCTGAGCAGCCTTCGCCACCAGATCTTTGGCGGGCAAAGTGCCACTGCTCTCAATGGAGACCACGAATGAGTCCAGAACGGGCGAGAGCTTAATGGCCCCCGGCTCGCACTCATCAACACAGAGCTTGCACAGAGAGCATTCCAGTATATTAGTAACTTTCGCTCGGCCGCCTTCCACAGCCAGGACGTTTCTGGGGCAGACCTCAACACACTTTTTGCATCCGTCGCAGGAATCAGACACCACTATGGAGGGCAGATTCTTGTAGCCGCACAGCGTGCCTGCCTGCCACTTGGTGTGCTCTTTGCCCACATGTTTTGTGGCATAGCCCTCAATGACCAGTTTCTCGTTCTCGCCCAAGATGACGATGGGAATCTTGTCGAAGGCGGGCTTGACACCGGGATCGGTGAACTTTATGTCCCGGGAGTAGACCATGCCTGGCCCTTCCGAGGAGAGCATGAACTCCACACGGCAGCCGGGACAGCCGGTTCCGCCGCACTGGCAATCCTCCGGCTGGCAGAAGATATCCAGATCCTCTGCCTGCAAGGGCACCTCTCCTAAGCGCAGTCCAATCTGCTCATCGAAGAGCACCGATGTGTTGTCATAGAGGCCTATCTCGTCTATGGCCAGCACAGGCACTTCACTCATGCAGGCGCGGCGAATGCCGTTGGCAAAAGCGGCCGTGACACCGCTAAGGAGGTACCGGATGCGGTCCTCCTCGAGCTGCAACAATTCAAACTTCAAACTCTACACCCTTCGACCCCTCTTTCCGCCGGCAGGCTTGGTGCCGTCGTGGGGTATGGGGGTCGCATCTTCTATTCTGCCAATGCGTAGACCAGCGCGAGCAAGAGCACGTATGGCTGCCTGAGCTCCAGGTCCCGGAGACCTCTGCTTGTTGCCGCCGGGCGCGCGCACTTTAACGTGAACCCCGACAATCCCCTTGTCTTTCACAGCATCAGCGACCTGCATGGCCATCTGCATGGCTGTGTAGGGAGAACTCTCGTCTCTGGCCGCCTTTACCACCATGCCGCCCGAGATCTTCGCCAATGTCTCGGCTCCGGTTATGTCGGTGATGGTAATAAGCGTATTGTTAAAGGACGAATAGATATGGGCAATGCCCCATTTTCCTTCTGCCATTTTTAAGATCCTCCCACCCTGGCTGTTCTGGTTGCCCTCTCAGGATGGCCTTCCTTGGCCATTGGGGAACCCATGTAATAATCAATGCTCATTTCCTCGCCCCGCTTCACCAGAAAGCCCGGAACGTCTACTCTGCGCCCGGAAACCTGGATGTGGCCGTGAACGATGAACTGTCTGGACTGCTTCAAGGAATTGGCGAGACCCTGGCGGTAGACCTGCGTCTGCAGCCTCCTCTCCAAAACGTCATTCACCTTCAGGGAAAGGACGGCGTCGAGATCTCCTTCCTCTTTGAGCATTCCCAGCCTCTTTAGGCGATTGAGAATGGCTTCCGCTTCTTGAGGTGCCTGGCCGATGGATACGGCAGCGAGCATCTTTCTGCTGATCTGCCTGTACTTCCTGAGCACAGCCTGAGCTTTCCACAGCTCCCTCTTGTTTCTAAGACCAAAGGCCTTGACGACCTCTACTTCCCCAGCGATGCGTTCCGCCTGCCAGGGAGTGCGGGGCCGCTCGTACATCTTGCGGTTCTTGCCTGGATATCCCATTTTTTTACCACCTACTCCTTGGTTGCAGCTGGTGCTGCGGCTGGTACTCCTTCCTTCTTGCGGCTGACGCCAACGATTGCACCTGTCCGTCCGGAAGATCTGGTCCTCTGGCCCCTAACACGTAGTCCCCGCTCGTGCCTGATGCCCTTGTAGCTCCTCATCTTCTTCATGAGGTCCAGGTCTTCGCGTAGCGTCATGTTTAGGTCCATGGCCATAACGTGGATATCAGTGCCGGTTTCGATATCACCGCGCCGGTTGACCATCCATACAGGCAGAACCTTGGTGGCGTCTTCTTCGATGACCTTCTTGAGCTTGTCTATCTCCGCATCGGGAAGAAGACCGAGTGTGGCGTAGGGATCCACGCCTGCTTTATCGGTAAAGACCTTGGCGCATCTGCGGCCCACGCCTTTGATGCCTGTTAAGGCCATGTGAACCTGCTTCTTTCCGGCCAGGTCTGTATTTAGAATGCGAACTATGTGCCTGAGATCTTCATCAACGGCACTCTTCTTAGGCTTTTCTTCCGCCTTTTTAGGTTTCTCTTTTCCTGCATTTGGTTTTGCCAATTTAGTCCTCCAGGGAGTTTAAATCCTCTGGATCAGCCCCGGGTCAGAGCCCGACGCCGCCCGCTCACCACGATGGGGGGCGAAATAATCCATTGAACCAAAGTGTTGATACGCTCCTCATATAAAAGACTTATGTGGATTTTAGCACGACATCGTTTTCCTGACACCATTCGCGCAGGGCCTCTTCCTCACGATGGCTTTCGAAATCGAACCAGTTCTGCAATAGTCCCCTGTGCTCCAGAAGGTCTTTGAACCTGCTGTAGGCTCCGCGATGGCTGAAGATCCCCTGGACGCGGCCATAGTCGTTCGGCATTTGCTGCTCGACAAATTCGAAGACAAGGCTCTGGCCTAAATCAAGGTCATTCTTGTGGGGGATCACGATGAAATTGTCACAGTCGAATTCGTCTTCGTCCAGCTCATCGAAGACTCCATCTTCTGAGTGAAAATATATTTCACCGTCGTCCATGCAGAGGACCGCTCTATTCATCCCGTATCCGTCTGAACTGACGAATAGGAATGCATCATGAATCTCGTCGAATGTAGCCATCTGGATCTATCCTCGCCTATTTCTCTCCTTTCGCTGCTACAACTGCAAGCTATTCACGGGAAGGCTGAGTGGCTGCTCAATTTATATTTTTCGGCGTTTTGAGCTTTAGCTTTAGTTTCGTGGGTGATTTGCCGGCAGCCGGAGTTGACATAATTTCCTCAAGCTTGGCTTTCTTGGCCACAAGCCCAGCTTTCCTGATCGAAAGCACGTTTAGCTGTTGCTCTATTTCGGCGATCTCTTTCTTGGTTTTCTGCAGCTCAATCTTGCCCGTAGCTTTTGCCAGGTATTCCGGTCCCAGCTCGGATGTGATGTATTCTTCAAGCTGGCGTCTTAGAACTTTGATATATGGATTACCCCATACCGATCCATCTTGATATTCCAGTTTGCCGGCCTCTATGCCTTTAATGATGAATTCCTGATCCACCTTGTACTCTTTCTTTGCCGTTTTGTCGCTGAGCGACGCGCCCTTTCGATTCCATTCACCGTATTCGGCCATTTTATCCTCGATCAATATGCCTTCTTGAATTCGCATCAAGCCGTTATCGTGCCCTCCAGATAGAGAGCTGCTCTTCCTGATATTTTTACGCGGTCGCCTGCATTGGTGCAGAATAACTCGCCGCCTCTCTTCGAGAGCTGAAATGCGTGGAGAAGGTTCTTGCCAAGCACTCCTGCCCAATATGGAGCCAGAACACAGTGGCTGGAGCCCGTCACCGGGTCCTCAGGCACTCCAATTCGGGGCGCAAAGAAGCGCGATACGAAGTCGCATTGATCCCCACTGGCTGTAATAATAATACCGCGAACGGCTATCTGGGCCAGGGCGGGAAAATCGGGCTGCACAGCACCTACTGCCTTCTCGCTATCCAGCAAAACAAGCAAATCCTCTAGCGAAGAGAGCGTCTCTTTGGGGTTGACTCCCAAGGCTTGCTTAAGCCCGGCGGGAGGGCTTATGGCATGAGGAGCTCTTGCTGGAAAGTTCATTTCAAGGAGATCTCCATTCCTTGTCACCGCCAACTCTCCGCTCCAGCGTGTTTGAAATCTGATGCTTTCCTCGGGCCATTTCCGGCAATGGAAAAGAACAAAAGCGCTCGCCAATGTGGCATGGCCGCAAAGCGCGACCTCTGTGAGAGGAGTGAACCATCTGATGTCAAATCCTATGGCATTGCGGACTAAAAAAGCCGTTTCAGATAGGTTGTTCTCAGCAGCCATGGCCTGGAGGATCTGGTCATCAAGCCAGCAATCCAGGAGGCATACTGCGGCGGGGTTGCCGGAAAAGACCTCGGAGGTGAAGGCATCGACATGGTATAGCGGTATTCTCATAGACTCATATCCAGGACGATCAAATTCTCGACCTCGCATTCTCGTGGTAAAAATCTTTAGAGGCTTACCTTTTCTTTAATTTGGGAGATGTTGGATTCTATTCTCGTCATTCTATCATCAACGCTTTCCTTTAGATCAACGCGAAGCTCTCCAATCTCGCCGACAATAGCGTCTCGTGCCTCACTGACTTCTCCTGCAATTACGTCGTTTGATGCTCTTATCTCGCCAACAATGGCATCACGTGACGCTTTTATCTCGCCAATGGTGGCATCACGTGACGCTTTTATCTCGCTAACAGTAGCATCACGTGAAGCTCTTATCTCGCCAATGGTGGCATCACGTGACGCTTTTATCTCACTAACAGTGGCATCGCGTGAAGCTCTTATCTCGCCAACAATGGCATCACGAGAGCTTCTAATATCTTCACGTGAGCCCTTAATATCTTCGCGTGAGCCTCTAATATCTTCATGTGTTTCCTTCAATTCTTCATGAGTGGCAGTGATTACACCCAATATTTTTTCATTTACTACAATAAGTTTTTTTAGTAAATGCGCAGCCGCATCAAGCCTCTGATCCGTCTCGCCTCCTGATACAGCCTTGAAGAAGCTGTTAAAATCACCTATTGCAGGAGAGTATTCTTTCCGGATATCGGTTACATTGATAAGGGTGTTCTTAATATCAATAGCCTTAAGCAGCTCCTCCAAATTAGCGGTCTCGCCCTCAGCCACAACTTTGACCAGTCCATTTTCAAGGTTGCACATATCCTTTCAGTCTTAAATTCTGAGCAATGGTGACAACTCTTGCCCTGTAGCCGGTCTTCTGGACCTTACCGGAGATGTAAGCGTTTAGCCTCTGCATCACATTTATTCGTAGCTCTCTTTTTATATAAACGTTTAACCTCTTGCCGGTCGTGATGCAATATTTGGTTGGCCGTTTTGGTCATAGCCTAATGCTTGGAATCGTGGCTTCTTCGCGTCCCTCGTGGCTTTGCGCAGGGTTCCGGCTCAAGCGAAGGCGCGAAGCCGCGAAGTCAAAACATTGGTTTATTTTAGAACGCAATACCCCGCAGCTTGCTGTGCGTGGGTGCGCCGCCGCCGTTTCACTTCGGCCTCGCTGTACTAGTGCACCATAACGAAAGTCTTAAATCTTATAAAATGTCCATAATATAGATTATGGCAAGAAAAACAGTATTCTGTGTGAAATTGAACGAGGAAGAACGAGACGGGCTGAATCGGTACATCCG
>Ga0247841_10001968_pt1 | contig 43077 bp, 17 predicted proteins | sample LaCruzMarch2015__2_FD_192410 | JGI IMG/M metagenome (GOLD analysis project Ga0247841, IMG submission 192410) | Freshwater microbial communities from meromictic Lake La Cruz, Castile-La Mancha, Spain - LaCruzMarch2015_18m | ecosystem: Environmental > Aquatic > Freshwater > Lake | place: Spain...
CGAAACGATGGGCACCGGACGCACCGCAGAAGCGGCAAAAGATTCTTCTTGCAGACATAATGAACGGAAAAGAAGAAGTAGAAGCCAAACTCTACATCTTTTACCAACTCACTTTTGTCCTAGTCCCGCCACGTTCGTCGTCAGGATCGCTGGAAGCTGATGTTGCAGGCAGAGTCGGACAAGATGGCATCGCGCTCGCCAAGCGATTATGCGGTTCGGCGTTCAGCCTTCATGATTTGAAGACAGCAATCGCGCAACTCGACGAGAGCGCTGAGAGAAGAACGTTACAAGCGATTGAAGAAATCATCGAACGGCAGCATTCCGTTGTGTGCAGACAACTCTTGGAGTGATAATCAACGATTCTTCTTTCTTCTCAAGAGCGCAAATCCTCCCGCGGCTCCCGCTGTCATGATCGCCAAGGATGCGGGTCCGGTGGCGCCGATGGGGCCGGAAGAAGCTCCCAGGGGGGAGAGAGAAGCTTGATAGACAGGCGTCGTGGACCCAACCGGTAAAGGCTCCACCGGGAAGGAAATAGTAATCGCTTTTTGCTCCTCCGGGACTTCGGAAAGGCCCGCAGGAGGATCCAGATTAGGCAGTGTAATGGAGTTTGGCTCAGGAATGGAAGAGGCAACGGAAGAGGAGGCTGCAAGAGGGGCACCGGGTTTGAGCCCAGGAATGAGCTTGAGATCCAGGGATGTGTCTGCAGGGCGGGACTCTCGTTTACAAGTAGACGAACAGCCATCATCCGAACGAATGTTGCCGTCGTCACATTCTTCACTCGGTTCCGCAAGACCATTGCCGCAGATGGACTGGTCGGTCACCAGAGAAGGAATCTCGCGCTGACAGGCTGCAGAACAGCCATCATTGGAGATGGTATTGCCATCGTCACATCCTTCGCCGGCATTGCGTACGGCGTCTCCGCAGCGAGGAATGACGAAAGGAAAAGAGGAGTGTGCGATGGACGGCGCAGAAGGATCGGGCTTGGTTTCGCAAAGGCAATCGATCTTACAGAAGCCTCCGGAAACACAGGGGATATCTGTTTCGCACTGCTCAATTCCTTCCAAGAATCCATTGCCGCAAATGGGAGCTGCTGCGGGCTTGGAAGAAGAAGATGCTCCCGCATTGGTGCGAATGCACTGACAGTTGATACAGATGGATCCGGCAGCGCACGGAAGAGAGCGTTCGCACTGCTCCGTACCTTGCATAATGCCATCGCCACAACGCGCAGGAGTGATGACAGAGGAAACGCTGCTGGAAGAAAGGGAGATCGGCGCAACAGAGGAAGAAGAGCTTGCAACACCATTGCTGGAACATGTGGAGCGAGGGGTGCCGATGCACGTCCAGCCGGTCTCGACCGTGCAGACAACAGAGCAGCCATCTTCGGCAAGAGTATTACCGTCATCACAAGATTCACCGACCTCCAATACACCATTGCCGCAAGCCAGTATCTGCCCCAGAAACAACTGAGGGATAAATACTTCCCGCTGGAGCGCCCACGTCAACATCACAATCACGAATAGCCCGATTCCCCCTCTTACGACGATCGCCGATACTGTAAAGCGCTGAAATCGAAGCATATCGTTTGTGTCACTGTATCACTTCTCTTGTCTCTACTCTGATGCGAGTTCTTGCAAAGAAAAAGAATGGTGAGGAAGCAATAGGTTGAATTGCTGCCTTCTTTTCTGATCTCTCATATCCAAAACACACAGAATGCCGTGCAAGACCTTCCCTGAATCACTGTAAAGGAATCACCGCCGCCGTCTCCTTACAAAAGCCATTCCTGCCGCTGCCCCCGCAGCCATAAGGGCCATGGAAGCCGGTCCGGTATCACCTACAGGCCCTCTATCCGTTGCCAGTGCCAGAGATCCCACGTTCTGCCAAGAATCATTCCGTGCATTTTGCGTCGGTAATTCTGGGGCCTCTCCAGCTGATCCTCTTCCTCGCCATTGCGGGAAGATGATGGAGGCGCGTCTGCCGTTCAATCCGCTTATCGATTTGCCATCCGCTCCAATTTCTTGACCACCAACGAACTGAGAACCCAGGACTGCAGAGCCATGGCCCACAATGATCTGGCCCTGTGCATTCACAACCAAGCCATCCCCCACAGACAGATCAAAGATGCAGTCGGGTGCGCAACCGTCGCCGGGGATCGCATTGGCATCGTCACATTCTTCGGGCGGCTGAACAATACCGTCACCGCAGCTCTCCAGGGCGCCGACCAGAGACATCTGCTCGCGTTGGCAATTGGAAGAGCAACCATCGCCATTGGCCCCATTGCCATCATCACATTGCTCGCCGGGATCCCGTGTTCCATTACTGCAGACAAAGACTTGCCCCGTACAGCGGCAACGTGAGAAATCACAGGTTTGGTTGGAGCCCGTGCATGCAAGACTCACCTCACACTGCTCACCCAGATCCAGTGCATCATCGCCACACACCGGTTGGTTCTGACAAAGACAGCGCGGGTAATCGCAACCCCAACCAAAGGGGCAAGGACTGCCCACCTCACACTCCTCTCCCGTATCCATCTGTCCGTTGCCACAGACAGTATCCCCACGGCGCTCCACACAGGTGCATGTGAATGGGCTGCAGGCAGTTCCCTCCTGCGTACAGGGCATTCCGATTTCACACTCCTCGCTTGCTTCCAAAGAGGCATTGCCACACCGCACCACTTGAGGGTCGCAATGACAATTGGCAAAATTACAGGCTGTTCCCTCTGCGCAGGCAACCCCAATGTCACAATCTTCTCCACTGTCGATCTGAGCATTGCCACAGGCCGGCCCCACGGGAACAGTCGTGCAAAGACAGTTCGAGAGATTACATGCTTTTTCGTAATCCGTGCAGGGATTCCCCAGTTCACACTGCTCAGTAGATCCCAGCACACCATCACCACATACGCCGGCAGTGCGTCCTTCGCAGCGACATGAGGAACGATTGCAGACCTGGCCGGTAAGACACTGAGAGTCCAGTTCACATTGCTCTCCTGCCTCCAGCGTGCCATTGCCACACTGCACATTTGTCTGGCATTGGCAGTTCACGCAGGTCAGACCCTGTGTGCAGGCCTTGCCAACTTCACATACCTCGCCACGCTCCAGCATGCTATTGCCACACAACGGAGGATTGATGCACATGCAGTTGTTGCACTGTTTATTGCCAGTACATGCCGTTCCACGCTCGCACTCTTCGCGAGCTTCCATGACGCCATTACCGCAATTGCCCCCGGTACCGGGTGAGCATCGGCAGCTAATATTACAGATCTCACCCTGCGGACAATCAGTGTTACGTTCGCAATCCTCTCCGGTTTGCACCGTGCCATCACCGCAGTACACCACGGAAGAACAACGACAATTCGTACACGTCGTACCCTGGGCGCAGGCAACGCCATTCTCACACTCCTCCGAACCTTCCTTGATGCCATTGCCGCAATACACAATCGCTGAAGAGACGGAGGAGACAGAAGACACGGAGGAGCCGGAGCGCACAGAAGAAGCCACGGAGGATACTACTATCGAAGGACACGTGCAGGAGGCCGAGCAGATGAGGCCCGCAGGGCAGGGAACGCCAATCTCACACTGTTCCCCTGGTTCGATGGTGCCATTGGCGCAGACGGGAGTGGGAAGAGGAACGGAGATGGCAGAAGAGGCGGCAGAAGAAGCAACCGTGCAGATCGCCTGACAGGAGAAAAGAGTTGTGTAACAAGAAGTGTCTGCAGAGAGTTGGCACTGACCGCTGACGCAGCAGTAGAACGAAAGATCAACGGTGACGGAGGAGGCGGAAGAAGAAGCGACGACATTGGTTTCCGTATTGTCTTGGTAATCGCTGCAGCCGGGATCCAGGCCATCGATGAGACCATCTGCATCGTTATCTTGATCATCCTGACACTGTGCCTTAAGAGTGGCTTCATCGTTATCCAGCGGTGAGGCGCAACTGAAATCTGGCATGTAGTCGATCGCTCCGTCATTATCGTTATCCAAGCCATCGGAGCACTGATAAATCTGTATGGGAGGACGACAGAATTCGCTCTGGCAGGTATCAGGTGTGGTGCAATCTGCAGAGGCGGTACAGCGACAGGTAGAAGTGGCTGTAGCAGCAGGGCAGACATTGAGTTCCACATTGTCTTGAAGGTCGATACAACCGGGATCCAAGCCATCGGTAGCACCGTCACCATCATTGTCTTGACCATCCTGACACTGAGACTTGGGCGTGGTCTCACTCGTATGAGTCGCCACTCCACCGCAGCTGAAGTCCGCCAAATCCGTAGCGCCGTCACCATCGTTATCGAGACCATCGGAACACAGTGTTACATCGTGAACACACACCGAAGGAGCGGTCCCCGTACAGGTGTACCCGGATTCCACGGCGCAGGTGGCAGAGCAACCATCGCCAGGATCAAGGTCGCCATCATCGCAGGCTTCGGTTCCTTCCTTGGCACCGTTGCCGCAAGTGGAGGTGGGAGTAATGGAACTCTGCGCGGAGGAGGCGGAGGACACTGAGGGAATGGAGATCTCCAATCCATTGAGCACCCAGAACAGATCTCCGCTCAGATCGTCGAATTGCAGATCCAATTTTCCATCAGCGACGGTGACCTCAAAGCCAACCTGAGCCCACTGCCCCGGAGCAACACTGACCAACTTCGTCACTGAGTTCGCCGTACTCGCTTCGGCTACGATCTGCATCGAATCCCTGCCATTCACTTTGTCCCCCATCGTTGCATTCACCCAGTATGTTCCATTCGGAATATTGACTGAGAAGGTACGAATGTAGACACTCGCATGATGGTCCCGACGGAGATTTTTCATTGGTGAGCTATCCGTAATGACTCCCTGATCAACAGCCCCCTCATTCCAGCCGCCTGAGGGGACCAACGCCACATTCCATCCATAACCTCGCGAAGGGGTATACACCTCAGTGGGCTGAACGCCGATGTAGCCGGATTCAACGGTGGAGCTTGGAGTGCCGAAGTCGAACTGAAGCGGAAGTATCTGTGAGTACGCCAGTTGTGCGGCATCATTCTGGCTGACATACGCACCTCCACCAAGGCTGTGCATTGTGAGAGTGGGCGTAGCCGGGGTAGCGGGCACCAGGAGAGTGAAATTGAAAGCGCCGTTTCCGTCTGTGAATACCTGTGTGCCGGCATACTGCGGACTTTGATCGGAAAGGATCGTCCCCACATCAAGAGCAATCGTCAGCCATGCATTGACGAGCGGCACTCCTTTGAACATCGCAACGCCACTGACCGTATGCTGCTGACCGTCTGCGGGGATCTCTCCGGGGCCGGTGAACAACAGTGTGTTGGTATCTGATAATTGAGAGATCTCCAATCCATTGAGCACCCAGAACAGATCTCCGCTCAGATCGTCGAATTGCAGATCCAATTTTCCATCAGCGACGGTGACCTCAAAGCCAACCTGAGCCCACTGCCCCGGAGCAACACTGACCAACTTCGTCACTGAGTTCGCCGTACTCGCTTCGGCTACGATCTGCATCGAATCCCTGCCATTCACTTTGTCCCCCATCGTTGCATTCACCCAGTATGTTCCATTCGGAATATTGACTGAGAAGGTACGAATGTAGACACTCGCATGATGGTCCCGACGGAGATTTTTCATTGGTGAGCTATCCGTAATGACTCCCTGATCAACAGCCCCCTCATTCCAGCCGCCTCCGCTGACCAACGCCACATTCCATCCATAACCTCGCGAAGGGGTATACACCTCAGTGGGCTGAACGCCGATGTAGCCGGATTCAACGGTGGAGCTTGGAGTGCCGAAGTCGAACTTTGCGGCTTTGAACGTGCACACAGAGGGAGTGGTCCCCGTGCAGATGTAGCCGAATTCAATGGTGCAATCGGCGTTACAACCGTCATTGGAAGTGGTGTTTCCATCATCACAAGCTTCAGCCCCTTCTTTGGTGCCATTACCGCAGTTCCTTGTACATACCGAAGGCGCAGTCCCCGTGCACATCCATCCCGTTTCCACGGTGCATGTTGCGGAGCAGCCGTCACCAGGATCAAGGTCGTCATCGTCGCAGGCTTCGCCACCCGCTTTGGCGCCATCACCACAGACGGGGCCGCAGATCGCCAGTGGAGCGGCCGTAGCAACATTGATAATGAAAACGGAATTCTCGCTCCGATTCGCAATGTATGCTTTGGAACCATCGGGAGTGACAATGATCGAAGTGGGGCCAATTCCGACATACATCGCGGATTGGAGCGTATCCGTAACAGTTGAAATGATTGAAACGCCATTCGAGCCGTTATCGGCAACCAATAGTTTCGTTCCATCGGGAGTGATCTCCATGTCTGCCGGAGTGATTCCCACCGGGACCGTCGCAATGACGGAATTAGTGGCGGATGCAATGACTGAGATGAAGAAACTATTCGCGTTCATCACATAGACCTTGGAGCTATCGGAAGTGATGATGATTTCTGATGGATCCTCTCCAACCGGCACCGTCGCAATGACGGAGGCGCCGGCGATCGAAATGACCGAAACAGATTTGCTGTTCGTGTTCCCCACATACGCCTTGGTGCCGTCGGGAGAAATAGCAATGGCTGACGGAGTTTGTTCCACTGGGATCGTAGACAACACGGTATTGGTGGCAACAGCAATGATCGAAACGTTATTGCCATGCGAAACAAGCACCTTGGAGCCGTCGGGAGTGACGGCAACGCGGGCAGGAACAGCCAGAGGCACTGTGGCGGTAACGGTGTTTGTGGCAGTGGATATAACGGAGACGGAATTGCCCATGTTGTTCGGCACATAGGCTTTTGTTCCATCGGGAGTAATGACTACAGAACGGGGCTTTTGTCCAACGGACACTGATGCCGTGACAGTATTGTTGGCGGTGGAGATAACGGAGACGAAGTTACTATCGTAATTTATCACATAGACCTTGGAACCATCGGGGGTAATGGCCATTGGCCCCGGGTGCACACCCACGGGGATTGTCGCAGTGACGGTGTTGGTGGAAGTGGAAATGACAGAGACGGAGTTGCTGTTCGTATTCGACTCATACACTGTTGCGCCATCGGGAGCGATGGCAATATTCCCCGGTGATTGGCCCACGCTTATCGAACACCTTCCCGATACCGAGGTGCACGTCGAACGCGTCGTGCCAGTGCAGATGAAGCCAGAACTTATTTTGCATTGATTATCACAGCCATCATTGGAATCAGTGTTCCCATCATCGCAGATTTCTCCGTTTTCGATCGTGCCATTGCCGCACTTTGCGCACAAACTCGGCATATTTCCACGACAGATCCATCCGGTTTCGATGGTGCAGGTGGCAGAGCAACCATCACCGGGATCCAGGTCGCCATCATCGCAAGCTTCAGTGTCTTCTTTGGTCCCGTCGCCGCAGTTCCTTGTACATACCGAAGGTGCAGTCCCCGTGCACATCCATCCCGTTTCCACGGTGCATGTGGCGGAGCAACCGTCGCCGGAGGTGGTGTCGGCATCGTCGCAAGCTTCGGTGCCTTCTTTGGTTCCGTTGCCGCACTTCTGGCAAGAACTCGGAGAGCCCGAACAAGTGTAGCCGGATTCGACCGCGCACGTGGCGGAGCAGCCGTCGCCGGAGGTGGTGTCGGCATCGTCGCAAGCTTCAGTGTCTTCTTTGGTCCCGTCGCCGCACGTGGCAGTCCAACTTCCAAAGTCCACACCGGTGAAACTGCTCCCGGAAGTGAAGGTCTTCGTGACGTATCCTGTGGCACCCCCGGAGGGATAGGAATTGGTCCAGTTGGCTTGAGTACTTGAACGGACTTTGAAGGTGCCAGGTTTGACGATCGTGATGGAATAATTGCCGGAGGCATCGGTGGTAGCGGAAGGCTCTGTGGCGCTTTCGTATGTTCCATTGTCGTTGTAATCCACGTAGATACTCCAACCGGAAAGTCCCGGTTCACCGGATTCCTTTGCCTGACCATCGGCATCCAGATCGTTGAACTTGGCCCCGGAGAGTGCGGAGGGACGCCAATTCATGAAGGTGAGGGTGAGAGTGGAGCTCGCAATATCCAGAATCGGGCGAGAGTACGCGCAATCTACGGTTACAGGAGGATTAGAACATGTCCAAGTGCTCTGAAGAATCTGTCGGATCGTCCGAACACCAGGGGTGACATTGGCAATCGAATAGTCACCGGAGGCATTGGTGACGGCGGAAGGCTCGCCGGCATCCGGGGTGCCATCGTTGTCGTAATCCACATAAACTGTCCAGCCCGAGAGGTTGGGGTCACCTGTCTCCCGGATGCCGTCTCCATCACGGTCCTCGGTGATTTCGCCGACAATAGTGCCGGTATTGAGTGTGCAGACGGAGGGGTTGATAACGGACGGACTAACAGCGGTATTGCACGTCCAACCGGACTCTACGGTGCAACTGGCCGAGCAACCATCGCCGGGATCCTGGTCACCATCGTCGCAGGCTTCTGAACCCTGCTTGATGCCATTGCCGCACGTTGCGGTCCAACTTCCAAAGTCCACACCGGTGAAACTGCTCCCGGAAGTGAAGGTCTTCGTGACGTATCCCGTAGGTCCGCCGGAGGGGAAGGAATTGGTCCAGTTGGCTTGGGTTCCGGAGCGGACTTTGAAGGTGCCAGGTTTGACGATCGTGATGGAATAATTGCCTGAGGCATCGGTGGTAGCGGAAGGCTCTGTGGCGCTTTCGTATATTCCATTGTCGTTGTAGTCCACGTAGATACTCCAACCGGAAAGTCCCGGTTCACCGGATTCCTTTGCCTGACCATCGGCATCCAGGTCGTTGAACTTGGTCCCGGAGAGTGTGGAGGGACGCCAATTCATGAAGGTGAGACCGATGATATTGCTGCCACCGGTAACGGTGCGGGAGTAGGTGCAGCCCATAGGAGCGGAGCAGATCCAACCGGCCTGCAGGACTTGACGGATGATTCTGGTGCCGGGGGTGACATTGGCAATCGAATAGTCACCGGAAGCATTGGTGACGGCGGAAGGTTCGCCGACATCCGGGGTGCCATCATTATCGTAGTCTGCGTAGACGGTCCAACCCGAGAGATTGGGGTCACCGGTTTCAAAGGTGCCATTCCCGTTGCGGTCCTCGGTGATCTTGCCGGAGAGGGTGCCGGCGTTGAGTGTGCAGACGGAGGGCGTAGAACCAGTACAGGTATAGCCCGAATCAACAACACAAGCAGTACAGCCGTCATTACTCGTACTGTTACTATCATCGCAGGCTTCCGTGCCTTCCTTCTTTCCATTGGGGCACTTCTGGCAGACAGAGGGAGCGGTACCATTACAGGTATAGCCAGGATCGATAGCCCTGCAAGTGGCATCGCAGCCATCATTGGCGACGGTATTGCCGTCGTCGCAGGCTTCTCCGGTCTCCTTGGTACCATTGCCACAGACCGTGCCGCAAAATGATGGTGTGGATACATCCGTAGATGTATCAATGATTCTGATGGTATTGATATCAGCAGATGTAGTGGATGGAATATTGTCCGTGATATACGCCTTGGTGCCATCGGGGGAGATGGCAATAGCCGTGGACAGCGCTCCGGCCGATATGCTGGCGAGCACGGTGTTGCTGGCGGTCGAGATGACCGAAACAGAGTTTGGGCTTGCTGGATATCTCACGACATACGCTTTGGAACCGTCAGGAGTGATGGCAACGGCCACCGGATCGGTGCCCACCGGAATCGTCGCGATGACCGAATGTGAGGTAGTGGAGAGAACGGAAACGGAGTCGCTATCTTTGTTCGTGACGTACACCTTGGAACCATCGGGAGTGATGGCAATATCGGATGGACGGGTGCCCACGGGGATCGAAGCAATGAGCGTATCAGTGACAACGGAAATAACCGCGACGGTATTACCGGATCGATTGATGGCATACGCTTTGGTGCCATCGGGCGAAATGAGTATGGCCTGCGGATCATTGCCCACCGTCACCGTCGCAATGATCGTATTGGTTGCAATGGAAATGACGGTGACTTGGCCCTCGTTCCCACTCGTCACGTAGGCCTTCTTCCCATCGGGGGTGATGGCGATGTTCGTGACACTTTTCCCCATGGGGATAGTAGCGACGACGGTATCGTTCGTAGTCTCGATGACGGATATAGAGCGCCCAATACTCACACTTCCGTTCACCACGTACGCCTTGGTACCATCGGGCGTGAGGGCGATGGCGGCGGGGTCTTTACCGACAGTGACCGTCTTTGAAACTGTACTATTGGCAGTCGTAATGACGGAGACGGAGCCGCCGTAATTGTTCACCACATACGCCTTGGCACCGTTGGGAGTAAACACGATCTGGTACGGTTGCATTCCCACAGGAATCGTTGCCGTCACGGAGTTAGTGCCGGTCGAAATGACCGATACGGAGTTCCCTGAATAATTGGACACATATGCTTTGGTCCCATCGGGGCTGAAGGCAATGTATTCCGCTTGATCCCCCACCGAGACATAGCACGAACCCGCAACCACGCACCGGCAACTTTGACAGCTCTTCCCACCGGAACAGGCGAGGCCCGGCTCACCGCATTGTTCATTCCCTTCTGTAATGCCATTTCCGCACTTCTGGCATACGGTGGGAGTGGCTCCCGTGCAGATCCAGCCGGATTCCAGCCCGCAACTGCTGCTGCAGCCGTCGCCGGAGGCGGCATCACCATCGTCACAAACTTCGCCAATTTCCTTGATCCAATTGCCACAGACAACCGTCCAACTTCCAAAGTCCACACCGGTGAAACTGCTCCCGGAAGTGAAGGTCTTCGTGACGTATCCTGTGGCACCCCCGGAGGGGAAGGAGTTGGTCCAATTGGCTTGAATATTTGAACGGACCTTAAATGTCCCTGGTATGACGATGGTGATGGAGTAGTTGCCGGAGACATCGGTGGTAGCAAAAGGCTCTGTGGCACTGTCCAAAATTCCGTTATCGTTGTAGTCCACGTAGATCTGCCAGCCAGAGAGACCGGGCTCTCCCACCTCCTTGGGTAATCCATCGGCATCCAGATCGTTGAACTTGGCCCCGGAGAGTGTGGAGGAACGCCAATTCATGAAGGTGAGACCGGTGATATTGCCGCCGCCGGTAACGGTGCGGGAGTAGGTGCAGCCCATGGGGTGGGAGCACTTCCAGCCGGGTTGTGAGACTTGCCGGATCGTCCAGGTGCCGGGGGTGACATTGGCAATCGAATAGTCACCGGAAGCATTGGTGACGGCGGAAGGCTCGCCGGCATCCAGGGTGCCATCGTTATCGTAGTCTGCGTAGACGGTCCAACCCGAGAGATTGGGGTCACCGGTTTCAAAGGTGCCATTCCCGTTGCGGTCCTCGGTGATCTTGCCGGAGAGGGTGGCACTCATGAAGCTGCCAAAATAGACATTCGTGTCAGTGCCTGCCGATACGACAGTCTTGGAGTGCGATCCGCCCGCTCCGCCCGCCGGGTAAGAATTGATCCAGTTCGTTTGCGGAACGGAACGTACATTCCATGTTCCAGGTTTGATGCCATTGATCTGGTACGCACCGTTCACATCACTGACTGCAGAGGGTTCGCCGGCATCCAGAACCTGGTCGTTGTCGTAGTCCACGTACTGAGTCCAGCCTGCGAGCCCCGGTTCGGTACCTTCGCGGGAAGCGCCGTCGGCATCCTGGTCGTTGAACTTGGATCCGGCAATGCTGGCGGAATGCCAGTTGTAGAAATCGAGACCGGTGATGGTACCGCCAGCCGTGACCATACGTGAGAATGAACCTCCCGTGGGTGAGGAGCACGTCCAATCCGCTGCAGGAACTTCCCGAATCGTCCAGGTTCCTGGAGTGATTGTAGTAATCGTGTAATCACCGGAGGTATTGGTGGTAGCGAAGGGCTCCGTGGCATCTTTGCTCCCGTTATTGTTGTAGTCCACGTAGACCGTCCAATTGATCAGACCGTCGTCGCCCGCTTGCCAGGTGCCGTTCGCATTATGATCATGGATCTTCTTCCCTGTGATGGTGCCCGTGTTCGATGTGCAGACGGAGGGGGTGGCAGTGTTGCACGTCCAACCGGACTCTACGGTGCAACTGGCCGAGCAACCATCGCCGGGATCCAGGTCGCCATCATCGCAAGCTTCTGAACCCTGCTTGATTCCATTGCCACAGACGGTCGCACAAGTGGTGATCTCTTTTCCTGCAACCACATCGATCACCGAAACGGCATTGAGAGGATCCTTGAGGGCCACATACACTTTGGAGCCATCGGGGGTGATGGCAATCCCCAAAGGATACGGTACCGGCACAGTAGTAACGGTATTGGTGGCAGTCGAGATTATATCCAACGAATCATTGAAAGAAATTTTAAATTTCCTCATGATCACTTTGGAACCGTCGGGGGTGATCACCATGGCGCGCACATTACTTCCGGCAGAAACCGTAGCCGTGACAGCATTATTGACAGTGGAGATGACAGAGACGGAATCGTTTCTCAAATTTGATACGTACGCCTTGGTGCCATCGGGGGTGATAGCGATGGCGATCGGATTCGTTCCCACCGTGACCGTATCCGTGACCACAGGGGTACCAAGGATGGCATTGGAAATGACAGAGACGGAGTCACTGTCACTATTGGTCACATAGGCCTTTGAACCATCCGGCATGAAGGCAATATTCAGCGGCCCCTGCCCCACAGGGACCGTAGCGGTAACGGTATTCGTGCTGGTGGAAATCACGGAGACGGAGTTACCGGTAACGTTGGTCACGTATGCCCTGGAGCCGTTGGGTGAAATGAAAATTCCAAAAGGACCATACCCGACAGGAACCGAGGTCATAACGGAATTATTGTCAGTTCTGATGACATAGACGGATCTTGCGCCGATGTTCAGTGCATACACCTTGGATCCGTCAGGAGTGATGGCAATATCATCCGGAATATTTGCCAACGTCACCGTGCCCGTCACGGATGGGGTGCCGGAGGAGGCATTGGAAATAATGGAAACAGTATTGGAACCACCATTCGCCACATACGCCTTGGTGCCATCGGGGGCAAAAATTATTTTCTCCGGAGAAGATCCGACTGTCACGGTCGCGATCAATGCGTGAGTGGAAGTGGAGATGACCTTGACGCTGCTTGTTGTTAGATAATCCAATACATATACCCTACTTCCATCAGGAGAAACGAACATTACAGATGGATTACCCCCTATCGAAAGACAGGAGAGTGGCGTGATACATGTACAACTGTTGCACACCTTGCCTCCGGTGCAGGAGAGCCCCGGTTCTCCGCACTGCTCTCCGGTATTGGTGGTGCCATTGCCACACTGAGTACAGGTTGTCCGCTGGGCACCAAAACATCTCCAACCGGATTCGGTGGCGGTACATGTGGCGTTGCAACCATCACCTCCGGAGGTGTTGCCATCATCGCAGACTTCCGTGCCTTCCTTCCGAGCATTGCCGCATTTCTGGCAGACCGAAGGGGAGCCGGTACAAGTGTAGTTGCTTTGCACCACGCAGCTCACGCAGCCGTCCTGCATGGGGGAATCGTTTCCGTCGTCGCACCCCTCGCCAATATCAACGTTGCCGTCACCGCAGAGAGGAACATGAATCACGGAGACGGTGTTATCGAGTCTGTTTGGCACGTACATTGCAGAGCCATCGGGGGTGGCGTCAATGTCCCACGGAGAATCACCCACCGGCACAACGACGGCAGAGTGCGGCTGGCCATCAATAGAAATCGGCGTAACGGTACGGTCGGAAGAGCTGACAACGTACACATTTTTACTATTATGCGGGAGAACCATGGATACCGGCGCAACTACGGGATATGTCGCCACAACGGAATTGTTGGTCGTTTCAATGGCCGAGACGGAATTGCCCCCAATATTGATCACGAATACCCTTGCACTATCCGGCGTGATGACGATGCCACGCGGAAGGTATCCCACCCCCACAGTTTTTATGACGGTATTATTGGATGTTGTGATAATAGAGACGGAGTTTCCACGATAGTTCGTCACATACAATTTGGTTCCGTCAGGAGTGAGAGCAAGGGAGTCGGCACCATTGCCCACGGTTATGGTCTTCTCCACGGTGTAGGTGGATGTCAGAATGACGGAAACGGAGTTGTCATTCCAATTGGACACATAGGCCTTGGAGCCGTTCGCATTAAAAATGATATGGTTGGGGTACGCTCCCACCGTCACCGTCCTGATTACAGTATCGTCGGAAGTCCGGATCACCCTGACGGAGTTCTCCGTTGCATCCAACACGTATGCCCTCAGCCCATCGGGGGGAATGCCGATGGCAATGGAATTGGGTCCGACCGGTATCGTCCTGACGGAATTGTCCGAGGTCGTGATGACAGAAAGGATGTTGGATCCCGGATGGGTGACGTACACCTTGGTACTATCGGGAGAGATGGTAATTCTGCCAACAAGAGTGCTCAACGGGATTGTCGCCACGGAATGATCCGCCGTCGTGATCACCGAAATGGCATTCCCCAATCCATGCACCACATACACCTTGTTTCCATTGGGAGCGACAGCGGCTGATCCTGGATAGGGGGCAACCGGAATGGTGCTCGTCACGGACTGCGCCGTGAGCGGCTTGGGGCTCCGCACATCCTGCTGCAGCGCCCACGTCAGACCCAATCCCAGTGTCAGAAGACTAACTCCTGTGAGCAGATGCCGACGATGCAAGAAGGGAAACATGAAAGATTAAAGTCGACTGGAACCGCGAGGATGACGTGCCGTACCTGCCGGGCAACGGCAAGTCAGCAAATCACAGGAGCTCGTGCCGATGCACGGCTGCTTGAGGAGGGTGATTCCGTTCTCACAATCTTCTCCGGGCTCTATCTGAAAGTTTCCGCAGGCAGTGGTGCCGGATCTGAGAGTGGTAAGTTCGATACACTGGCAAGTCTGAATATCGCAGCCCTGGCCCACTGCACAACCAATGCCCACTTCGCATTGCTCGCCGGTATTCAGGATAAAGTTGCCACAGGTTCCGGTCTGCGCGGTACTTGTGCAAACCGAGAGAGTTTCGCCCGTACAGGTCCAGCCGGATTCTATGCTGCAGTTTGCGGCACATCCGTCTCCATTGGCTCCATTACGATCATCGCAGGCTTCGTTGCCCTGCTTGATACCATCGCCACACCCGGGATTTCGGGTGCAGACAGAAGGCGCCCCACACGTACACGTCCAGCCTGGCTCCAAGGCACACCCGGCAGAACAACCATCGCTCGCAACAATATTGCTGTCGTCGCAAACTTCACCGAGATCGGCAATCCCATTGCCGCAAACACGCGGGCCCGCAGTGATGAGGTTTAAATCCGTAAGGAAGTTGGTGACATTATCCCGCGCTACCGCGATATCGGTTCCATCGACTAATTGATCGCGGTTAGCATCGTACACAAACGTAATAGGAGCAGGATTCAGGAAATTGCGGAGGTTACCCTGCACCCCAGCAAGATCCGCACCATCGATGAACGCGTGGGTCGCAGAATCACCGGTCTCACCCACGGCATTGCCAAAATAGAAGATATCATCCTGGGGCAAAGCGGTAAGGGAGCTACAAGTCTTCACGATGACCTGGAGCCACTGCTTGATGATTACATTTTCCGGCCAAATAAGAGAGATGCGATCAGAGCCATTTGTACCTGCACCACGCCGAATAGTAATTTCAGAAGGATTGGGAGCGGCCTGCCATGTGGAGAAATCAGCGGAGTTCCCCATCCGGAATCGAAAGACGGATGCAAGGTTCTGCGCAATCTGCTGAGCAGTGGTTCCCAAAGGAAGATTCTGAATATCGATGAAGATACCATTGATGCCCTTAACGTAACTGGTGTAATGAGCAAAGGTGGCCTGCTGCCCGGGAAGAAGGGCGCGCTTATCGGTGGCGATGGCGCCATCGTCCGATGCAGAGGCATTTGGCGTATTACTATCAAAGTAGGAGTCGTTGTAAAAAACAAAGCGCCCCACCACGGCCACTCCTTGTGCGGGTGCGGAAGAGGCTGCGGAGGATGTTTGCGTATTGTTATTAGTACAGACTGAGAGAGCGATACCTGTACAGGTCCAGCCGGAGTCCACCGTGCAGGTGGGCGAGCATCCGTCCTTCTCCACTTCACCGATAAGGTTTCCGTCATCACAGGCTTCGTTGCCCTCTTTGGTGCCATTTCCACATGTAGTGGTGATAGCAACAGAGCTTGCGGAGGAGGTGCAGGTGACTAAAGTCGAAAAATTGACCTGATTGTTGGTCGTGTCAGGATCCGTAGCAGTAGTGGTGAGGTCCGCTTGGCTTTGCAGAGCGGAACCACAGGTTTGCGTTGCGGAAACAGCGAGTGTGATTTGCACGGAAGCGGTCTGATTGAGATTAAGACTGCCGACGCAGGTGATGTGTGATCCTGTGGGGACGCAGCTGGGGGATGTGCCGGATTGGACAACGGACATGCCTGTGGGAATAGAAAAATCAGCGGTGACACGCTGGGCGTCGTCCGGTCCTGCGTTGGACATGGAAAGGGTGTAGACCACGTTTGCCCCCTGTGCTGCGTTGCTCGGACCAGACGCGGCGAATAGAAGATTCGCAGTCTGCGAACACACCGTGGGCGTGGAACCGGTACAGGTCCAGCCGGAGTCCACCGTGCAGGTGGGCGAGCATCCGTCCTTCTCCGCACCACCGGTAAGATTGCCGTCATCACAGGCTTCACCGGATTCCAGAATGCCATTGCCGCAGATTAAACGCTGAACACACTGGCATGATCGACAGGATTCATCGGGGAAACAATCAGCGCTTGTTCCATCGCACTCCTCGGTGCCCTCTGTGATGCCGTTTCCGCAGACAGCGGCTACCGCCCCTCCACAGCAGATCATCTCACCAACTTGTTTCCCTGCTGGGCCATCGCAGCGGTAGGTCGCCCCCCCGGCTGCTGCAATGCAATACTGCCCTCCGCTCTGACTGCATGTATTGCATGCCGCGGGCGTACAGATATCGCAGCTGGTTGTTGGTATATTCTGGCACTGACAATTTTGACAAATCTGAAGCGCGGGATCGCACATACCAATATTTAAGCCATCACACTCCTCCGTCCCCTCGCGCACATCATTCCCGCATTGCGCTGGTGAAGAAGGCGTGAAACATATACAACTGGCAATGCACCGCTCCGGATAGGGGCCGCATCCTGTTATCGCTGCTCCAGGATCACATGCTTCTCCAGTATCCACAACACCATTACCGCACGTAGATGCAGGAATGACACATTCTGTACAAGAACCATTGCAAAACTGCCCGTCTCCGCACCCTAGCGGAATCGCCTGATCCCCTTGAAATCTGGTATCGCAGACTTCTCCTTGCTCAAGAACTCCATTGCCGCACGTAGCCAATTCCCCCCGTAGAAAACTTGGGCTGCGCACATCTTGATTGAGTGCAAAAACAAGTGTCAAAAGTACCACCAATCCGATGCTTCCTTTCGCTACGACGGCCGGGGAGAGAAAACGGAACGATCGGAGCATGGAATTTTCGCTACTGTACCACTTCTCTCCGTTGTTTCTGACAGCGTTTTCTTGCACGCTGAAAAAAATGTTGGTTAGCATGCTTACCAAAGAGTTGAAACCACAGAACAAGCTTCATTTCCATTTCCATTTTCCAGTTTATAAATTGACCTCTTCCTCCCGCTCCGGCTTGTGGATCACGATGCCCGGGCGTGCTTGGGCCATGCGACCCGCAAGAGGCTCCATTTGCTCAATTTCTCCGTGCACCAAAATGAGCGTTTTGACGCCATCCGTCTTGAGGATGAAGTGATCCAAATCCGACATATCCGCATGTCCCGAATACGCGGCAATACTGATCACCTCGGCCTTCTTACTGAACATCCGATCGAAAAGTTTGACCTGTGTGATGGCGGGATCCACGATCTTGCGACCCAATGTATTCTCTGCCATGTAGCCCACCGTCAGAATGGTGTTTCGTGCGTCTTCCAAGCCATTTTTAAGGTGATGGCGAATACGTCCCGCCTCGCACATACCGGAGCCCGCCAAAATCACCATGGGGCCGGGCGTGGTATTAAGCTCCTTACTCTGCTCAGGTGTTTCTGAGAAACGCACCAATGAAAACTGGAAAGGAGGATGTCCGCGGGAGAGAAACTGCTCGAACATGGCCTGGTCATAGCACTCCGAGTGCTTCATAAAGACTTCAGTCACTTTAGAAGCCAACGGCGAATCAACCACAATCGGCACCGCAGGAATCTCCTTGGCATCCCACAGAAGATGCAGGTCATAGAGAATTTCTTGCGTGCGCTCCAGGGAGAATGCGGGAATCAACACTTTGCCTCCGCGCTTGGCGGTGCGAATGATCGCATCACGCAGATGATGCTTGGCGGTGGCAATGTCTTCGTGCACACGATTGCCATAGGTCGATTCGCAGATGAGTACATCGACGGGTGGCATGGGGGCAGGATCACGAATGATGGGCAACATGGCCCTGCCCAGGTCGCCGCTGAAGCCAACGCGCGTGACCTTTCCCTTCTCTGTAACTTCCAGCTGAACCATCACCGCCCCCACGATGTGCCCTGCCTCGACAAGCTGGGCGCGCACCCCCTCACACACGGTGAACCACTCATTCATATTCTGCCCACGAAAGAGCACCTGACATGCCTTGGCATCCTCCTGGGTGTAGAGCGGGCCTTCGGTGGCCATGCGTGTTGAGCCAAGGTGCTTTCGAAAGAACTCTTCGTCTTTCTCTTGGATGTAGCCGCCATCCGCCAGCATTACGGCTGCCAAATCCTTGGTGGCATACGTACAGAAGACCGGTCCTGCGTAGCCACGTTTGAAAAGTACGGGAATGCGCCCCACATGATCCATGTGTGCATGACTCAGAATCACTGCGTCAATATCTTTACTGGGATCAAATGCGAACGTTGCATTTTTGGCTGCAGCTTCCGTGCGCTTGCCCTGAAAGAGCCCGCAGTCCAAAAGAATACGGCGCGTTCCGCCCGGCGTTTCAAGTTGAATTTCGTGGCAGGTGCCGGTGACCTCTCGTGCCGCTCCGTGTGAAATGAATTTCATTGAGGGGTGAAGTGCGTGGTACGAAGTACACAGTATGCAGTATCCAAGACTTAGAACTTGTACTGCAAAATCATTGTAGACCAATCGAAGCCAAAAGTTGAATCCTCTCCTCCTGTGTCAACGGTCGCAACCCACCCGACCGCAGAGACGCATCGCTCAGCGTCATGATCCGTACGCGCTTGAGCGAAACGACGGGATTCCCGATCTTCTGACACATCCGGCGTATCTGACGGTTCTTACCTTCGGTAAGGGCAATCGTGAAGGTTTTCTCCCCTGTTTTTTCTATCGTAGCGGGCTTGGTTTTCTCTCCCAGGATCGTCATGCCCTGACGCATCTTATCCAATGCCCCTTCCATGATGGGATGTTCGACTGTCACTTCGTATTCCTTCTCGTGATCGAATTTTGGGTGTGTCAGACGGAATGCCAGAACTCCGTCATTGGTGAGGAGAAGCAATCCCTCCGAATCCTTATCCAAGCGCCCAATGGGAAAAAGTTTGCCTTGCAGATTTTTAGGCAACAGGTCACGAGTGGTCTTCCCCTCAATGGTCGAAGGCCCAGTAAGATTACGCTCGATATTGCTCGTGACCACTCCGGCGGGCTTATACATCAGGTAATAGAGCATCTCCTGACGCGCCTGCAGCACCTTGCCATCCACCTCGATGGAATCGGCTTCCGGATCGGCCTTTTGCCCCAGTATCGCCACCGTGCCATTGACCTTCACCAGACCGGCAATGATGTATTCCTCGGCCTTACGACGGGAAGCGATACCGCGGGCCGAGAGGATCTTCTGAAGGCGCTCCAGCATATCGGCATTCTAGCGCCTCTGCAGACATTGTTCCCTAGTTTTCCTCATGCTTGTGTCTCTCATGTTCTTCGTCCAGCGTTTCTAAAATGGGTTGTACTGAAGCCCTGCGGGCAGCTTGAGCGTGCTGAAAATAGGCACAGATGGATCTCGGCTGGCTCGTTCCTGCATGTAATTGATCACGTCGTTCGCCATCTGGTTCGCATTGATCAGATTGCATAGTAAAGAAGGAATTGGGGCATAGAGTACCCAAATGAATACCTGCGGAAAGAGAAATCACACGCAAAATAAGCGCGCCTTAGAGGCACAATAAACTAGTCGTGCCGAAGACAGGCTCCGCCTGTCTGGAGGCACTCCTTTAGAGGAAGGGTGGGCCCATGGGAGGGAAACCAGGGGTTTCCATCCCATAAACAAAAAGCGCCTTAGAGGCGCAACAAAGAAGCCGTGGCGAACCCCGCACTTGCTACGGGGTGGAGCCACACCATGAAGGGAAAGGGGTGCCGTGAGGGGAAAACCGCAGGTTTGCCCCTCACATAAAAAAGCTTGGTCTTGGCACCGACCTACTCTCGCGACCACAAGGATCACTACCATCGGCGCTGGCGGGCTTAACTGCTGTGTTCGGGATGGGAACAGGTGTGACCCCGCCGCTAAAGGCACCAAGACCAAGCTTTCTTTAAGGAAAAGAACAAAGTACGCAGATTCAAGGATGCGCGCACATCCTGCTCGCCTTGACTGCTGACCCTAAAGGGCCCACAGCCGTCCCATACCTGTACTTCGCAAGGGTACGGGACCGCGACACGTAAACAGCTTCTACTCAATAAATTAAATAGAGAAAAACGTTCAATTGCCCGTTCGTACCACTCAGCTGAGTGCATTACTGCACGTACACTTGTGGCCGATCTAGCCGGTCGTCTTCCGGCGGGCTTATGGGGAAACGCCATCTTAGAAGGGGCTTCCCGCTTAGATGCTTTCAGCGGTTATCCCTGCCGAACATAGCTATCCTGCAGTGCCGTTGACACGACAACAGGGTCACCAGAGGTTCGTCCACTCCGGTCCTCTCGTACTAGGAGCAGCTTTCTTCACGTTTCCAGATGATCACGGAGGATAGAGGCCAAACTGTCTCACGACGTTCTGAACCCAGCTCGCGTACCACTTTAATTGGCGAACAGCCAAACCCTTGGGACCTTCTCCAGCCCCAGGATGTGATGAGCCGACATCGAGGTGCCAAACCGCTCCGTCGCTGTGGGCGCTTGGGAGCGATCAGCCTGTTATCCCTAGAGTAACTTTTATCCGTTGAGCGACACCCCACCCACGTGGTAAGAGCGCGGTTAAACGCTCGGGTGCCGGATCACTATCACCGACTTTCGTCTCTGCTCGGCTTGTGAGCCTCACAGTCAGGCCAACGTATGCGATTACACGACAACGCCGATTTCCATCCGGCGCTAGTTGACCTTTGTGCGCCTCCGTTACGCTTTAGGAGGCAACCGCCCCAGTTAAACTACCCGGCAAGCACTGTCCCATCTGGAGTATATGCCAGAGGGTGAGCATCGTCAGAACGCAAGGGTGGTATCTCACTGTTCCCTCCACAGCAGCCAAAGCCACCGCTTCAAAGGGTCCCACCTATACTGCGCAAGCACACTAACAATGCAATGCCAGCTTATAGTAAAGCTTCATAGGGTCTTTTCGTCCTTCCGTGATCTACCCGGCATTTGCACCGGGACTGCAATTTCACCGAGTCTCGCGTCGAGACAGTGCCCAGACCGTTATACCATTCGTGCGGGTCGGAACTTCATTAGGCGTGAAAGAAAAACCTACGGTTTTCCTCTCACGAGCTCTCCTTTCCCTAAGCGGTGTGCCTCCAGTCGGGCAAAGCCCGACTTCGGCACGACTTATTGAATTGGAAACTCGTGAATTTCCCCTGGTGGTAGGCCAGGACTCCGATTGAAACCGGAGCGCACATACCGACTCAAAATGAGTCACGCTGGTTTTTTATTGCGTCACGATTGAGACGCGCCCTGTGTCGCCACAGGGATCGGACTTTATCATCTTCCCGATTGCTCGGGAGCGTGGCGTAAAGTCTCTGAGGGTTCTCCTCCTCGATGGAAGAGTCTTCCCTGCTGATTGTCCCCACCCCGTACCTTGCGGCATAAGGGATGCATGGGATGTTCCAGCATATGGCCACGTGTATCACTGAATTTGAATGGTCTGGATAATAATTCTAATTGTAGGAACTTGGTCTTACTCTTTAAGAACCCCCCACATCACGCGGGATGCGGGACCACCCGTCTCGAGGGTGGGACTTTCTCAAAAACACTTCTGAAATTCCTCAGTGCTGCGCCTTGCGGCGACATTCGGGCAAGTGATTGATCGACCACCCGACAAGGAATTTCGCTACCTTAGGACCGTTATAGTTACGGCCGCCGTTCATCAGGGCTTAGTTTGAAGGCATACACCCTCTCACGTGACCTTCTGACACTGGGCAGGCATCAGCCCCTATACATTGCCTTACGGCTTCGCAGGGACCTGTGTTTTTGATAAACAGTCGCCTGGGCTCTTTCGCTGCGACCGCACGTCTTGCGACGTACGGTAGTCCTTATCCCGAAGTTACGGACGCTTCATTGCCGAGTTCCTTAACGCGAGTTCTCTCGTTCGCCTTGGTCTACTCGACCACCCCACCGGCGTCGGTTTGCGGTACGGTCACCTAAAACTCTCAGAGCGACGGTTTTCTTGGGAGTGGAACGTGCCAGACTCGTCCCGCGGATGCGGGATAATTGGGATCGGCACTCAACTCACCCGGGGGATTTCCCTCCCGGGATCAACGCTTCATGCCTTCCACGTCAAGTCAATGAGACGCTCCGGACGTCCTCCTCCGTCACGCCGCTCTTAGAACGACAACATCCTTTTTCTCAGGCATATCCCTCACCACTCTAGATTCGAAAACGTATTTCGTATGATGTATTACGTATTATGCATACGTAATACCTAATACGTCCTACGTGATACAAATCCAAAGTGGTGAGGAACAGAGGTCGGAGAAACTCTCAGCTGCCGCCCTTGATCGATTTCCAGGTGGTGCAGGAATATTGACCTGCTGTCCATCGACTACGCCTTTCGGCCTCGCCTTAGGACCGACTAACCCCACGCCGATTACCGTTGCGTGGGAAACCTTGGGGATTCGGCGGGCAGGGTTTTCACCTGCCTAGTAGTTACTCATGCCAACATTCTCGCTTCCATCCGCTCCACGGCACCTCGCGATACCGCTTCACTGCTGAATGGAACGCTCCTCTACCGCATGCGATTCCCGAAGGAACCGCACACTCACTGCTTCGGTTAACCGCTTCGCCCCGGTAATTTTCGGCGCACAGATGCATAGACCAGTGAGCTGTTACGCTTTCTTTAAAGGATGGCTGCTTCTAAGCCAACCTCCTGGTTGTATATGCACCTGCACTTCCTTTACCACTGAGCGGTTATTTGGGACCTAAGCAAATGATCTGGGCTCTTTCCCTTTCGACGATGGCGCTTTGCCGTCACCGTCTCACTCCCGTCACCTAAAGGCGGGTATTCGGAGTTTGTCAGGATTTGGTAGGTCCAAAAAGACCCCCGCACCCAAACAGTCGCTCTACCCCCCGCCGTGCGTGACGAGGCTGTCCCTAAAGACATTTCGAGGAGAACCAGCTATCTCCGGGTTCGATGAGTTTTTCGCTCCTAACCACAGGTCATCCCAACTTCTTGCGACAAGTTATGGTTCGGGCCTCCATCCCGCTTTCGCGGGACTTCACCCTGCCCATGGTTAGCTCACCCGGTTTCGGGTCTTGTGCCAGCGACTAAGCGCCCTATTCGGACTCGCTTTCGCTCCGGCTCCGGCTAATAACTGCCTTAGCCTTGCCACTGACAACAAACTCGTTGGCTCATTATGCAAAAGGCACGCCGTCACCCGCTTGCGCGGGCTCCGACTCCTTGAACGCATCACATTTCAGAGACTATTTCATCCCCCTTCCGGGGTGCTTTTCACCTTTCCCTCACGGTACTATCCGCTATAGATCTCTGTACCTATTTAGCCTTGGATGGTGGTCCACCCGGATTCGGGCCGGATTTCACGTGTCCGACCTTACTCAGGAATCCTCACCCGTCTTCTGGCATTTCGGCTACGGGGCTCTCACCCGCTATGGCCGCCCGTTCCAGGGTCGTTCGCCTATGCAAGAAGAATCGGTACATGAGGTCCTACAACCCCCCGTACAAGTACAGGGTTTGGGCTGTTCCCCTTTCGCTCGCCACTACTCGGAGAATCTCTATTTGATTTCTTTTCCCCTGTTACTGAGATGTTTCAGTTCACAGAGTGACCTCCCTGCGTGAGCAGGGTCATGGGATATGACTCCCATGGGGTTTCCCCATTCGGACATCCCCGGTTACAAGCGCCTGCCTAGCGGCTCGCCGAGGCTTATCGCAGCTGGCTACGTCCTTCGTCGGAGTACAGAGTCGAGGCATCCATGTGATGCGATGAGTAACGTTTTTCGACCCTGAACCAAATTGGTTCAGGATATTGCTGTTCACGTGTCGCAGGATCCCGCACCCTTGCAGAGCAAGGATGAGGACAACCCCAGCACCAAACACTACTTTGCCGATGCGGGGTACAGGCGAGCAGGATCTGCTCGCAGACTGCACACGTATGATAATAAATTTACATACAATTGTTCTCTTCACTGCCGATGATGCGAAGGAACACGATGTGATGACTCAACCGCCACACTCCGATCGTCCTTCACCAGAACCCCAGTCGGCTGCCCCGAAAATTCGGAGCCGCCCCGAGGTTCTTTCTCACCCCGCAACTGCGGGATAAAAAAGAGCGGGTGGCCTATGCACACCCGCAGAATCCGTGTGGCTCCTTCGCGAATGCGAAGGGACGAATCCTACGGGTAGGCACGAGGTAACATAGAGCCTGAGAAGTTTACTGTCAGGAAATGGGGAGTCAAGAAGAAAGACCCCAACTCGCGGACAAAATGTGCCAAGAGAAGTTCACTCACTTTCCAGCGCCGAAATGTTTTCTGAAGAAGGTTCCTGAGAAGAGGTATTTTCCTCCTCTCCGCGCGCGCCCAAGAGAATAACGTTTTCTGTCACAATTTCCGCGCGAAAGATCTTAGATCCTTCGGGGCCATCCCAACTGCGAGTCTTTAAATACCCTTCTAGATAGAGAGGTTTTCCTTTTTTGATGAAGGTACTGCAAAAATCCGCAAGCGCTCCCCACGCAACGATATTGTGAAACTCGGGCAGGCTCTGTCTCTCGCCATTGGGATTGCGCCAGGTCCGGTTTGTCGCCAGTCCAAAGGTGCAAACAGATTGCCCGCCTGTGGTAGCTTTAAGCTCGGGGTCGCGCGTGACGTTACCGAGAAGGATGACCTTGTTTACTGACTTCATGCAGACAAGCGTACCGCATCCAGCTGCAAAGCAAAAAAGAAGGGAAGCATTTCAATAATCGGCTTCCCCTTGGCTACAATCGGATTATGTCCAATCAAGTTCCGTCCCGCGATCTTCTCCCCCAAGAATCCCGAACGTCCCCCGGGAGAATGAGTGATTTACCGATCACACTGACCATCGCCGCGGCCGTGGCGCTCACCGGATTTTCCATCTTGAAAATGAGCGGTTGCATCGCCGGAGACAAGATTCATTCGCCCGATCGAAATCCTGCCCCTGCGTCGACAAGGTCACAATAAAGCTGCTGCTTAGCGCTGCAATAAAATGGCAGCTCCTTCAGGCGCTGCTTTTTTCTTACCCTCTCCTCTTCCCCTCCCCCGATTTGGGAGAGGGGAGAAAAAGGGATGGGGACTTTAGTCTTCGTCTTCCGCCTGAGCAGCTTCTACCGTTCCTTTTTTCTTGGAGTTCAGAAGCACCAACCGATCCACCAACACTTCTGTGCGGCTGGCCGGGCCTTTTTTACCCTCCCAGTGGGAGGTGTGCAGACGACCTTCCACGTAGAGAGGCAGGCCTTTCTTCACACGCTTGTCGGCGAACTCGGCCAGCGTGCCAAAGCAGACCAAGTAGTGATACTCCGGCTCGCGCTGAAGCGTGCCTTTGTCATCTCGCCACGCGCGATTGGTGGCGAAGCCGATATGCGAGACCGGATGCCCGGTCTTGGTGGCCTTCACCTCGGGATCGCGTGTGACGTTGCCGAGGAGCGTGACGCGGTTCACATTGAACATAAATAAATGGGGGAAAGAAATACAGGACCCCCAAGGCTACGCAGCACGCAAATCCCACGAAAGTGGTTGATGCATCGATCGCTGCAATGAGTGTTGTTTTTTGGCTTACAGAAGAGCTTTAAGGCGTTCTGGAGGGGGATGGAACGGGGGGCTAATTTGTGCCTTCTCCCCCATCCCCAACCCTTCCCCCGGTGGGGGAAGGGTACGTGCTGAGAGTTTTCCCCTCCCCCTCCGGGGGAGGGGACAGGGGTGGGGGATACAAACAAAAACAACGCACAAACAATTGAAACCCCCTCGCACAACTATGCCACCTCAATTCTTCACGTAGGCTTGTACCTCTTCTCTGTAATCTTGCCGTTCCGTCACCCACAGACTCTGCACCCATTCGGCTACCATTTCTCTGCGCTTTGCGATGGCTTGAAACACCGACAATTCTTCGGAAGTGAGGAATTCCATCAGCTGCTGAAGGGGACCATTGAGGCTACGCTCGAAACCAACCGCCGCGAGCACGGCGCTCAGCGCCTCACTCCTATTCGCTGGCTTACGTACTTTTTTTTCGCCTTTCGCATCAAGCTGTTCGGTTGATGACATATTGGAGATATTGTATCTTAAATATACTTTAACGCAAGGCTCATCACCCTCGATTTTCCTATGGATCCTCCGACATCTCCATAATCATTGCCCAGAGAAGATCCCTCACCTGAGCACTATCATGCACAATACGTTGCAGTCGTTGGAATTCATCCGGCAAGAGAACTATCTGCAGCGTCCCGACATAATGCTCCACGCCACCTCCCTGAATAATGCGAGTATGTGCAGCGTTGATCGCGTTATAGTGACGTTCCAGCGCTCTCTGCCGTTCATCCATGCGCTGTAACTGCTCTTCGTTCAATCCGAATGACATAGCGCGGAATGATAGCGAACACGGGAAAATATCCGACCAACATTGCTCATATTCTTGGGCGATCAAAAAAGGACGGTGCCGCGCGGCAACCGTCCCTTTCCATATTCCTAATCCCTATTACGCATCCTCCATGGACTCTTCACTCACAGCCTCTTTCATTTCTTCTTTGGCCGTGACGCCAGAGGCCTCTACGGGATCGCCTTCTTCAATCCCACCAACGACTTCCTCGGCGGTTTCACTGCCCGGCGTCTCCAGTTCCGCAATCTTCTCTGTAGAGTTCAGGATTTCCTCGGCTTCGGCCTCAGCCTCTACGCGGGAACGCAGCTCCACCTGTTCCACCTGAGTTTCCTCTACGGTGGCATGCTCCTCCGGACGCGCCTCATCCTTGTACTTCAGAAGTTCCACCTTAAGACCCAGCGCCTGCAGTTCCTTGACCAAGACGTTGAAGGACTCGGGGATGGAGGGACGGCGGATTGGCTCACCCTTGACGATTGCTTCGTATGCCTTGCTGCGGCCGATTACGTCATCGGACTTGATGGTGAGCATTTCCTGCAGCGTGTATGCCGCGCCGTACGCTTCCAGCGCCCACACTTCCATTTCTCCAAAGCGCTGACCTCCGTGCTGCGCCTTGCCGCCGAGCGGCTGCTGCGTCACGAGTGAGTACGGTCCAACGCTGCGGGCATGGATCTTATCTTCAACAAGGTGGAGCAGTTTGAGCATGTATACGATGCCCACCGTCGTTTTATGCGCAAAGGGTTCGCTGGTGCGCCCATCGAAGAGCTGCACTTTTCCGTCAGCCGGAAGCCCCGCCGCAATGAGGAACTGTTCGATCTGATCCACCGAGATTCCGTTCAAAGCGGGTGTAGCAATCTTGATGCCGAGCCGTTCACAGGCCCAACCCAAGTGTGTCTCTAAGATCTGACCGATGTTCATACGGGAAGTGACGCCGAGGGGATTTAAGATGATATCCACCGGTGTGCCATCCTTAAGGAACGGCATGTCTTCTACCGGAACTATGCGCGAGACCACGCCTTTGTTTCCGTGGCGGCCTGCCATTTTGTCTCCCACTTGGATCTTGCGCGTCTGCGCCACGAACACTTTGATCTGCTTGATAACGCCGGTCGGGAGCTCGTCGCCCTCAGCCCGGTCAAAGATGTGCACATCCACCACCTTGCCTCCTGCTCCACCCGGCAACCGCAGCGAGGAATCTTTCACGTCCTTGGCCTTATCGCCGAAGATCGCTTGCAGAAGCCGCTCCTCGGGTGTGAGCTCCGTCTCGCCCTTGGGCGTGATCTTGCCCACAAGGATGTCGCCTTCATGGACTGTGGCACCAATGCGGACAATACCGTCGGTATCCAAATCCTTAAGCTTGGCTTCTCCCACATTGGGAATATCACGCGTAACCGTTTCAGGCCCCAGTTTGGTATCGCGTACGTCCGTGACGTAGGACTCGATATGAATGGAATCAAAGTAACCGTCATGCACCACACGATCCGAGATAATCACCGCGTCTTCAAAGTTCGCACCCTCCCATGACATATACGCCACGAGCAGGTTCTGCCCCAGGGCCAGTTCTCCGCCCTCGGTTCCCGAGCCATCGGCCAAAACGGTTCCGCGATGCACTTTCTCACCCATCTTCACGCGCGGGCGCATAATGAAGCACGTGCCTTGATTCGAGCGCACAAACGCCTGCAGGGCAAGCTGATGCTTGCGGCCAGAACGGTAAACCACTGCGATGTGCGTAGCATCCACGGAGACCACCTCACCATCCTCCTCCGCCATCACAGCCTGACCCGATGCGCGCGCGGTAAGTCCTTCGATCCCAGTTCCGACGAGCGGCGACTTGGGACTGATGAGCGGTACGGCTTGACGTTGCATGTTCGTTCCCATGGAGGCGCGGGTATTGTCGTCGTGCTCCAGGAAGGGGATAAGGGATGTGGATTCGGAGAGAATCTGCTTGGGAGTCACGTCCACGTGCGTGACATCGCGCACATCCACCAAAACCGGCTCTCCGCTGCGGCGAGCGGAAATCGTGGTTGCAAGGAATTCTCCCAGTTCAGAATACTTGGTCTGTGCTTGAGCAATAGTCAGGTGACGCTCTTGTTCCGCATCGATGTATGTCACTTTGCTGGTGATGTAAGGACGCACGGGCACGCTGGATTTGCCCTCAGCCTTACAGAGCGCCACAACCTTGCGCGCCATCTCTTTGGTGGCAATCAGCTCACCTTCTTTTACGATCACCTTGCGATCCTCACGTAACGTATCACCGAACATGTGTCCAAAAACTTTTTCTGGATCCAGCGGAACGGTGTTCTTTACTTCGCGGTACGGTGTCTCCAAAAATCCGTACGGATTCACGCGCGCCAATGCAGCCAAGTGAACCACGAGTCCGATATTCGGACCTTCGGGTGTGGCAATGGGGCAAATGCGACCGTAGTGACTGGGATGCACGTCGCGAACGTCAAAGCTCGCGCGTTCGCGGGAGAGTCCTCCGGGGCCCATGGCCGAGAGACGTCGCTTGTGAGAAAGCTCCGCCAGCGGGTTGGTCTGATCCATGAATTGCGAAAGTTGCGAACTGGCGAAGAACTCGCGCATGGCCGCAGTGATCGGACGACAGTTGATAAGCTGAGTCGGCGTGACGGTCTCCATATCGAGTACGGTCATGCGATCCTTGATGATGCGCTCCGTGCGCACCAGTCCCACGCGGTACTTGTTCTGCACAAGTTCACCCACGGAACGGATGCGACGATTGGCCAAGTGATCGATATCGTCGGGTACGCCCAATCCGTTATTCAGATTGATAAGCTCGGTCAGGATCGCCACAAAATCCTCTACCTGGAACACGCGGTGCGCTTCATCCGTAGGCGTCTTGAAGCCAAAGCGACGATTCAACTTATAGCGCGCAATCTGGCCCATATCGTACTTTTTGAAGTCGAAGAAGAGAGAGTCGATAAGGGACTTGGCGTTCTCCGGCGTGGCAAGATCTCCGGGCCGGATTTTGCGATAAATGCTCTGATAGGCATCTTCCAACGTACGCACGGAATCCTTCTCGAGTGTGGCCTGAATGTAATCAATATCCTTACCCTTCACGGACTGGAAGAGATTTAGGATCTTGGTATCCGTATCGTAACCAAAGACGCGCAAAAGTTGCGTGATGTGAATCTTACGCTTGCGATCGATCTTGCAGGTGATAATGCCTTTGCGGTCCGTTTCAATCTCCAGCCACACGCCGCGTTTGGGGATGATCTTTGCGGCATGATACTTGGGGTAGTCCGGCATCTTACTAAAGAACACACCCGGCGAACGCACCAATTGGTGCACCACCACACGCTCGATACCGCCGACCACAAAGGTCCCGATATTGGTCATGAGCGGAATCGATCCCAAGAACACATCCTGCTCTTTGATTTCTCCTGTTTCCTTATTGATGAGCTGAACATGGCCTTTCATGGCCGCTTCGTAGGTCAGATTGCGACGACGGCAGGTCTCCGGATCGTACTTGGGGGGATCAAACGCATGGCCGAGGATCCGCAGTTCCATCTTGCGACCGGAGAAGTCGGTGATAGGACTGATCTCTTCCAAAAGCTCCCTGATGCCCTCGGTGAGGAACCAGCGATAGCTCAGAAGCTGCATCTCAATGAGTGAGGGCAGAATCTCGGAAATGTTTTCTTCCTCTGTGAGGTATACACGATTTTCTGAGACGCGCTTGGGTTGCAAATCTGCAGGGAGTGAGCGCATGGCCGCCGGAGGGCGACCGGCGGGAGGCACCACGGTGGGTACCACTTGCGGCAAAATCCTTTCCTCCACGTGCACACGATACGTACGCTTGGGAGGCAACATTGGTTTCTTAGCTGGAACAAGTGCCACTTCTGGCTTCTTGGAATCGGAGGCTTGATCCGGCTTCTTGGCGACATGCACAATTTTCTTTGCAGCGGGAGCAGCAACCTTCTTTGCAGGAGGAGCGGCTTTATGGTGCACAACTTTCTTCGGTGAAGGTTTGGGTGCGGGTTTCTTCTTGGCAACTTTCTTAGCAACTTTCTTCGCCATAGCAGGGAGGAGGAAAGGAAGTGAGCGCAGCGGATGCCCGGACAACACCTGCCGGGTATCGGTGGCAAATAGACGGGAGCAGCACTCACAACACAATCGGAACTGCTGCGAACGGGCGTATTCTAAGGATCTGAGCTTCAATGTCAAAGAAAAATACGGTTAAGGATAGAATTATTGACATAACGTCATGCATACGTACTATGCATTTATATGAACGATCACCTTCAACCACCAGATTTTGTACTGCTCAAGCGTATTGCACATACTGCGGGACAGGGCTCCCCAGAAGCTCAAGCGCTCCTCGGTTCATTGGTGTGCATGGCCCGCTCAGGACAACGCGATCTGCTCAATGAGTGCTTTGATGTCATGCAAGACAGAAGGTCTGTAGGACAGGCTGCTTCGCCAGAAGCTCCGACAGAGCGCGCTTTGTAAACATCACATTTCTCCATTCACCTTCGCTCAGGGTGGCTTGCGATTTTTATGCCGCAGACAAACGTCTTGCTACTTCATCCCAATTTACGACCTGCCAGAACGCCTTCACGTACTCCGCCCGGCGATTCTGATACTTGAGATAGTACGCATGTTCCCACACATCCAAGCAGAGGAGTGGCGTCTTGCCCATGGAGAGCGGCGAATCCTGATTGGGCAAATTGATCACCTCTAATTGAGTATTTGCGATTTTGGAATTTGCGACTTGCGATTGAACGACAAGCCAAGCCCACCCCGAACCGAACTGACCCAGGGCCGCCGCTTCGAACTTTTCACGGAAGGCGTCGATGGATCCGAATGATTGTTTGAGTGCTTCTGCAAGTGACCCCGATGGCTCCATGCTCTTTTGGCCCAGTACGGTCCAGAACATGGTGTGATTAGCGAATCCCCCGCCATGATTGCGGACAGCCGTGCGCTTTTCCTCGGGGACCTCGCTCAGACGCTTTAGAACGTCTTCGATGGGCAAATCGGCAAACGGCGTTCCGGCCACCGCCTTATTGGCATTATCACAATACGTTTGATGGTGTTTGCCGTAGTGAATCTCCATCGTTTTGGCATCAATGTGCGGCTCCAGAGCATCAAAGGAGAAGCTGAGCTTGGGAAGGGAGTACGGCATGTTTTAGGGGGTAGGGAAGGGGTTAGAGTTAGGGGGAAATCTGATACAGGAAACGCCAGTATACCTGCCCTATCACCGCCAAGGAATCACCCGGCTTCGCCATGCAACTTTGAGCCGATCTTTTGATCGTTCTGGCTGTAAGAACGGTATGATCATGGCAATGGTGACACGCCTTTCAAGCGCCGGAGATCTCTCCCAGTTCGATGCCTGGATACGATCGCATCCGGAAGGCACGATTTGGCAATCGCTGGAATGGAAGAAATTTCAGGAAGCGCTTGGACGAGAGACAAGGATCTATGCCCTGACGGAGGGGGAACAGATCATCGCCTCTGCACTCGTGGTCATCGACCGCACAAGCTTTGGTCTCTCAACATGGGATATTCCACGCGGACCGATTGGGGCATCAGATATGCTCTTTGATTTCATCGTGAAAGATGCAAAAAATGAACACTGCCTTTGTCTGTTCGCATCTCCTCTCACGCCTCTGCAAGCTCCCGGCTACCCTTCGACTTCGCTCAGGGCAGGCAAGCTGCAAGCTTCGTCTCGTCACGAGCAGCCGCAGGCCACACGCCTGATCGATCTCACGCAACCGGAAGAAGCCATCTTGCAACAGATGAAACCCAAGGGTCGCTACAATATTTCCGTAGCGGAGAAGCACGGCGTACACATCGAACGATCGACCGACGCCGCAGCGCTTCATCGCCTTCTGAAGCAGACGGGCCAGCGCGACAAGTTCGCCATCCATGCCGAGAAGCACTACAAAGCCTTCCTGGAGCACCTTTCGGGCGCCTTTCTCCTGTTTGCCACCCTACCGCCGAATCCGGAGCCCATCGCAGCCCTTCTGGGCGTTGTTTGGGGTCAAAAGGGTATCTACTACTACGGAGCGTCTTCGTACGCCTTCCGCGCGCTGATGGCACCCTATGCGCTCCAGCAAGCCGCAATACGCCATTGTAAAGAGTTGGGATGCACAACCTATGACCTTTTGGGAATAGCCCCACCCGATGCCCCACCCGATCACCCCTGGCTGGGTGTGAGCTCCTTCAAAGAAAAATTCGGCGGAGCAGTGATCACCTACCCGCCCGAGCAACAGATTGTGCTGCGGCCGATGACGAATGCGATGCTCAAGATGAAACGAAAATTACTGGGCTAGACTCGTGATGCGCACTCTCACTTCCGTTGCCTCGGTCGCCACCATCTCTTTCCCAATTTCTTCAAGATCTCCCACCGCATCAACGGAGTCAATCTTTTGCTTATAGACCATTTTTTGAGGAGCTGCAGACAAGGTGTTTGCCAGTCTTTCTCCAGCTGACTTCGTAAGAGGCTCAACAGAAATTTCTCATCAATGGAGAGATCGCCAATCGACTCAATCTCGTGGATACGCTCGAGAATCTCAGAATCCTTTCCTGTAAGGGGATAGTGACGCTTCTCTTCTGGAGTGATAACCATGCAAAAAGGGTACAGCCGAACCCTACAACCACAAAACAGTAAACATTCCCCTCCTCCGTCGGAGGAGGGGCTAGGGGTGGAGGCAGCGAATAATCCGTGCCGAAGGCGGGCTCTGCCCGCCTGGAGGCACTCCACTGAAGGAAGGGTGGGGCCGTGGGAGGGAAACGCAGTTGCCTTCCCACGCATATCCAAAAAGCCCCCCCGCTTTCGCGAGAGGGCTTTGTTGGTAGCACGCGTCAAATACTACGAATCACTGGGATGCAATTATCCGCGGTAAGTCGTCGAGTTGATCGCTGTGTCCGGATATTCGATCCACTGGAACAGACCACCATGTGTGGCTGTCGAGGAATCCTTATCCTGCCACTGAATGCGACTCTGACCCGAGGCCTGACCGAAGGCTGCCTTCGTGACGTTCGTAAAGTCGTTCACAGATACCTGCAGAATGCTGGATCCTCCGTTCCCTGCAGCGGTATTCGTGTCCGTCACGTTTGCGAGCAGCACGAGCGTCAAAGACTGGCCGGAATCAACTGTGGTATTCACCGCAGAACCGACCAAGGCGCGACAGTCGACCAAGAAGACTCCGCTTCCAACGCTGGTACCGACGATAGCGGCACCTCCTGTGGAGTAAGGAGTGCAGGTCACAAACTGCGACATCGAAGCGGCCTTGTTGTAGATCTTGAAGCCCGTGGTCGCTTGCATTTCTACGTTCGTTGCGTTCACGGTGAAGATCACGCCGGACAGGACAACCTGGTTCGTCCCATCCTTCGAGTTGCCGTTCGTGGCAGCCTTGAAGGTGAAGGCACCGATCTCACGGTCTGCTCCGCTCGGGACTGTCCCGGTGGCGGCGCCGCCGTTCGTGATGCTCTCAACCTTGGCAAGGACGGTGGTATTGAAGTTACCGACGACACGGACGTTCGTGGCCGCAGCGGCCGCGATTCCAATGAACACTTCTCCGTTGGCAACGGTATTTCCGTTGTTCGCAATGAGGTTATTGCTCGAGTTCACACCTCGTGCGCGCACGGATCCCGTGCCGGTGGAGTCATTGGAGGCTGCCGTGTTATCGATGAAGAGGGCAATGGGGTCGGCAGTGATCGCACCGTTGACGTCAGACTTGACACGCGGGCGAACATTTACCTTGACATCCGTTCCCTTCGGAACAACGAGCTGCTTGTTATCCATCGTGAAGCAGAAAGCAGTCGTTGTAGCGGCGATACCCGCGAACGGGTTCGTCGTCAGGACATCGGCGCTGCCGCAGCCGCCGCTCGTCGCGAGGGCCTTGGTCGCACCATCCAGCCAGAGTTCCACGGAGTCCAAAGACCCTGCGGTTCCTCCGGAAGAGTTGACGACGAGATCCGTCACGTCAACGTCTTCGTACTCCGCGCGCAACTTGATGCGGAGAACCGGCTCGCCGAGCGTTCCACCCAGCAATTGCCGGGCACCGATCGTCTGTGAATCTGCGGTGACAAACAGGTCTCCCTGTGAGCGCAACACGTAATTGACAGACTGCGCTGTGGTCAAATTAATGTCGCAACCACCGGTCGCGGAGCAGGCCGTGGCATTGAGCTTAAGCCCGGAGAGGCTGGTGCCATCTGCGAGCTTCTCGGCCTCGATGTAGGTCACAGAGGACCCGGTGTCGAAGCGGATGAGAAGGTCATCACCTGTCAGAGAGGAGGAAACGTCCCCGTGTACTTCGAAGACGATGGTCTGCTCCTTGGGGAGCACGTACCCGCCGCCGGCGAGATCGGAGAACGTCACTTCGCTCGACTGAGAAGCAACGCCGCTTTCCAAGACGGTGTCAACCTTGCGGTCGCCATCCGTATCGACCCAGAGAGCGTAATTGCTCGCGTTCACGAGCGATCCGGACTGAGCCTGGAAGACGGTCTTTGTGAGGAGCAAATCCTCAGCGGAGCTGGCCTTAGCCTCGAACCGCAGGAGGTTGATGTCCTTGGAATTTTCCACGGCGAAGTCGCTCGTGGCAACAGCCTTCACAACAACGTTCAGGCTGGCATCCACCACTTCCTGGGCGTTACCGGCGATATCGCCGCGGGGGCGAACGTCACCGACCTTATCACCCGTGGAGAGTCCTTCGACCTGCATCTGGTACGCAGTCGAGGCTGTGATGATGCTACCAAAGGAGCATCCTGAGGTGTTCGTGATCAGATTGCCGGAGCTCAAGATCTGAGTGGGTTCACCGCAGATGTAGATGCGGAACTTGTCTCCGTTAGAGGGGTGTGTACCCGAGTTGGAAACAAAGTCCACGCGGAACTGCCAGGATTCCTTACCCTTCACGATGAAATCGTCGAAGCGGTAGATCTGGTACTGACCCTTGTTGCCAGTTCCAGCGGAACCGCTGTCCGTGGAGCCCGTCATGCGGACACCCGTGACCGTGCGGCCCGTGGCCTTGTTGCGGATTTCCACCCCTTCCATCTGGGACTGGATGGTCTCCACTGTAGTGTTGGCGCACAAAGCTGCACCGGTTGCGTTCGAGCCTCCAGCATCGCACATGTAGCCGCCTGTGGCGGTGGTGCCATGTACGGCGATGTAAAGGTTCTTGATGTCGATGTCCTCGCCGCCTGTCGAAAAGTCGATATTGGCGAGCACTGCATCATTGCTGTCGCTGGTGAACTGCGTGGTGGACGGTCCATTGATACCAATGGTGAATTCACCGGCATCGATGGTCACAGATGTCGCATTGTCCGTAGGAATGGACACTTGCGAACCGTAAAGCTGTCCGTTCACGCCGTAACCGTAAAGGGAGCCGACCGCGAACAGGTCAGAACTCTCTTCAAAGTGCATTTGAATAGCCTTGTCTGCACCGTTGACGATGTCGGCAATCATTTCGAGCGTGATCTTGTCACCCTCCAAAATCGTGAAGGGAGGATCAAAGACCATCGTGACGAAATCACCGACCGTCTGTGCGACGGTGTTGGTCAAGACTGTGCCATCCGTGCGTCGGACAGCGAGATTGATGTAGTCACCATCGGAGGCCGAGCTGTTCTGCTCGAAGGTCATCGAGTAGAGCGTCTGATCCTCTGTGGAATCTGCATCGAGTTCGAACTTGCCGATCACGACACCCTTGTCACCGACCTGCACCGTGCTCGGGTTCACCGAACGGTACGTGACGGTGATGATGCCGCTGGTCACGGCAGCAATCTTGAAGGACTCGCCACGCAAGGGGAAATTCCCGGTGACAGAGTTCGCGTTGCTGGTGACGTCGGAAGGCAATTCAACCACAAAATTGTGCTCTCCGGACACAGTGGCCGTAGAGCTAAAGTCTGCGACGAGGTCAACCGTCACAGTCTCGCACGGATCAATGACGAGCGGGGAAGAGAACCGCAGATCTGCGGTCTGATCCTGCGCGTCGATCGTGCGCTTGCGCGATACGCGGGCGCCATTGACGGCCGCATAGACGCCATCGATGTCGGCGGACTCACCAAAGCCCTCATGGAGGACGGTGAGGTTCTCCACTTGCACCTTGTCCTTGCAGGACGCGGTGAAGTCAGCGGAGAGAAGCACGACACCCACAGCACCACGAGGAATCGTGTCGCCGCGGGGATTCTTGGAGGAGAGCGAAGCCTCGAGCTCACCATCGCCCTTCACCATGTTCGTGAATCCATCAAAGGTCTTAGTGCCGGAGACTTTGTCCTTATTCTCTGCAAGCACATCCTTCACTGTGAGGGTGTACTCATGCTCTGCCACCATGTCCTCGCCGAGCGTGAGCTCGACGGTGTCCTTGGCGATGAGCTTGGCTGCATTGATGGGGACGGCCGGAGAACCGGTCACCGTGTAATTGGCCTTGTCTTCAGCAGAAGTCTTGTCCATGGCGACCGTAAACTCCACCTCGACTGTGGTGGTGCTGGTTGCCATAGCGGACTTGATCGCTGCCTCAGTAACCTGGCCCTTGCCGCAGTCCACGCCGAAGGTCAAACCTTGATCGACGCGGTGCAGCATGACGACCATCTCTGCGCGGTTCATGTTGTCCGAGGGGCGCACACGACCCGTTGAGTCGTCGCCCTGGAGGACGCAATGATCTGCGGCAGTCTGGATGGCCTCCGTGTACCACTGACCTGAGGGGTTATCGACGAACTGCGCTGCAGCGCCGGAACTCTCGAGGCCGAAAGCACGAACAATGAGGGAGGCTGCCTCTGCGCGATTAACGTTCGCGTTCGGGCGTGCGTTGCACGGCTTGCTGCCATAGCAGTTGCCGTCTCCGCGGACCCAGCCCTCCTTGGCGGATTCCTCCATATATGCGTAGAACCACGCACCGGTCGGCACGTCATTGAAACTCGGGACGGCCGGCGGGGTGGAGAGGAGACCACCATTGAGCATGACCACCAGTTTTACAAATTCCGCGCGCGTGGCGGTGTCACCACCACGGAAGCGGGGTTGTGTGGCATCCAAGTAGCCGGCGTCCGTAAAGGCCTCGACGGCATCCTTGTACCACACGCCTGACGGGACATCGCTGTACGCTGCAAACGCCGTGCCGACCTGAGTCAGCATCATCGCTGCGACGGACAGACCCGCGCAAGCTTTCTTAAAGCGGGAAATATCCATAAAGGAATGGAGTAGAAAAGAGAAGTAAAACGAATTGAAGAGAGGAAATGAGGAAATCGATGATGGAGTTGAACGTGAATTGTGAAGTTATGAGTGAGTGAAACACCGCCTGCCCCCCTGCGCTCTTGTGAGAGAGAACGAGCAGTGCCGATCCGAACATGCGGGTGGGCGCTCTTCTCCTTATAAATAAAGAGGTGTCACGAGGACGAAGGGGATCCTTTCCAGGGTTGGGCGATCACTGGGGTACACGACTCATCTTCCATGGATATGGAAAGCGGAGTGTGAAGCTTGTCTTGTCTTGCATAGGCGAGACAAAGGCAAGGAGCCGACTTGTCAAAGGGCTTATACACGGACCACGCTTTCCTTTCCTCGGGAGAGCGGATCTCGAAGATCCTATGGAAACCCGCAGCAAGCTGCAAGATCTCGCACGGATCCGTGCATGGGGTGAAACGGGGCAGAGAAGAAGGTGTTACAGGCGATTCCTTCTATCTATTCGTTCTTTTGATGGCTTCTAAACAAGCGTATTGATCTTTTCTCTCAAGAATTTACAGAGGGAATTCCTGAAAAAATCCCCATTTTTTACCAAAAAATACCCTTGATGAATGGGAATTTTGTGTTGGTAAAGATCTTTTTCCGTAGAGCACACCTAACATAGGGTATGTCACAATTAACATCACGTTCATGAATTGGTCGAAAAAACCCCGAAAACGATTGCATCACAGATCTTCATGCGAGAGACCCGCCCGTTCGAATCCACGCTTCGCGATAGATCCTTCCTATAACTTCTTCAATTCCTGTTCATCTCCGGCATCGCGAACTTCATACCCCTCCGTACGAATCGCATCTCTCAATTGATCAGACAGGCGATAGTCCTTTGCTTTGCGAGCCTCGCTGCGCTTTGCAAGTAACTCCAAAACTTTTGCCGAAGCATCCACTCCTGCTTCAGGATCAAAACAGCCAAAGGTCGCACGGACCATCGCAGCCAATTCCTTAAGCTCAAGAAGAGACGATGATGTCCACGATGATTGATTGCGCGACCACGTCATGAGATCAAACACCACCGCGAGTGCGGCGGGCGTATTCAAGTCCGCATTCATCGCACTCATAAATTTTTCTCGCCACGTTGTGAGAGGATTTTCCTCTCCTTCCTTTCTTTCTTTTCTTTCCTCTCTTTCCTTTCTTTCTTCACTCATCCATTCCAAAATCTTTCGCCGAGCCTTGCGCGCATCATCGAGCCCCCGTTCCGTGAATTTGAGCTGCGTGCGATAGTGAACCGAGAGGAGGTAGTAGCGCAGATCCATGGGATCAAATCCATTGGCCACAATGTCAGGGAGGTTCAACACATTGCCAAGGCTCTTACTCATCTTCTCCTCGCCCATTTGAATGAATCTGCGATGGACCCAGTAGCGTACAAATGGCTTAATAGAGCTGCTTGATTCACTCTGCGCGATCTCACATTCGTGATGCGGGAAGATATTGTCCTCGCCCCCTGTGTGGATATCGATCTGCTCACCCAAAAATTTTCGACTCATGGCGGAGCACTCAATGTGCCATCCGGGGAATCCGGCCGTAGCATCCTCGCCCTCCGAGTACACACGCTCACCGGTCGTATAATTCCACCGCAGCGAGTGAAGCGCATTAGGCCCCACACACTTCTTCCACAAAGCAAAGTCCGCCGAATGATGTTTGCCCTCACGCTCCTCCACGCGCGCTCCGGAATTCAGCGTCTCAATGGTGTTACCGGAGAGCGCTCCGTAGGTGCGGAATTTTTCCACGGCAAAGTAAATACCGTCGGCGATCTCGTACGCGATCCCCTTCTCTAAGAGCACGCGGATAATCGCGAGCATCTCTGCGATTGTTTCCGTGGCACGAGGACGCGCGGCGGGCTCCAGAATATGAAGCGCCTTCTCATCCTCCAGGAACTGAGTCTCGTACTTGCGAGCGATCTCCAGCGGATCGAGCTTTTCTTTCTTGGCCTGCTTCTCAATCTTGTCATCGCCCTCATCGGCATCGTGCAGCAGGTGCCCCACATCCGTGATGTTTTTGGCGTGCGTCACTTCGTAGCCCAAAACCTCCAGCCACCGCCTGAGCAAATCGGCCATCAAATAAGAGGAGTAGTTGCCGATGTGAGGGCGGCCGTAGACCGTGGGACCGCACGAGTACATCAGCACCTTACCCGGCGTGATGGGGATGAATTCTTCCTCCTTCTTATGGAGCGTGTTGTAAAGACGAAGGGCGGAGGGCTTGGGATTGGGCATGAGAGAAGTATGCCCTCCCTTCCCCCTCCGGGGGAAGGGTTGGGGATGAGGGGAAACCACTTCAAAAAAAGCCCGGCGTCACTGCGACGTCGGGCTTCACTCTGCGGCTGCTACGATCCGAATCAGGCATCGGCCTCCGGACCGCCGGCTCCAAAGAAGGAACCACGGTTATTCGGAGAATTCCCTGAGAGGTCGGCGGGCTCTTCCTCATCGGTCGGCAGCGGCAACGACACAGGCTGCTCCTGCTGAGCGGCTTGCCTCTGCTCCTTGATCAAGGCAACAGCGGCGGAGACCTCTTTCCCCACGACTTCCAGCGCAGCCATGCACTCGCTCAGCTCGGCATCGATGCCATTCCGCGCCAGAAGCTGCTGCACCTGCAACGCATTGCGATATATTGCTTCCCACACTTCCTTGCGATGCACAGGCACCTCCATTGGTGCCTCCACGCCGAGGCGCACCTTGTCGCCCCGGATTTCGACCACAACGATGGTGATATCGTTGTTGATCACGATGCTCTCGTTTTTCTTGCGCGATAGAACTAACACAGCTCAAATCCTCCATCCTGATGACCCACTCATCCTTGAGCACTTCCTGCCGAGGTGCCTACTCACATTTTCGGCAACCTTCGGTGTTTCCAATGCAAGAGAGGGACCTCTCCTCTACTGGAAACACCGATATCCGAATCAGCCACTGATGCCACAGAGCAATCCTCTTGAGGATGCCTCAAAAGGGGCGAAAATCTATTCCGATTTGCCCCGGAAGTGAAGTAAACCCTCAAAGAAAAAGCCCAGCCGCACGTAGAGTGGGTTGGGCTTTTATTTGCGAGGATCGGCGATCCGTCGCGGGTTACTCTTCGTCGGGAGCCGGACCGTACATCAGCTCCACAAACACCGGCTCAGCGAGCAGGTCGATGATTTCGGCAGTATTGGACTGCGGGTCCTCCAGCAGAACAAGCATGGACCGCAGCGCCAATCGTTCCTCGTGGAACAGATTGTTCTTCAGCTCCATGCAGATGATCTTGCCAAGAAGCTTCAGGTTGATGATAGGAAGGTCAAGATGACCCTGGAATCCCAACCTGACCCGCGATCCTTTCGTGGTGATGACCACGACCATCCCCGGGAATTCTCCGCCGAACACGACTCCACCGCCTTTGCCGATCGTCCGAATGAGCATTTGCGAACTCCTTGCTCGCGTGCGAGCCGCGCAGTACCACCCCAGAGATCCATTCCATGGGGATCGTCGCAACTCGTAGGAACAGTATGCCAAAATACAATAAACATATCAAGTAATATTTTTGTATTCCGTCAAACGCTCACCCAACACCCTCTAGCCCTAGAAATATCCGTCTCCGATTCTTGCCGTTACTCAGAGCTTTACCGAGATCGTTCCACAAAAAGCGTTCACAAAGAATAGCTGACTGGATAGTCGCGGCACAGTCGAAGGCGAAGCCGGACTACCCCCTACGCCCTCGCCATGCTAGCCTTCGCACATCTTCACCCCTCTCTACCAATGATCACCATTGCGGATATCAAAAAGCTCTTAGGCTCCGAGGCGGATTCCCTGCTTAATTTTCAATGCAAGGGCATCGCCAAGGAGCGACTTCACCTCCCGGGCCCCAACCAAGCAAAGGAGATGTTCGCACTTTCGGACCGACCCAAAGAGGTACAGAAGAACCTTCAGGAACTCTACGGCCACGGCCGCTTGGGTGGCACGGGCTACTTGAGTATCCTGCCGGTGGACCAGGGAATCGAACACTCCGCAGGCGCCAGCTTTGCCAAGAATCCTGATTTCTTTGACCCGGAGAATATTGTGAAATTGGCTATGGAAGGCGGCTGCAACGCGGTTGCATCGACGTTCGGAGTCTTGGGCATGGTTGCCAAAAAGTACGCGGAACAGATTCCGTTCATCGTGAAGATCAACCACAACGAGCTCCTCACCTACCCCAATGCCTTTGACCAGGTGATGTTCGGCACGATCGAGGAAGCGCACAACATGGGCGCCAAAGGGGTGGGGGCCACGATCTACTTCGGCTCCAATGAATCACGCAGGCAAATTGTGGAAGTGGCGCAGGCGTTCTCCCGCGCACATGACTTGGGGATGTTCACGGTCCTGTGGTGCTACCTGAGGAACAAGGACTTCAAGAAAGATGGAAAGGACTACCACACCGCCGCGGATCTCACGGGCCAGGCCAACCACCTGGGCGTGACGCTGCAGGCCGATATCATCAAGCAGAAGCTCCCGGAGTGTAACGGCGGGTACCCTGCCATGAGCCCGGAGGGGAAGTACGGCAAGAGCGATCCTAAGATGTACGGCGAACTCTGCAGCGATCATCCCATCGACCTCACGCGTTGGCAGGTGGCCAACTGCTACATGGGACGCATCGGCCTCATTAATTCGGGAGGAGCCAGCGGCAAGGACGATCTGGCGCAAGCAGTAAAGACCGCCGTGATCAACAAGCGCGCGGGTGGAACGGGGCTGATCTCCGGCCGCAAGGCCTTCCAGAAGCCCATGGACCAGGGTATCGCGCTCCTGAATGCGATTCAGGACGTGTACCTGTGCAAGGAGGTGACGGTCGCGTGACGAACAAGCAGCCTGGTCTTTGCCTCACCCCCCTGACCCCCTCTCCGTTCCGACCGACGCCAACCGGAGAGGGGGAGTAGATTTTTTTGGGGTAAAGGACATTTTTGGTTGATGTTTCTCGGGGCTTTGCCCTTCTGTACGATAAGAAGTGCCTTTTGTATTTCTTCCTCGAAATTCATCATGAAAAAAGCTGTTGCAGATGCCATTCTCTGA
>Ga0247841_10001969_pt1 | contig 43062 bp, 36 predicted proteins | sample LaCruzMarch2015__2_FD_192410 | JGI IMG/M metagenome (GOLD analysis project Ga0247841, IMG submission 192410) | Freshwater microbial communities from meromictic Lake La Cruz, Castile-La Mancha, Spain - LaCruzMarch2015_18m | ecosystem: Environmental > Aquatic > Freshwater > Lake | place: Spain...
TCGCAATCCCGTGGTAAACTGTTTTTCCGGCTGGTTCAGCAAGCCGTACATATGACTCCAAAGCCGCTCTCGTGCATCACAGGACCACAACCAGTAGGGGGTGGTTGAGTCAAGTGGATACCCACTTTCGGGATTATGAATCATGAGCGCGGCGTCTGGTCTGTCAAATCGATCTTGTCTTCTCTTTCAGGTACGCGGCGAAAGAGCGCAGGCGAGGAAGTGATTCCCGGTCTTTGGTCCGGTTGGTCGCGACTTTGCTGGCAATGATATCGTCAATGTGACAAACGGGGAAACCCTCAACATCGACATGCCGTTGCCATGCATCATCGAAGCGCTCTATGCCGTCGGGGGCAAAGATTAGGTCAAGGTCGAAGGGGCCGCTCTTCAATTGAATAAAATCCTTGCCGCGTTCGATTTCCATGGCTTGGTGGTCAGTAAGGCCGAATCCAAGTTCGCGGAGGGCAGCAACAAGGACGCGGCCATTCTCAGAGGAGCGTTTGACAAACAGATCGGCGTCCTGGGTGGTGTCGGGAAAACCAAGGAGTATCGCGCCCGATTTGCCGATGAAGAGATACTTCACGCCGTGCCGTGCAAACGCATCGCGAACCTCTTCAGCCTGCCGATATTCAAATGCGCCCATAACCAAGCCAGTCGGGTAGATGCTCCTCGCACCATCGCCGGTAGTCCGCGGTCGTGTTGAACGACCTGTACGATGTGTCGTCCAGAACAGGTTTATGCGTGTGGATGAAAGCGTAGCGCATTCGCAAGGCAAGAGGACGCCTCGCGGCAGCCTCGAATTCCTCCAGCCAGTCGGAAGGGATGTCACCCATTCCCGTGTGATGAGGTTTCTGTATCAGAGTACTCACGATGTCCCTCTAAATTGATAAGAAACAGCCCTTTCTGTCGATACCGGCATCAGCCCTTTGGAACCAACGTAAAGAAGCGTTTTCATGCTGAGAGGATGTCAGAATAGAATCGGAAACACAAGCGCGACGTTGAATTCACTTACTGCACTTGTAGATAGATCATTGCAAATTCAAGTCATGTTCTGCACAATGGCGGAAAGTAGATAGAACGATTTGATTTAGCTTCAAGTGTCGTTTTGCGGTGAAGAGTGATCAGTAGTTTCTGAACAAAGAGGAGCGTGCTATGCGCACATCATTGAAGCTGGTTTTGGTTTCCGTGGTTTCCTTTCTTCCGTTCCGTGCCGGGTCCGCGCCGGTCGAGGCCGAGGCCAAGCCCGTTGTATCGAAGATTACGGATGTGACAGTGTATGCGGACCGGTCGCGGGTGACGCGGATGACAAAGGCGGAACTCCCGGTTGGCGTGGCGCGCCTGTCGTTCGAGAAGCTGCCGGGCTGGATTGACGAAGGCTCGGTGCGTGTGGCGCTCAATCCCTCCGCCGCCGGGAAGATCGCCGATGTGCAAGTTGTCCGGACTTTTCTGGCGCAACCGGCCGACGAAGAAGTCCGCAAGCTGGAAGCTGGAATCACGGATATTCAGGACCAGCTGGGCGCGCTGGATGACGAGCTCGTCCCCCTGGATGCTCAGGAGCAACAGATAAAGAGCATCCGCGCGTTTACGACTGAGAAATGGACGAAGGATACCGTCGTGCGCGAGGTCAAACTTGAGGAATACAGCGGTATGGTCAAATTCATCGGCAGCTCGCTCGATGAGATCGCAAGAGCCAAACGTGAGAATCAGAAGAAGAGGCGCGCATTCCAGCCGGAGCTGGCGGTGCGACAGCGGAAGCTGGCGGACCTGAGGCAGTGCATGCAGCTTGAGCAGCGGACGGTGATTATCAGCATTGTCTCGGAAACACCGGCATCGGCGGAGGTGACACTGACCTACATGCTGCCGGGTACAACCTGGGAGCCCAACCACGAGTTGCGCGCGGTGCAGGACGGCAAGTCCGTGGAGATTGCCTCCTTCGCAGTGGTTTCGCAGACGACCGGTGAGAGTTGGGACGGTGTGAACCTGACCTTTTCAACGCAGCGTCCCACGGCGCTGACGCGAATCCCCGAACTGGAAGCGCTGATGGTCGGTGAGGCGCGATCAATGGCGGTGGCCATGAACGGGAAGGAAGACTCATTCCAGGCGGCGCAGAAGAACTGGGTGGGGCAGAATGCGTCATTCAACGGGGTGGTGCTGGCCGGGGCAAACAGCTACTCCGGTTCTCAGGTCGGCTCACAGGTCATCAACAGCAACGCCGGACTCTCGCTTAGCGATTACAACGCAAATGTGGGTCGGCAGAATCTTGTCCAGACAAAGGTCGTGACGCTGTTCGAAAAGATAAAGCAACAGCGCGGCACGACGGCGCAGTTCGCAGCGCTGGGGCCGCAGACGGTTCGCACGGACGGGCGCCAGGTGCGAGTGCCTGTGGGTATCATGCGGATGGACGCGGTGCAGAAGATTGTGGCGGCGCCGGAGCTTTCGCTGAACGCGGTGCGCACCGTGGACCTTGCCAACACCGGGTCTCAGCCGTTGCTGCCCGGTAAGGTGTCGCTGTTTCTGGATGGTGCGCTGGTTGGTACCACAGACGTGGAGTTTACCGGCAACGGCGAGGGATTCTCCATGTACCTCGGTACAGTGGACAGCATCAAGCTTTCTCGTACTCTGGACAAGAAGAGCAGCTCTCTAACCTGGTCCGGAAAGCGCAAGAAGATGCAGGTTGCATTCATGATGACCGCGGAAAACCTGTCGGACCGCCCGGTCGTCTTCCAGCTTGCGGACCGCATTCCAGTCTCAGACAGCGACGAAGTACGCGTTTCCGGAGTAAGAATCGAACCCGAGATCAAGCCCGACCCGAAGGGGCTCTTGAAGTGGGATGTCGCACTCGCCGCCAAAGAGAAGAAGGTGTACCGCATCGAGTACACGCTCGCTTATCCCCTGGAACTGCCGACTCAGCAGCGGGATGACAACATGGCCTCGCCCGCCGTGGAGCTGCATAAGCAGATCAAGAGTCTCGAAATGAAGTTCTGACGTAATTCCAGAATCCTGACGATGAGAACTCGCTATCTGATAGGTATTCTCTTTGTTGCTGTTGCCGCTCTTCCTTTTGTGTTCATGTACGGCACGGGCCGGGATGGGCACGGTAGGGATGATGGGAAGGCGGAGCAACTGGTCATTATTTCGCCGCACCGTCGCGAGGTAAGGTTGGAATATAGCCGCGGATTCCAAGCCTGGATGATGTCCCGCCGCAACCGGAATGTCAGGATCACATGGATCGATGTGGGAGGAACCACGAAGATTCTGAAGGAGCTTGAATCCAGGTTCGCCGGGTCGCCTGATGCCCCCGGCGCTGATCTCATGTTCGGCGGCGGCGTGTCGCCCTACAAGATAGGTGCCGACCGCGGATGGCTGACAAATGTGGTTCTTTCCGCCGCTTCGCTTGAGGGAATACCGGAGTTGTGCGCCGGATCGCCGGTGTATGATCATGACGGACACTGGTATGGCGTGGCACTGAGTGGTTTCGGGATCTTGTATAACCGGCCGCTCATTGAGCGGCTCGGCTTGCCCGTGCCGGAAACCTGGGAGGATCTCGGCCGGCCTGAATTCTGTTCATGGATATCTTCCGGTGACCCGAGATCCAGCGGTTCAGTCCACATGTGCTATGAAATAATACTACAGGCATACGGATTCGAAAAGGGGTGGGGGTTGATCACCCGGATGTGCGCCAACGTCAGGCAATTCGGGGAAAGTGCCGGCGTGGTGCCGCGCGAGGTGGCGGCAGGCGATGTCGCCGCCGGCATGGTCATTGACCAGTATGCACTGACCATGATCGATTCGATCGGGAGGGATGCGCTTAAATTCGTGCTTCCGCGCGACGCAACTGTGATTGATCCGGATGCGATCGGTATGTTGAGGGGTGCTCCATCTCCGGACCTTGGAACGCTCTTCATTGAATATGCGATGTCTGAAGATGGACAGCGCATTCTTTGCCAGCCGGCCGGCGCCAATGGACAGAAATACTCCCTGCACCGGATGCCGGTGCGGCGGTCAATATACGATTCCCCCGGCGGTCCGGTAACGTGTCCGTACGATTTCGAAACCAGCTTCAGGTTTGACGGCGCAAAGGAGGCGCAGCGGCGGGAGATCGTCAATGATCTCATCGGCGTTGTGCTGATTGATGGACATGCGCGCCTGTTGGAAGCGTGGCGGAGGGCAACAAGCCCTGGTGCGGATGCTGATCTTGTTGCACGGCTGTGCGCGCCTCCGGTGACGGAATCGGAACTGGCGGTTCTTGCCGGAGAGTGGAATGATCCGCGGCGGCGCACGGAAGTCATAAGGAAGTGGGCGGAAGAGGCAACAGAGAGATACCGTTCAGTGTTGTGAGGAAAACATGAAAGAAACAAAGACAAAACCGACCACCATCACGGCTGTTGACGTGTGCAAGCGGTTTGGATCCGTGACTGCGCTGGATCGCGTTACATTCGACGTCAAGTCGGGCGAGTTGTTCTTCCTGCTTGGTCCGTCCGGGTGTGGGAAGACGACAATGCTCCGGATTCTGGCGGGACTGGAATCCGCTGATTCAGGGACAATATCGTTCAATGGGCAGGATATTTCATTGTTGCCGCCGCATCGCCGCGGCGCGCCAATGGTCTTTCAAAATTACGCACTCTGGCCGCATCTCCCTGTTAATGACAATGTGGCGTTCGGTCTGGTCGAACGCAGGATTCCAAAGGAGGAGATACGCACCAGGGTGGCAGATGTGTTGAGGCGTGTCGGGTTGGAAGGGCTTGGCGGCCGGATGCCGGGTCAGTTGTCGGGGGGCCAGCAGCAGCGTGTTGTTCTTGCGCGGGCACTTGTGCTGAATCCGGCGATCATCCTGCTGGACGAGCCGCTGTCGAATCTTGATGCCAGGCTTCGAAACGAGATGCGGGAAGAGATAGAGAAGCTTCACCGTGAGACCGACATAACATTTGTCTATGTCACCCACGATCAGGCGGAATCGCTTTCGCTGGCTGACCGGATGGCGGTAATGCGCGCTGGCCGGATAGAAGCTATTGGCACGCCAGTGGATTTGTATCACAGGCCGCCGGGCCTGTTTTGCGCTGACTTTCTTGGCGAATCAAACCTGATTGATGGGACTGTTGCCGGGAAAGAGGTGGCGCTCCTGAAGGTCAGGACTCAAATCGGCGTTCTGTTGTCCACGTATTCCGGTGGCGGGGCTCTGCCTGCGGACGGCTCTGCTGTCAAGTGCATGGTGCGTCCGGAGAATTTGAGGCGGACAGATGCACAGGGCGTCAACAGCTTCGAGGCCGGTGTGGCCGGCCTTCGCTTGAATGGATCAACCATAACGGTTGTTCTGGAGACCGGCGGCTTGCGGATGAAAGCACTCATATTGAGCGAGTATTCGCCTGATATCAAACCCGGAATGCGAGCCAGGTGGCAGGTGGATCCGGGCAATACTGTTGCAATTGCGCGGTAAGTGGAGGCAGCGGGATGCGTTTCAAGCCATATTTTGTAATGGGATTGATCCTTGCCTTTCTGGTTGCCTTTCTCCTGTGGCCGCTTGCTTACGTCTTTAAGAATTCCGTGATGGACAAGCAGGGCTTTACGCTGCTTTATCTGCGTTCGCTCTTCAGTGATCCGGCGCAGCTTGAGGCAATTGGCACGAGCCTGACAATCGCGGTTCTTGTGACCGTCGTGTCGCTTTGTATCGCTTTGCCAATGGCGTGGGTTGTTGCGCGGCGTTCCTTTCCCGGACGATCTCTCGTGTCGTGGGTGGTAATGGTGCCTCTTATTCTACCACCGTTCGTTGGTGCGGTCGGGATGAAGGTTCTCTTCGCCCGGTCCGGCGCCTTGAGTACTCTGCTGATGAATCTTGGACTTGCCGGTGGACCGGTTGACTGGCTCGGAACCTGGCCGCTTCTGGGTGTTGTTGTGATGGAATCACTCCACCTGTTTCCGGTGCTCTATCTGAATCTTATCGCCGCTTTTGCGAACATAGATCCATCCCTTGAGGAAGCGGCCTCCAATCTGGGCTCTTCCCCATGGCGGGTTTTCAGGCGAGTGGCAATGCCGCTTGCGGGCCCCGGTCTGGTTGCAGGCTCGATCCTCGTGTTCATCTGGTCATTCACTGAGCTTGGCACACCGCTGGTCTTCGGAGTGCGCCATGTGCTGCCGGTCATGATATACGACAAGGTAAGCGAGATTTCCACAAACCCCATTGGTTATGCGCAGGTGGTTCTGGTCCTGCTGGTTGCGGGCATGGGATTCTGGATCAGCAAGCGGGCAACGAGGGGCAGGGGCGGGGTTGCAACGCTTGGCCGGATGAGTGTCGCCGGGCAGGAAAGACCACTGTCATGGCGCGGCGTTCTTCTCGCCTATATCCTCATCGGCCTGGTGGTTGTGGTTGCCGTCCTTCCGCATTTGAGCGTGATGATGGTGGCGGTGAGCAAGCGCTGGTTTCTCACCGTACTGCCGGAGGGATTCACACTTGAATTCTTCAGGCGCGCGATCGGTTCTGAACTTACACAAACCGCGTTGCGGAACAGTCTTGTGCTTGCGGTCGGCGCGACCGCGCTCGATGCGGTTGCCGGATTTGCCATTGCATGGCTCTGTGTTCGCAAGCGGCTGGCCGGTTCAGATTGGCTGGATACGCTGGCGATGATACCGCTGGCTGTGCCGGGCCTGGTAATCGCGTTCGGATACCTGGGTTGTTTCGCCTCTGGCCCGTTCAAAGACACCATGCTGGATCCGCGTTTCAATCCCATGTTGATCCTGGCGATAAGCTATGCGATACGCCGCCTTCCGTACATGGTCCGTTCGGCCCATGCCGGACTGGAGCAAACCAGCCCGGTTTACGAAGAAGCCGCATCCAATCTCGGGGCGTCGCCTTTTCGCGTTATGCGACGCATCACGCTTCCTCTTATAGCGGCCAATCTGCTGGCTGGCGGCATTCTTTGCTTTGCTTTCTCCATGCTTGAGGTTTCAGACAGTCTGATTCTGGCGCAGACCGAGAGGTTCTACCCGATCACGAAAGCCATATATACGTTGATGGACCAGCTTGAAAGCGGAACGAATATCGCGGCGGCACTGGGTGTCTGGGCAATGGCCCTGCTGGCCGCGGCCATGCTCTGGGCCTCATCGCTGCTTGGCAAGCGCATGGGCCAGATGTTCCGGGCCGGGTAGGATGTTTGTGATTGGCTGTTTCAGGAGTATCGTTCGTGCTTGTCGGCAGGGGGCTCTGGCGGTATTCTTAAATTATGAAAAGGACGTTGACTGATCCCATTCGCCGCGTAGATGCAGGGAAGGCTATGGTCGCCTCAGACCAGATCGAGGAGATGCTGCGCCTCACGCCGACGCAACGCTTGAGAAAGGCGTGGCGCTATGGCCGGCTCGTTCTGGAGATTCAACATGCCGCCGGACTTCGGGCACGTTATTCGTAGCCTCAATCGACACGAAGTCGAATTCGTTGTGCTTGGCGCGAGCGCGGCAATTGCCCAAGGCGCTCCCATAGGCACTATTGATCTCGACCTGGGATACCGGCGCACTCTGGAAAATGTCGGGCGCCTGGTGGAGGCGATGAAGCCTTTTCATCCGCGTTTGCGCGGGGTAACGGAACCGATTCCCTTCTCGTTTACGACCAGAGCGTTTATGCGGGGATGTAACTACACGTTTGTAACTGATGCCGGAGACGTTGATCTACTTGGGCATATCACTGGACTTGGTGACTACGATGCAATGACGGCCAATGCCATCTCCCTGTCGATTTTCGGCTGCTCCGTACTTGTTATGGATTTGGGCGACGTGATCAAGTCAAAGAGAGCCGCAGGGCGTCTCAAGGATAGGGCTGTTCTCCCCGTGCTGGAAGAAACTTTTCGCCTTCGTGAAATCCGCAAACACCGATAAGATGGAGCCCAAAGGGTTATCATTAGAGAATTCGGAAGAACATGTCCAGAATGCTGCGAGATGAGAGTATTGACGACCCCGTTATCCAGTTCGGAGCGCGGGTTCTTTATATCGGCCATGAAGCGTTTGAAAATACTGCGTCGAAGTTCTGGTCCAGCCTCATAGACGAGGCAAGCATGGACTATCCCGGATGCAACGCCATATCCCTTGCATCCACCGGATCGATTCCTTTGAATGATGATCTTCTTTATCCTGTGAATGCGCTGCAGCGGGATCTGGACAGTGAAGCTGATATCGACCTGGCGGAGGCGATTAGACAAGCCGTTGAAGAGATCAATTTGTTTGGACCTCCCACAGCGGTCAGGGCCACGATTCTCTCCGGTGGCGAAAAACTGGTCTCCAGGAATTTGCCGCTGGAATGTGTCAACGACCACGTATTCAGCTATCTGATCGTATGGCTGCTGCAGTGGTGCGGGATTCAGGAGTCTCGTTGGAATGAGGAGCTGCTCAGCGGAAAGATCAACGCAAAAGACCGGGAACGGAAGATCGACTACGTGATGAAGATGGCCTACAGGAACAAGCATCTGAGCGAGGGATTGTACGAGCGCGCTGTGATTCTTCAGTTTTCAAGGAAGGCCGCGAAATAGCTGTTTCCTTCTTCCATCCTTTGCGTCTTGACGCCCCCGCCTGCTCCCTCGCTTTGCCTGCCAGCCCCGCCCGACTTGGTCGGGGGGCAGGCTGGCGAGCGAGGGCGGGCAGGTTTGCGCGAGATTCTCCTGTTTCTCTTTCGATTGCGATCACTTCACCACAAACACCGCCGCTCCATAGCCGACCACCCAGTTGCCGCGGCTTGACGGATCATCATCACCGTTGTTCCGGTAGTACAGCACCGATCCTTCCCGGCAACCCTGAGCTTTTGCGAATTGCATCGCCGCCAGCACCGGCATGACACCGCAGAAGATCTGCCTTTCACCACTCCAGTCGGAGGCAAGGCCCTTGTCGTCCAGAGCGGTCACCTTCTTGAGCGTCTGCCTGTCAGTCTTTGTTACCAGATCATAGTCAGGGTCGTGGAGCATGTCAGAGCTTGCCACGACGAGGATTCTCTTTGTCTTTGCCAGTTCGGCGAGGGCGGTGACGATATCGACCAGGGTTTTCCCATCATGATCGCCGATGAGCGCGACAACCAGTTTGGCGTTCGGAAGCGTACGCTGAACGAACGGCACCTCATTCTCAGCCGAATGTTCGCCCATATGCGGCGCAGAATCCAGAGTGATCCTTTGGCGTCCTTTCACCATCAATTCTGCAGCTGCCTTGTCCAGAGCGGCAATTCCGACAGGGGTTTCCACCGAATCGCCATCCATGAGAGCGACGCCCTTGAATCCCATCTGATGAGTGAATCCGAGGATAACGACCGTCTCCGGCGCGTTGGTCCCTTTCGCGTTGTCTTTGATGGCGCGGAAGGTGAAGCCGGCCACTTTACCGGAATATACATAGCCCGCATGCGGTGCGATGGCGCTGACAATCCTGCCCTCGATCCTGGGAACTGCAGCTTTCTCGATATAGTCATCAACCATCTTCTTGAGTACATTCCCGTTTGCCGGAAACCATCTGCCGCCGCCCTGGGCCTTGTTGATGATCTGTGGCTGTGGTGAATTCGTTTTCATGTTGTCCTCCGAATTGACTTTCGAACACGATAAAGCTGCCGCGCAGAGACACGCCGAGAGTGTTGTGGAAAGATAATTCATATTTTGGAGTTCGAGAAAGATCAGGTGTTTCAGAACTGGCTCACCGAGGGCAGAAAGAGTAATGTCGATCTCTTCGACCTGCTGATCGCCCACAGGCGGCCAAGTCCTGCGCTTGCACCGGCAGAATCACCTTCGACAGGAAGGCGTCAAATTTCCCGTTCTTCCGCTTGCTGACGTAATGCCTATTTCCCGAACGCTTCGTCGAACACTCGATTGGACTTCGGGAAATCGAGATTCTTGACAAACGTGCAGGCTTCGGCAGCGCCGTGTTCGCGGTCCATGCAGGCGTCTTCCCACTCAACCGACAACGGGCCGTCATAGCCGATGTGATTCAGTGTCCGGATGATCTCCTCGAAGTCAATTCCACCGCGTCCGAGGCTTCTGAAGTCCCAGCCGCGACCGGGTGTGCCGAAGTTCAGGTGCGATGACAGTATTCCGCTCTCGCCATCAAGCGTGCGGGCTGCGTCTTTCATGTGAACATGATAGATCCTGTCCTTGAAGATCCTGATGAACTTTGCCGGATCAACAAATTGCCAGTGCAGATGACTCGGATCGAAGTTGAATCCGAACGCTTTGCGGTCGTTTACGGCCTTCAGTGCGCGCCGGGCCGTGACTATGTCAAAGGCGATTTCAGTGGGGTGGACCTCGAGGGCGAACTTCACGCCGCATTCGTCGAAGACGTCGAGGATGGGATTCCACAACTTCGCGAAATCCTTGAAGCCGTTCTCGACCATCTCATCGCTCACCGGCGGGAAGCTGTAGATCATGTGCCAGATTCCCGAGCCGGTGAAGCCGTTGACGATCTTGACACCGATGTTCTTCGCGGCGCGGGCGGTGTTCTTCATCTCTTCAACAGCCCATTTCCGCTTCGCGTCGGCGTTGCCCTTGCAGGCGGCAGGCGCGAACATGTCCGACCTGGCGTCGTCATTCGGATCACACACAAGCTGGCCGGCGAGATGGTTGCTGATCGCGAAACACTGCAAGCCGTTATCCGCCAGAATCTCCTTGCGGGTCTTTGCGTATTTCTTGTCCTTGGCTGCCTGAGTGACATTCACGTGGTCGCCCCAGCATGCGAGTTCGAGGCCTTCATAACCCCAGGCCTTTGCCTTCTTTGCGAGTTGTTCCAGAGGAATGTCGGCGAACTGTCCTGTGAAGAGCGTAACTGGTCTGGCCATGTTGTCTTCTCCCTTATTCTACATCTTTACCCATTTTGCGCCGATCTTGGCGGACTTGACCACCGTTTCAATGAACTTCATACCGCGAACGCCGTCTTCCACCTTCGGGAAATCAAGGGCGAGGGGATCTGGCTTCGAACGGTCAATCCGCGCCCTGACAGTGTCGGTGAAGTTGCGATAGACGTTTGCAAACGCCTCGAGGAACGCCTCGGGATGTCCGCAGGGGATACGTGTGCCCCGCTTTGCCGCCGGGCTCTTTGCGCCCACATAGTCATTGCCGCGGCGCCACACCTGGACCGGCCCATCTATCACCTTTACGTAAAGGTAGTTCGGATGTTCCTGGTGCCACTCGATGCTCTGGTTTTCGCCGTACACCCAGATTGCGAGGTTGTTTTCCTCGCCGATGGATACCTGGCTGGCGTGGAGGATTCCTTTTGCGCCGTTGTTGAAGCGCAAGAGGCAATTGCCATCGTCCTCAAGCAGGCGCCCCTTCACGAAGGTTGCGAGGTCAGCGCAGATCTCGCTGATCTTCAATCCTGTGATGTATTCGGCGAGATTCTCGGCATGTGTTCCGATGTCGCCCATGCAGCCCGCCGCACCGCTCTGCTTCGGATCGGTACGCCAGGCGGCCTGCTGCTGGCCGGTCTTTTCGATCGCCCGGATGAGCCATCCCTGCGGATACTGAACCACGATCTTGAGGATCTTGCCAAGGTCACCCTGTTTCACCATATCGCGTGCCAGCTTGACCATGGGGTAACCGGTGTAGTTATGCATCAGGCCAAAGACCAAGCCGCTTTTCTTGACGACCTTTTCGAGAGTTATGGCTTCCTTGACCGACATTGTCATGGGTTTTTCGCACATCACGTTGAAGCCGGCGTTGAGGAAGTCGCGTGCGATCGGGAAATGCCAGTTGTTCGGTGTTGTGACCGACACGAAATCGACCCGTTCATTCGCGTCGAGTTTGAGTTCCTTTTCGATCATCTCGGCGTAGGTACTGTAGACGCGCTTCTGGTCGATGCACAGTTCCTGCCCCATCTGCCTGCTCTTATCCGGGTTGATGTCAAATGCCCCGGCCACGAGGTCGACTCCACCGTCCATGCGTGATGCCTTGCGATGCACCTCGCCTATGAATGCGCCAGGTCCTCCGCCGATCATGCCCATCCTGAGCTTTCTTGTCATTGTGATTCCCTTTCCATGATTGAGCGAAACATCAGTTCAGTAGCCGGACTCCCTGAAGTCGAGCACCGGAATATAGAGAATCCGCCTGGGTATTGCAAGCGACGAGGCAAAGGAAACAGCGTGATGGAGACACTGAGTTTGGGATGCTCTTCTGTCGTGGTGCATCAAATCATGAGAAGAACCAGAATTGCAACCCCGCATATTTGCTTCATTTGTACCTATTTCCGGTCTCAACGTCATTTTCAGGTGGTTCGAGGCCAGCGCGTCGCGCGGGTTGAAGACGATTGGTCCGGCAAAAATGAATTGAAGGAAAGATAAGAGGAGCGTATGGTTAGGTACATGGGCACATTTCACATAGGATGCAGGGTTGAAAACCACACACGGCGTGATCGCTCAGCGATCATTCCAAAAATGCTGGTGGACACCGGTAGCGAATACACTTGGATACCTACGTCCCGACTGGAGAGCATTGGCGTGTCCAGAGAAAAGAAAGACATGCAATTTGTCATGGCAAATGGGCAACTCATTACCCGTAGCGTGGGATTTGCAGTTCTGCGGGTTGGTACGTCATTTACAATCGACGAAGTTGTCTTTGCTGAACCGGGAGACCTGGTTCTTCTCGGTGCACGAACTCTTGAAGGTCTAAATCTCATGGTTGATTCAGCCAAGAAGAAACTAGTTGCATCCGGTCCGCTTCCTGCCGCCTAGATCGTTGCCTAACGACTGGTTCGGCGATGTTACGGTCAGCACTTGTACATTCAGGACCGGCAGAAAGGGATTGAATCCAGAAGGCCGACCGATCCATCGTGGTTTCACTCCGGAGGAGGTCGAGAAAGTCATGGAAGCAGGAGGGAAGCTTCCGATGCACTAACTCCTGCGCTGCCGCGTGCGTTTCCGCCGGTAGAAGTCCGCCACAAACCATTCCCCAGCATTGATTTCAGCACAATTTCTGTCCCTGTCCTGTCTTTTCACCCGCGACACAAGGTCGCGGGGGTCCGAGGTCATAATTAGAGCCCATCCGAAAAGGTATTGGAAACACAAACTCTGAAAACAAAGGGCTTTCATGGGTAGGGCGAGGCGTCCCCGCCGAGCCGGAGCAAGTACTGGCCTCGAAATGCGACAGAAATGAACGGAGTTCTCTCTTGGCGCTACACAAGGGCATTCATTTGCGCCGGCTCAGCCGGAGGCTTCGCCCTACCTGCACCTGTTCGGATAGGGTCTAATTACAATTGCTGCAAAGGAAACAGCGTGATGGCAGGATGCAGGATACTTGGTCTTTCTGATAATGACCCCTTCGGATAATGTCATAGCAAGAAAGGTACGGCAGTATCACCGTTGATTTCAGCGAGAAACGAACTCTATTCTGTTGACATGCGGAGTGGCGGGACTACCATTCGTGCAGTCGGGAATGATGGGTTGCCAATTATCTCAGGTGGCGGCCCCTCTCGGACGCTGCCAGAGCAGTTACGGATAATATTCAAACAGGTGCAAACCAAGGAAGGCGACAAATGAAACGCATACTCGGGTTGGGGTCTCTCATCGTGACCATGGTGATGCTGTTTTCAGGATGTGGTGGTTCTTCGGATAATGGCGACCCTACTATTAAAGCTATCACGGCCTTCATGTTTGACAGTCCTGCAGTTGAAGGAACCGTGTCAGAGGTAACACATTCCATCGAGATAACACTGCCGGCCGGAATGCCGTTGACCGCGCTCATTCCGACCATCACCTACGAGGGAGCGAGTCTTAGTCCTGAGTCAGGTGTCGCACAGAATTTTGAGGATCCCGTGATATACACGGTGACAGCGGAAGACGGGACTAAACAGGACTATTCGGTAACGGTAACCGTGACAGCCTCACCCGTGCTGAGCAACGCCAGGACGATCAAGACATTCATAATCAACAGCCCTGTGGCTGTAGGAATCGTGTCGGCAGCAACACATTCCATCGCGGTAACAGTGCCGGCCGGAACGGTATTGACGGCACTTATTCCGACGATCACCTACTCGGGAGCGAGGATCAGTCCTAAGTCAGGTGTTGCACAGAATTTCTCGGGTCCCGTGATATATACGGTGACAGCGGAAGACGGGACTAAACGGCAATATGTGGTAACAGTAACAGTTGCTGCGATCATGAAAGTTTCTTTTGACGCGGTTGGGACCAATTACTACGTTGTTCCTGCTGGGATCCACGCCATTAACGTGAAAATGTGGGGGGGCAGGCGGTCAACAGTCAGGGGATGGTAGTGGCGGCGGCGGGGGATACGTCGGTGGAACCCTTGCTACGACTCCGGGTGAGACACTGACACTGCTGGTTGCCGGCGCCCCGGCCCGGGATGCTCAGACCACCGGTGGTTTTGGCGGCGGCGGCAACGGCAAAGCGAATAGCAATGCCGGCGGCGGCGGCGGCGGTGCCTCCTGGATCCTGCGTGGCGCCAACGTTCTTATGGTTGCAGGCGGCGGTGGCGGCGCCGGGAATGGCACCGGCATCGCTGGCCATGGCGGAGCTGGAGGAGGCACGACAGGTGAGAACGGTGGGAATGGCACGCAAGGTGTGACTTTCGGTGGCGGCGGTGGTACGCAATCAGCCGGCGGCGCAGGTGGGGCTGGAAATCTTGCGGGTTCGGACGGGTCTCTGGGGCAAGGCGGGAGTTCCGCTACCACCGGCAATGAAGGCGGTGGTGGTGGTGGTGGCGGCTACTACGGTGGTGGTGGTGGTGGCGGTGATACGGGCACCTCGTATAGCGGAGCCGGTGGCGGCGGCGGGTCTTCTTACACCGATCCTGTCGCGGTGACCGCTGCTGTCAATACGGGAGGCTATGAAGCCACTCCTGGAAATAGCGCTGATCCTGATCGCGTCAATGCTGGCAACGGCGGCATATACGGGTCGTTGATAGAACCCAAGAACGGTTTGATTGTTCTGTATTAAAGGGTCGGCAAGGGGCAGACCCTGAGGCCTGAAAGACTGTTCGTTCGGACGGGAAAGTCAATGGTTTGCACGCAAGAATACCCGAAACCTATTTGGTACAGCCGTCGTAACCGGCTACGTTACGAAGAACCAGTGGCCGACTGGCCGAGAGGAGTAGAGCGTTGTGAGTAAGACAGGTGCAAGTTGGTTCTGTGTGGTGGCTATGGCGTTTGTGGGCATGGTCTTGACGGGTTGCGGAGGGGGAGGCGGCGGGGATGTCGGCCAAGCCCCGGATTCTCTGGCAACCGGCATGTACCTGAGTTTGGCGAGCGGGACTGGATTTGCAGTCGACTCGCCGACCTCTGTCCGTTGGACCAGCAACAACGAGACGGGGACCGGCCCGGCGGATAGAGGCGTGCCTTTTTCGTGCCAGTACACCAAGACGTCCGCGAGTACGGCTAGCATGACGTGTCACTACAGCAAGAACGGGGTGGCGAATGACATCGTGGTCGACCTGAGCTTCGAGACACCGACGACCGGCACATTCCAAATGGTTTTGGATAACCATGTGACGCGGCCTATTCCAACCTCTGGTGCGTTCAATCTGCAATACTGATAAGAAATCACTGGCGTCCCATAGGGCCGCCAAGGCTGTAGCGGTCTAGCCTGTAGGCTGTTAGGCAAAACGGCTGAGAGTCAGAATTCAAGTATCGAAGTGGATGGAGTCAACTATGCGGCTGGTTCCGCATATGACACGCTCACGGGCGGGGGAACACAGATCACGGTAACGATCACCGAGAATGCGGACGGCAGGATTTCCGGGGTCTTTTCTTTTGAAGCCCGCCGAAGTACCATCGGGGAATCGGGTGCAATCTCGGTTACGGATGGTGAGTTTCACAATTTGCCCGAGGGCAGCCGCGGAATCTAGTGCCGCGCCTGTTGGGCGCAACCAGTGTGACGCGCGTCTCTGAGTCAATATGAAGGTGATTCGATTGCTGTCAATGACTGTCCTGCTTGGTGTTGTCTTTGGTTGCCATAGCAACTCGACTTCCCCAACATGCAATCCGCTGGACGGAACGCAGTGGAAGCTCACGGAATGGACGCTCAGTTCGCTGAATCCCGTCGATTTCACGATTACCGCAAACTTCGCCGATGGGCAGATATCGGGTAGCAGCGGCGTCAACAGCTATAGTGGTTCCTGCACTGTCGGACCGGGCAATGCCTTCCTTGCGGGGCCACTTGCCATGACAGAGATGGCCGGTCCCGAACCTGCGATGCGTGCCGAGGCTGCGTACATGACGCTGATTGGGCAGGCCAGATCCTACAAGATGGCCGATGGCAGGCTGACGCTTTACGACGCAGGTGGGAACGAGTCTCTGATTTTATGCTGTCAACGGACTCCGCATTCGGGTATCTGCACGAGTGCGAAACGACATGGCCAGTATCAACATGTATGGAACCATGATCGAGATCATTGCGATATCGAAGCTGTGACGTGCGAACAGAGCAAGGGGAAAGGAATACCATGAAGAACGTTCTTCCCGTGATGTCTTTGATCGGAATAGCGGTTCTCGTGACTGGTTGTGGAACAAACAACAACGATGACGGATTGATAGTGATAACCAAGGCGAACGATGGTGGTGTTGTGAGTGTTGCCAAGGGTGATAATTTCGAGGTTGTCTTATCCGGCAATCCGACAACCGGGTATCAGTGGCAAATCGCCGAGACGGACGAGTCGCTGTTATCTTCTTCCGGTTCATTGTACACGCAGGATTCCAATGCAATCGGATCTGGGGGCACATATCGCTTTCAGTTCAAAGCCATTGCGACCGGCGATGTGCATCTGCGTCTTGTTTACAAAAGATCGTGGGAAACTGCGATTGCGGAAACCTTCATTGTGACGGTCAGAATCTCATAAAGAATGGCAATGATCGGCTGGCCGACGAGTCAGATACCCCCGGCAGAGCCGGGGGCTTGAATCGTGATCCGCTCAAAGCGGATTCGTTCATGAGCCACCCAAGGTGACTCTGCTTCATGAATATCCAACAGCCAACAACCAATGTCCAATTTCCAAGTGAGCGAGATTCTTGAATAGCAAAGTCTGCGGTCCTTCATTCGCCCGTCTCGCATACTTCATCATTGGACATTCCGTGCTGGATATTCAGTCGCCCAACTCTCCAAGTCGATCCATCCGTCCAAACTCTTTCGATTCCCGGATCTGTCAAACTCCGGGAGCCTCCCCGGCAAAGCCTGGGGAACTCCTATGAGTAATAGGTTCAGACACCGCAGAATTCATCAAGAATCAGCTTCATACATTTTCGCCCAGCCCGATGATATCGCGCCGTCGTTGCGGCCAGATATTCGTCCTTCGTTTCATTGCTCATATAGGTGTTTCCTTTCGGTAGCATTAGTATGAGCCCATCCGAAAAGGTACTTGAAACAGAAACACTGAAAACAAAGGGCTTTCATGGGTAGGGCGAGGCGTCGCAGCCGAGCCGGAGCAAGTACTGGCCTCGAAATGCGACAGAAATGGATGAAGTTCTTTCTTGGCACTACACAATGGCATTCATTTGCTCCGGCTCAGCCAGAGGCTTCGCCCTACCTGTACCTTTTCGAACAGGGTCTAGTATTAGTCAAGTCGCGATCGAGAATGCATCCGTTTTGTCTTGAACGGTCTTTCCTGTTCGGGGAAACTCGCCCCAAAGCGGTCGTTTGATTGCCTGTTAAACTCACGGAGGGATAAATGCGCATTCTGCGAGCTTTGGCCTTCGCCCTGATTCTGTGCTGTGCGCTGAACGCCGCTCATGCGGCCACTCCTAATGAAACCCGAACGGTGACCATCTATTACGGCGGTGGCGCGATCAAGGAGGTCTACGATGAGGGCGACTTCGGCCTCCCGGGAGAGGATCCGAACTGGAAGAAACACGGCGATTACAGAAGCTGGTACGAGAGCGGGGTGGTCTATGTCACAGCAACCTACGACGAAGGGCTGCTGCACGGGCTCTATACCTTCTTTACCGACAGCGGGAACAAGTGGCTCGAGGTGAACTACAGCCAGGGAAAGAAGACTGGCACGCAGCGCGAGTGGTACGATCCAGCCAACGTTCTGTTCCGGGAGTCCGAATACTTGGATGGAATCCTCCACGGCGCGTTTACGCAGTGGTACGAGAACGGGGAGATTCAGGAAACGAAGAACTACAGTAACGGCTCCCTTGATGGGGTGCTCACCCGCTATGCGGCGAACGACGGCAAGAAGAGCTGGAGTTACACCTATGAAATGCAGGTGCTTCAAGGCTTGGCCACGTGGTGGTATGACGGCGTTCACATATCCAAGGAAGGCTCATACCAGTCCGGCTTAAAGCAAGGTTTGTGGACGGAGTGGGACACAGCCGGACAGCGGACGGTACGCTACTTCTACGATCAAGATTACGAGCAGAGCCGCACTGAGTGGGCTTATCATCCCAACGGGCAGATGGCGTCGGAATGCCCTTACTACGATGGGTTGCTGCAAGGCATCACCAATTCATGGTATGCGAGCGGGCAGCGTAGTGGACAGGGCGGTTGGTTTGGCGGACTGCAAAATGGCGCGTACACGGCCTGGTATGCCAACGGCAACCGGCAGGAGGAGGGCAGGAAGGAAGACGGTGTGCAAACGGCCCTGGCCCGCTTCTTCACCAACGGCGTGATGAACGAGCTTTGGACCGGAACCTGGAAGCCGGACGGGTTTTACGGAACGCGTGACGAGTGGCTCGGCTGGAACGGTCTGTCTTATTCTGGTTTTTTTTAAAACGCCGTTTGTAGCGGGCAAGAAGCACGGCACCCAGTCGTTTCATGGGGGGGAGATGTTGCCGAATGGCCAATACTTCGTGTGGGGAGATGCACAATACCGCAACGGGCGGTTGGACGGGGTCCAACACACGTACGTGCCTTTGGAAACCACATTCTCAACGTACGCACCCAATCCCAGTCAGCCCGACCCCGATGCGCCGGGCAGCAGCTTCCTGCACGGGCCGTATGTAGAACACGGCGACGCTTTCGACCTCGAGCCCGAGAGCTATACTTACGGGCAATACGCGCTGGGACAGAAGTGCGGCATCTGGACTTACATTCCGTTCCTCTACGTCAACGACGCTGGCGAGCTTGTCAGCACGGTCGACTACGGGCCGGGCGGTGTGCTGCCCAATCCGAGTCCCTATCCGCCGCCGAATCCGAACGAGCGGGAAATCCGGGGGCAGATCACCGACAGGGAGGACGGGCTGAAGGTGGGTTTTGCCGTCGTGACGGCAGGCAGTTATGAGACGATTTCCAGCAGCTCCGGCGCCTATTCGCTGACGGTCGGGTCGGCCGATTGGTACGACGTAACCTGGTCGAAAGACCGCTACGTGACCGCGAGACAGATGGTGCATATGGATAAGGTGCAGTCGAAGACGGTGAACGTTTCGATGGTGCTCAGCAATTCGGCGACCCGTCCGGTCATTACCGCGGTTCTGCCCAAGGACCTGGGCGTTTACATCGGCGGCACACCGGCCACGAGAGATTACGACGTTAGCGTGGACTGGGCGGGCGGCCAGCCCGGCTATGTCGTCTTCAACGCCAACGGCGCTATTTCGCTGGTCGACGCCAACGAACGAACGGCCTGGAAGACCTACAACAAGACCTACAACATGGGAACGGATTTCATCCCCACGCTGGACTGCAAGGTCAATTCGATCCAGATCAAGGCGGTTGGGCTCGATGGCCAGAAATCCAAGGTAGTGTTCATTTACCCCGTCGTGGTGCCGCCGCCGTCCTGGGCGGAGTGGGGGCCTTTCAAGTTGATAATGGACAGCTACAATTACCCGACGTTCACGCTCTCTGGATCGTACCCGGTCGAGCCGCTCAAGGTCGGGGTCAATCCGGAATCGCTTGGGCCGATACTCTGGAAAGCGTGGGGCCTCTTCCCGTTCCTCGGCGGCTGCAATTTTGAACTTAAGAAGACGCAGGCGAGTCTCGCGATCGACATCGACCCGGCGCAGGGTAACGGCTCGGTGACCGTCACCGGAACCACCGGTTTCGCGGCAGCCGGCCAGGAGATCATGGGCACGGTGGGCGGCAAGGGCTCGGTGCAGTATGTCCCCGGACAAGGGTTGGAATGGAACGGCGCCTCTTTCCTGGTGGGAGTCGAGGGGAGATTCACGAAGGAGGTCGGGCCAGTCACGGTGATTCCGGCGCTCACGAGTGCCGTGAACTGGCCGGTGGTCGGAAGGGCCATCACGTGGGTCAATGACACGGCAAAGATCAAAGGTTATGTGGGCCCAAACTTCGGGTTGGACTTCACGTTGATCAGTAGCAAGGAGACGGGCTACATGACCTTCAAGGAATCGCACTTCTCCTTCGGCGGCGTGATCGGCGCTGAAATGGAAATCCCGGCCCACGAGAAGCTCAAGTTCAAGTTGGACGGAAACGGAACCATAAAGGTGTACTTCCAGGTGCCCGCGAACCCGGACTACTATGAGAAAGTGGAGGCGCAATTCTCCGCAAGACTGGATGTCACGGTATGGGTCGTGACCTCCTCCTTCAATCATTCGCATACCTTCCCCACCGCGGAAGGAGCTGCGGCGCTGAGTTGCCGTTCAGAACAGTCCCTGGCCACCATTCCAAAAACGGACGGGTTCCAGTTGATTGATCGAGGATTCCTCAATACACCCCGCTACAGCGTCTTCGTGGCCGGAGCAGAAGGGCGCGCTGTCACGAGTCTGCAGGCCCAGCCCGCTGTTGCATCCCATCAGGTGGTGATTGAGAACATCTATCCCGAATCGGAGCCTGTCATCGCGTTGAAAGGAACGAATTCGGCCATGGCGTACGTTCACTTCAATCCCGCCATCAGCAACACGTTGCAAGCGACGGATATCCGGATGATCTACCACAACGGCGCCGCCTATCTCGCACCGCAGTCCATTCGAGCTGATACGCAGGCCGAGTTCGCCCCGTCGATTGCCTTTGACGCATCGAACCGCCTGGTCTGCGTCTGGGAACGGGTGGCCGACACCAACCTGGTTGCGGAAGAGAATCTGGTGTGGCATCTCGCCAGGGAGATGGAGATTGTCTGGGCGGCCTACGATCCCGCCGCGGCTGTCTGGTCCGAGCCGGCCGCGCTGACCGACAACACGTATTTGGACTATCGCCCGATTCTCAAGCGTGGCGCTTCGAACGAATTGATGCTGGTTTGGTTCAGCAACGCGAGCAATGAACTGGCCGGGGTTGAGGGAGCGCCGACGAAGATTCACTCCGCCATCTGGAACCCCGTTTCCGCCACTTTCGCCGCGCCTGTCACGCTTGCCCCGGACTTCGTCAACTGCTCGTCCTTCTCCTTTGACTACAGCGGCACCGAGGCCACGCTTGCGTACGCCAAGGACATGGATGGCATCATCTATACGACGAACGAAACCGATACTGCGCTTGACCAGGAGATCTTCTACAACCGGTACGACGGGACCAATTGGGGCAGTTCGGTGCGCCTTACCGACAACGCCACTCCGGACGGCGCCCCGAACGTCTGTTATCTGAGTTCCGGCGAACCGGCGATTGTCTGGCGCAGCGGCTCCGATCTGGTTCGTCTGACCAATTGGACCACCAGGACGACATCCATCATTCGTACCAATAGCGGCGCAGCCGCTTTCGGCGCCATGAAGATGGTTCGCGATGCGGCCGACCGGCTCGTTCTCCTTTGGCAGGATCGGAGCCCGGAAGGGATCGACCTATTCTACAAGGTCTACGATGCTCCGATGGGAAGCTGGAGCGAGGATCGCCAGTTGACCGCCGATGCCGCCCTGGAGAAGGACTTCGACGTATGCTTTGCCCAGGACGGACGCCTGGAGGGGGTATACAATAGGGTTTTAGCCGGGAGCGAATCGAACAGCCTCTTCCGTTTTACCCACGCCCTTCAGACCGGCCTTGCCTTGGCGAATGATGCCCTTCGAATCGATCCCGTGAAGGCCGCGCCAGGGACAAATGCCGTGCTCTATGCTACGGTCTCGAACGACGGCGATCTGGCCGTCACCTCTCCCCAGGTCGCGTTCTATCTCGGCGATCCGGACCATGGCGGAACGCTGATAGGCACCGCATCCCATCCCGGAACGCTTCCGGGTGGCAGTTCCAGCACGCTCAGCGTCTTGTGGACCGTCCCCGCCTCGGAGACCGGCTACCGCGTGTATGCCAAGGCCGATCCGTCTAACGTCGTGGTTGAACAGGACGAGACCAACAACACGGCCTGGCTGGACGCGGCCAAACCCGATCTTGCAGCCGTCGGCTGCTGGATCAGCGCCCGCGACGACGCGCAGCACTCCGTCGACTTGATCGCCCGCGTTTGGAACAACAACGCCATCGCGGTGACCGGCACGGTTGCCGTCACCTTTGTGGCGGTTTCCAACACCATGGTGCATACGGTTGAACTGCCGGGCATACTGGCCAACTCCTCCGTGGATGTCGCGTGGCAGGTCTGGCCGGCAAACGACTTTGTCGGCGGCCGGGTGCAGGTGCGCGTGACCGTAGACCCCGAAAATCTGATCGACGAAACCGATGAAGGAAACAACAGCTTTTCTTTCAACGCGCAGGCATGCGAAGACAGTGACGGCGACGGCATGAACGATGCGTGGGAGTTCCAGCATTTCGGCTCCCTGGCAAAGGATGGCACGGATGACAGCGACGGGGATGGAGACTCCGACATGGATGAATACCTTCATGGCACCGATCCGCGCGATGCGGGGCAGGTGTTTCGTCCGCGACTGGACGTGCAGCCATCTGAGACCAGCGTTTCCTGGGACACGGTGACCGGGCGGCGTTACAGTCTCTATACCACCACGAACCTCCTCAGCGACTGGGAGTGGGTCAAGGTGCTCGACGAAGCGGGCAACCTTAACCCGCTGAGCTACACCAACGGCCCGGGGTCCAAGCGGTTCTACAAGATCAAGGTTGTTTCCGAGGAATAGGAGAGAGCCCTCATCGTTCCATACGGCCGCTTTTCAGCCCAGGAAAATGTGCCGCATCCGACTTCAAGGAGACCACCTCCGTCGATATCCGTGACGGTCGGATAGGTGCCGGCTTCATACTCAGCCAGATCACCAAGTACCCATCGGCGTAAATGGACTCACGTATCGAAATAACGGCTCAGCCGGAGGCTTCGCCCTACCGAGCCGCGAAATACGTTAGTGCATTTATGAACCAGTGTACTAAGTCCGTCCAGATCGGAATTGCCCGTCCCGTCAACTTTGACAAGCCAGTATTAGTTATTGACGAAAGTGGGCCCCTTCAGCATTATCTGCACATTGTCGTTTTTGTTGAACTTGAACAACAGAGGGCCGGCTCATGAGCAATGGCGGTGACAGCAGTTCGCAGTCCTGGTTTCTAAAAACAGATGATGGGCCGGTCTATGGTCCCATCAAGATGTCAGTGCTTTGCGATTGGGCGGGGCAGGGGCGCGTGGCGCCAGGCGACCTGATTTCCAGCGACCAAAAGCAGTGGATCAAGGCTGAAACGCTTGAAGACCTCGGACTCAACTGGGTTGTGGAATTGAAGAACGGTCAGGCCTACGGCCCCATTCATCTGCACGCCATTCGAGATCTGGTTGTCGACGGGGTCGTCATTTCCAGCGCGAAGATTACGAACAAGGCCACTGGCGAGGTGTCAACCGTGGCCGCGCTTGTGCCCGATGTCACCGGAAAGACATTATCAACACCCTTTTCGTTTTCCCCCGCCGCGGAAACAAAGCCCGATCCGGTTTCCGCGAAACAGGAAGCTGAACACCTGCGATTGCGCGAGGAGGCTGCGAGGGCCGAACAGGGATTCAGGGGTAAGATTGAGCGACTTCAGGCCGAGGTGAATGCGGCAAGGAAGGATTTCGAAAAGACCGTCAAGGAGCTTGAAAAGGAACGGGCCAAGAGCCGCGAGCTCAGCATTCGTGCGGAAAACTCCGAAAAGGACTTCCAGGACCGCATGACGAAGATGCAGCGCGAGGGAACACTCACGGCCGAGCAACTCGACGAGGAGAAACGGGCGCACCAGCACCAGCGCGAAATGTATGAAGCTGAACGTACCCGGGCCCAGCGCAGTGAAGCCGGGTTCAAGAAACAGATTGAGGTTCTCGAAGAAAAATGCAGGGTGACGGACAATACGCTCAGGGTTGCCCAGACTGATCTTGCCGCTATTCCTGGCGGAGCCAACGGTGATCCGGACTGGATGGGACTCGGTAAATCCGATCAGAAAGGCGTCGCCGCAAGCGTAGGCGAGAGGCTCGCCGTGCTTGATAGAGAGGCGAGAGTTACCGCGGAAATACTTGAGAACACGAAGAAGGAACTCGAAGAACAGCGGGTGCTTTACAAGTCCTTCCAGGAGATGGGTTCGCGACAGGCAATTGCCCTGAATAGCCGCATCGAGCGGTATCAGAAGGAATCCTCGGCCGCGAACGATGTTCGTGTCAAAGCCGAACAGAATCTTAAGAAGGCTATTGAAGAGAATGAAAATCTGATCAGGCAGGTTGCCGCGCTGCGGGATGACAACACAAAGCTGACGTCCGCCGCGGGGCAGGCTGCCGCTGACATGGAAAGCCTGAAAGCCACTGAGGCGGAACTGCGTAATGAGAATGCACGTATCGTCAGGGATCTCAGCGAGCATGCCGAAAGAATCAAGGGCGAACAGGATCGTGAGCTTCAGGCAGTTGAAAGTCTTCGTGGCGAGAACCAGCGGCGGGAACAGGAACTTCGCGACAAAATGGCATCCATGGAACGGGAGCGCGAATCCCTGGCAAAATCATTGGCCAACACCCAGGAAGAGCTCAAGTGGAAACAAGGTGCCTATACCGCACTGACTCTTGAGAACGAAGAAGATCGCAAGAAGTTTGAAGGCCGGGTCGCGCAGATCGAGGAAAATCGTACCGCATTGTTGAGTCAGATCGAGAACCTCAAGAGGGAGATCACTGGCGAACTCGGGCGTTGTCAGAGACAGGAAGAGCGTGTCAGGCAGCTTGAGAATGAACGGGCGTCGCTTCATCCGCAGTTCGAGGCGGAACGCGCAGCTCTTTCCAGCCAGATTGACAGCCTGAAGAGCGAGATTGCCACGGGGCTTGGCCTCTACCGGAAAGAGGAGGAGCGCGTCGGGCAGCTCGAAGCTGAACGGGTGGCACTGCTCGCGCAGCTCGAGACGGAACGCGCAGCTCTTTCCAGCCAGATTGACAGCCTGAAGAGCGAGATTGCCACAGGCCTTGGCCTTTATCGAAAAGAGGAAGAGCGCGTCGGGCAGCTCGAGGCGGAACGCGCGGCACTCTCAAACCAGATTGACAACCTCAAGAGCGAGATTGCCACGGGGCTTGGCCTCTACCGTAAAGAGGAAGAGCGCGTCGGGCAGCTTGAGGCGGAACGGGCAGCACTACTTGCGCAGTTCGAGGCGGAACGCGCGGCACTCTCAAACCAGATTGACAACCTCAAGAGCGAGATTGCCACGGGACTTGGCCTCTATCGAAAAGAGGAAGAGCGCGTCGGACATCTTGAGGCGGAACGGGCAGCGCTGTCGAAGCAGTGCGACATTCTAAGAAACGATCTGGCGGCAGAGCAGGACCGGAGCCGGTCTCTCTCCGAGGCGCTAAAGACGGCAAGGACCGAACTTCTGCAGGCAGCAGGCGCTTCGGATGCATTCCGTGTTGAGATAGGCCGGAATGTCCAGGAATTCACCTCCAGGATACAGATTCTTGAAAAGGAAAGGGCGGCGCTCTCTTCTAATCTCGATCAGACCGTACTCAATCTGAATGAGGAGCGATCACGCATCCAGGCACTATCCGAGCAAACAAGCCGCAAGGAGACTGATCTCGCTGCTGAAATCGGGAAGCTCCGCATGGACGTGGAACAGAAAGCCGCGTCGATAGAGAAGCTGAAGGCTGATCTGGAGCATAGCGTGGCAGCGGGCCGGAAACTGCGCGAGGATGGCGAACGCAGGGAGGAGGAAGCGAAGGGCCGGATTGGCGCCTTGGAAACGGAACGGACATCCATTCTGGCGTCCCTTGCTGCTGCGACGGAGAAACTCAATCTTGAACAGCGGGCTTCAGCTTCGCTATCGGCCGCCAATGTCGCGCTTTCATCGGACATGGAGAGGCTGAGGGTCGAACTGGCCGGCGCAAAAGCTTCGCTTGATACCGCAGCAAAGGAACTCGAAGAACGCGCCGTGGTCCTGGAGTCGCTGCACGAGCAGAGAACCAGGGATGGAAATGAGCTTAATTCACGTATCCAGGCACTTGAAGCAAATCTCGGATCGACAATCGAGGCCCGCAAGCATGCGGAGCGTGAACTCGGCGATCTGCGCAGACAGCGGCAGGAGATAATCGAAAAGAACGCGGTGCGGGAGAGGGAACTGTCTTCGCAGGCGGCATCACTCGGGGAACAGTTGCGATCCGTTACTGATCTGCTTGAGCGGACCAGGAAGGATCTCGATGATCGCGAAACAGCGTACAAGGCGTTGCAGGAGGAGCGGCAGCGCGAACTCGAGGTTCGCAGGAAGGAAATCGAGGATTTCAAGCAGTTGATCGTCGGAGAAGTCGCGGCCAACGAGCGCGATGTGGCCAGGGACGGGGAGTTCTTGAGCGCACTTCAATCCTCATTTGCCGAAAGATCATCCCATGTCGCGTCCAGGATCGAGGAGCTGCGACGTCTTGTCGGTGACGAGTTCGAGACGCGCATGGAGTTATGCCGGAAGCAGAAGGTGGCCCTTGTTGAGCTTGAGCCGTTGAGGGCTGAACTCGAGCAGCAGAAGGCGCTGTTCGATGAAGACAGGGGCCGTTTTGCCCAGGTGGAAAGCGACCTGTCAGCTGAAGTCAACAGGTTGAGCGAACAGAATCAAGCACTGCGCGCAACAATAGCGCAGGTGGAAAGCGACTCTGTAAAGAACAAGACTCTTGCGGCGGAACTGAAAGACCGGAGCCGGAGCAGCGAAAATGAGCTGGCCAAGCGAGTGGAGAAGCTGCAGGAACAGAATCAGGAGCTCATTCAGAAGCTTAGCGAAAGCGAGCTGCGCATTGAGGAGCAGACGAAGCTTCTGAATGACGGCGAGGCCGAAAGCAGGCGGCGTGAGGATGAGATAAGGCAGAAGGCGGGGGTGTTGGAGGCTGAACTTACCGACGCCAGGCAGCGCGAGGTGGATCTGACCGGCCGGCTGGATGAGATCCGCAGGAAATACAACGCCGACTTTGAAAGATCCGAGCAGCTTGAGTGGGAGTCAAAGCGCAGGGAGACGGCCTATGCGGACGAAATGTCGCGCATGAAGGAATCGCGGGACAGGATGACGAAGGAGATCCAGGATACATCCCGTGATTTGGAAGAGACGAGGCGACAGGTTGTCTCTTTGACCGAAAAATGCGGTTTCCTTGAGCAGAGCAGGGAGGAAAGGGAGCGCGAATTGACGGATCGAGTTGCCACCCTGGAAAAGGAACGGCAGCTCGCTGTTGCCCAGGTTCAGGAATTCAAGGATGGAATTGAGAAGGAAAAGAGCCTGCAGGTTGAACTGCAGGTCCAGGGCAAGCAGAAGGAAGAGGTCTACATCAAGCGGCTTCAGGCCATGACAGAGAAGCTTGAGGCGACCGAGCGCCAGAAGAAGCAGCTTGAAGGCGAGCAGAAGCGGATAATGACACTGCAGGAAGAACTGCAGCAGCAGAAGAAGGGTCTAAGGGAAGAACAGCTGCGCGTGGCGGAATTGGAACAGCGTCTGGTCGAGGCGAGGCGTGGTCACGAAGAAACGACCCTTCAGGAGCAGCAGTTGCAGGAGGAGCTGGTCCGGAAGCAGGAGGCTCTTGACGACGAGAAAACGGCGTTAGTCCAAATGGAAACCATGTTGCAGCAGGAAAAGAGCGCCGCTGCTGAGGAGGCAGCGAAGAGCCACACGGAAATCCAGGAGCTGCTGCAGAGAATTGAGCAAATGCAGGCCGTTCACACTGATACTGTCGCAAAGCTTGAAGAATCCATGCACGAATTCGACAGGGAAAAGGGTGTGCTTGAAGACGCGTTGAGGCAGCGTGAACTCACCGGCAACGAACTCCGTGATCAGTTGACCCAGTACCGCGACGAATATGGTTCTGTCATGACTGAACTCGAACAGAAAACCCAGCAGCTTGAGCAACAGAAGATTGCCTACGAGGACGAACAGGACCATAACCGCTTGAAACTTCAGGACTTGCAGCAACATGTCGAGCAGTTGACCCAGGAAGGAAAGACCATCGCTGTCAGGTTGCAGCAGCAAAAGAAGTTCTACGATGAGGAACGCGAGTTGCGCAGGCAGAAGGAAATCGAGCTCATGCAGCAGAAGAAGGTCCTGCAGGATCTGCAAACGGCTGCCAGACAGAAGGAGCAGACTTTCCTGCACCAGAAGAAGCTTCAGGATGACGAACTTGCCAGGGCCAGGCAGAAGGAGGAAATGCTGAACCGACGGCTTGAGCAGATGCAGAAGGACTGGCGCTCAAACACCGGTCGTGTTGAGCAGCCACCCAGGGAGTCGTCGTCTGTCCAGCAGCGTCGCGATGTGACAATCCGGACGGCTGGACGCGATTCATTTGAAGATGAAACCAAACGTCGCCCGTTGGTCATTGAGAAACCGCGTACGGCACCCGTTGAAACGCGAAGGACTTTCGAAAAGGCTGAACTTCTGCCGCCTGTACAAGCAGCCGAATCACAGTCTGTCCTGAGATCGCTTGAGGCGAAGGCACAGGCCGAACTTGAGACATTGCAGCGGATACAGGAACAGCAGAGGATTGCACGAACAACCAGGCCTGTTCAGGCATCACCCTCGGCAGTGCCGGCAGAACGGCGTGATAAGATCCAGGAGAAGATCAGGCCGTTGCAGGATGAGGTTGCCGGATCATCGTCCGGCGATTCTCAGAAGAACAAGGATCGTTTCAGGGTTCGTCCCTGGATCAGTTTGAAATAATTGTGTCCGCTTGATTCAATTTGACTCCCGGGATCAAGCGGGCGGAGACCGTGAATCGTGGAACTACCCCCGACAGTAACAGAAAGGCTGAGCGGCAGTCTGCAAGTGCCGGTTCGAAAGGGTTTTGGTGGCAACATCAATCTTCCTCGCGCAGCCAGTGCCGACAGTCTGACCTTCGTGGGTGGGGACCCGCTCGCATCCCTGCCGGTGCTGGGCGCGGTGCGGCAATTCATCGATAACGAGCGCCGCCGCACCAGACGGTTACTGGTCAGTCTCATTCTGTTGTTTGCCGTCCTGATGGTGTTATTCCTGGTTGCAGGCGCGTTCGTGGTATCCAGGCTGCTTGGCGACGTCAAAGCTGATGTGGCGGAGGATCGTATCCGGATAGAGGCCGCGGCCTCGAGGGTTGATGGCGTTCAGAAAGGGCTGGCGGACGAAACGTCAAAACTCAAAAGTGAACTTCTCGATGGGACCCGGAAGGCCAATACGGCATTGTCGGCCGTGGAGCGGGTTGACCTGAAGATGACAAACACACTCACCGAGCTATCGACCCTGAAGAAGAATTTAGGCGCAAACGTTGCAGAGATGAAGATGAACACAGTGACCTTGAACGATCTGAACACCAGGTGGGATACCTTCAGTAAGCGCTTTGAGGATCTCGTCAAAGAGAATGCCGTGCTTAAATTGAAACTGACTGGCTCAACCGACGGTCCCGTACAGCCTCAAGTCGCCGGTTCCAGTGAGGGGATGTTCCTTGATCTCGCTCCTTCCAACAACGAATGGCGAATCAATTGGCGCCTGCCGGCTCCATTATTTTAGAGTCGCTGCGGTTCATAAGAGAGGACGGATGGTGATGAAGGCTATTGCTATTTGCGTTGTCGTTCTTGGAATTCTGTCGGCCGGATGCGTAACCACCGAAAACGCCGGTCCATCCGAAGAGCTCATTGAGTCTGCGAGGATGCAGTCTGATCTCAGGGCGATGAGGGAGGATATCAGCAGGATTAACGGTCGACTCGAGGAGATCGAGGTGCAGCACAAGGAATTGGGCGTCGAGGTCCGGAGGCTGCACGACTCAAAGAGCATGGAGAACGAATCCGTGACGAAGAAGTTCGATGCGCTGGAAAGCCAGATAAGGGCAGTGGATGCAGCACGCGTTGCTGACAAACAGGACACCATTGACAAACTCAGCCGTACGATAGCCGATATAATCAACAAACATGCTTTATCCGGGGGAAGCTCCCCTTCAGGCGGGACCGGTCGCGGTGTCCGTGGCGGCGGATCTACCGCCGGCGGGACATCGCATGTCGTGATGGAGAAGGAAACCCTTTCCGTGATTGCCCAGCAATACGGAGTTTCAGTCGAGGCGATGGTACAAGCCAACGGATTGAAGAATGCGAACAACATCAGGGTTGGCCAGCGTCTGGCCGTTCCACGATGATGAAGCCTGACTATCCACTGCTTATCGTTCCCAGATACATGGACTACCTGTGGGGTGGTGACCGCATACGGCATGTCTTTGGACGGCATGTTCCATCTCCGGTGTGCGCTGAATCCTGGGAGATCTCCGACCGGAGCGAAGGAATGGGTGTTGTCGCAAATGGAACACTCGCTGGAACTGATCTTGCCAGCCTGATGAGTGGATTTGCCGTCGATCTGGCTGGAACCGGCTGCATTGGCAGCAGGTTTCCTCTTCTCATCAAGATCATTGATGCGCGGCTGAGACTCAGCGTCCAGGTTCATCCCGGCGATTCAACGGCTGTCGCAGGTGGCGAGCCAAAGACGGAAATGTGGTACGCTCTTGCGTCTGGTCCGGGTGCGCGGGTTTATGCCGGATTCAAGCCTGGCGTCACACGGCAGTCCTTTGAGTCAACTGTGTCTGGTGACGGATTTGAAGGTATTCTTAATGACGTTCAGCTTGGGGCTGGGGACGCAATACTGATTCAGGGCGGTGTGGTTCACTGCATAGGCGAGGGCTGTCTTCTTCTCGAGGTACAGCAGAACTCGAATACGACCTACAGGGTCTATGACTGGGGTCGGACCGATCCCGCCGGGAAGCCGCGTCAGCTGCATGTCAGGGAAGCGCTTTCCACGATTGACTGGAGCGCGCGGGCTCCACGGAAGGCGGAGCCGACAGTAATCTCCAAGGCAGGTGGAAACACTATCATGCTGATTCTTGAGTGCCGCCACTTCCGTATTGAGAAACTCGAGCTTGGCGCCGGGCTCCGGGTAGCTAACGACGGCAGAAGTTTTCACGCGCTCTTTGCGGTCGATGGCAGGGTTGGAATAGAAGCATCTGGAGTTCAGGTTGAGGCCGGACCTGGAACATCATGCCTGATGCCGGCTTGCGCAAGGGAGTATGTGCTTTCGCCCATAGGCGGATCAGCGAAGATCCTTCGGATCAGTCTGCCGTCGCACCGGGTGTAATCGTTTCTGCTATAGGGCTGCAGAGATCAGATACGGTTGCTATCCGCTGACTTGTGCCGATTGTCCGGCCCTCACGCCATCTACGGCGACTGCGATTGCCGCCAGGTTTCCCATATCCTTGCCGATCTTGCTTGGCGCAATCTTGCATGCCTTGAGCGCCCATTTCCACGCGTACTTTGGAAGCTTCGCCTTGAGCGGCTTCATAACGAGCTCGCGTTCCTGGATTGCGATTGTCCCCAGCGTGATTACCTGCGGGTTCAGAATCATAATGATGTTGCCGATTCCTTGTGCCAGACGCTCCATGATTGCATCCCATTCCTTTACTGCGAACGGGTCGCCTGCACGCACAGCGTCGCACAGCGCCTTTGGACCGACCTTGTCGATGTCCCCACCGGCCATCGCTAGAATCTTTGTCTTGACCCTTCCGGAGCGGATCTTTTCCTTCAGGCGATCCGCTATCATTCTGCCACCAACGTAAGCCTCGAAGCATCCTGCCTGACCGCAGCCGCAGGGCGGCCCGTTTGGATCGAGAACCTGATGGCCGACCTCACCACCCATATCCGTTATTCCCTGAACCAGCCGGCCTGCTGCAATGATACCGCCACCCATCCCGGTGCTGAAAGTCAGGTAGATCAGGTTCGGGGTACCTCTGAACTCACCGAACATGTACTCAGCCAGCACGGCCGCATTTGCGTCATTATTGAAGAACACCGGTCTTTTAAGGATACCTTTGACAATCTTTACGATGGGCACGTTCTTCCAGCCGGGATTGTTCGGCGGAGCCAGAAGCAGTCCTTTTGACACACTGAGCGGACCCGGTGCAGAAATACCGACGGCATCAATCTGCGAAAGTGTTATCTCTGCCTGGGCCGCGACTTCTTTACATTTGTCCCGCACCTGCAGGAAGTAGTCCTTCATCGAATCTCCGGTAAGGGTTGGGATCCGTGCCGATGCAATGATCCTGCCTTTTTCCGTGCCGATGCAAATGGCTGTCTTTGTGCCACCGATGTCCAAGCCCAAAAATCTCATTCTATTCCTCCCATCAGTTCACGCACGTGCGCCACAACACATGACGCCAATGAATCGAGGTTATATCCGCCTTCCAGCACTGAGACAAGCCGTCCTTTGCAGTGTTCTTCAGCCAAAGCCATAACCTCCTGCGTCATCGCAGTGAACCCTTTTGTCGTCACCATCGTGCCGGACAGCGGGTCGTCAACATGTGCATCAAATCCGGCTGAAACAAGGATAAACTCGGGCTTGAATCGATTCATGGCGGGTCGCAGCATTTCCTTGAAGGCTGTCAGAAAGTCAGTGTCGGTAGCCCCGGATCCAATTGGTGAATTCATCGTGGATCCCATTCCGTCCTTTGATCCCGTTTCGTCCCGCCTGCCCGTTCCAGGGTAGTGAGGCCATTGATGAATACTGAAGTAGAAGACAGATGGATCGTCGTAAAATGCGTGCTGGGTTCCATTGCCGTGATGGACGTCCCAGTCGATGATCGCCACTCTCCCGATTCCGTGTCGATCCTGCAGATGACGCGCGCCGATAGCTACGTTGTTAAAGAAACAGAAACCCATGGCCTCCGCTCGTTCGGCGTGATGACCTGGTGGTCGCACAGCGCAAAAAGCATTGGCTGCTTCACCGTTCATGACGCAATCCGTTGCCTTTACGACCGCACCGGCTGCCATCAGGGCCGATCGAAAGGTGGCGGATGAGCCTGATGTGTCGGGGCCCTCGTAGAAATGACCGCCCTGCCTTGACAACGCCTCAATGTGCTGGATGTATTCGCGCGTATGCAGTCTCTCGATGGCTTCAAGCGGCGCCTCGACCGGTTCGGGCCTGAGACATTTTTTCAGAAGGGCGGAATCCTTGAGTCCTTTGAGTATTGCCTCCAGCCGCCGGGGCGATTCAGGATGCCCGATTCCTGTCTCGTGCTTCAGGAAGATCGGGTGATACAGAAAAGCGGTTTTCAGCGGATTTGCGGATCGGTCTCCATTGTGACCTCTCCGGCCGGAGGATTGCAAAGAGCGTGTCATTTTGGAGGTTCCTTCGGCAGCGGCTGACACGACGGGCTGTTGGTAGTCATGCGCCTTGCAAAGGAGTACAGTGGTTTTTTGAGAAAGAAGTTGTCTTGCTTCAGATTCTTCTTTGTGAATTCCTCAAGCTCTGTCGTCCAGGAACCGACAATCACTGCCTCTTCGTCCTTTTTGGTCTGTTTCGGGGACCGTGCTGCGACTATCAGTTTGGCTTTCTTTGCCCTTGCCCCGAACGCACTGGCGTCCATGAGATAAAGCTTCATCTGGCCGTCGGTAAGGTCTGCCTTAAGCAGCATGAATACCGGCATTATGGTTCCAGGGCTGGAGTCCGGCGTATCTTTCGGTCCGGCTTGAAGCAGGAGACTGCCATCCACGGAGTGAAGTTTGCACTCATAAGCGCATTGCCCGCTTTCGATCTGGTGAAAGAGATTCAGCTCGTATCGGCCTGGAGCGTTGGTCTTGCCTTCGAACGTGGCCACAATGTTCTCGTTAGTATCGATCCATGTGCCTGCTATGATTGTTTTCGTTTCAAGCGAACTATCTCCGAGCCATGGATTGATCGAGACAACAATGCAGCCTGACGACGCCATGGCGCACAGGAGCAGGAAATACCGTACAACAATTCCTCGTATACCGTTCATTTCCGACCTCCTAAGTGTTATTCCAGCCATGGGTCTGATTTACGCCGGTAATATTCCGTGTTCGACATTCAACAGACTTCTTCTCCGCGCCTAAGGCGTAACGATTCAGTTGCGATCAAGCCGACCCTCACCCTAACCCTCTCCCTCCGGGAGAGGGAACTACTTTCTTCCTGATTGTAGTGGCACACCATTTGGTGAGCGTATCGCGCGTCCATCTTCTACCCTCTCCCGGTACGCCGGGAGAGGGCCAGGGTGAGGGTCCCGTGTGGCCTCATCTGAATCGTTCCGCCTAAGGCACCGCTAATTAATAACCTTTACAACAAGACTCATCCGGCCACGGCAACAGAGTGCCGTGGCTACAGCGGAAAGCTCCATTCCTGTAGACGCCCCGCCATGGCTCGCCATAGCCCCTTGGGCGACGGCGGCTCTGTCGGGGCGTGTGTTAGCGGCTGTGGCATTCCCACTTGTCATGTAAATGTTATTCGTTACCGGCACCTAACCTTGCCGGCAAAGACTGTCGTTTCCTGAACTTGACATAGCTGTCGTAGCCAACATCGGTTGCCAGTTTCAGTGCCTTGTCAAAGTCGGCTCCGACCTGATCCGGTTCATGAGCATCAGATCCGAAGCAGATGGGGATGCCACGCTCGCGGGCGAGCGATAGTATCAGGTCGCTCGGATAGATCTCTTTCACTGGTTTTCGAAGACCCGCCGTATTGATCTCGATCGTCATGCCGGCGGCAGCAACTGTGTCCAGGAGAGGCTGCACCATCTCCTTGAGAGGCTTATCCCTCAACCTGTGGCCGAATTTCTTAGGCAAATCGAAATGGCCTATGACGTCAAAGAGCCGGGAATCAGCCATGTTGCCTACTATCTCAAAATACCTTCGCCAGACACCCGACACGTCGGCCGATTTCCAGCCCGCCATTTCCTTTTCATTATCGAAACCCCATCCACCGATGTAGTGAACCGATGCGAGGACCAGATCAAGATCCTGTGCCGGAACCCATGAGGAGTAGTACTTTTCGCATTCCGGGTAGTAATCGCACTCAACGCCGATGAATACAGCAGGTTTGCTGCTATCCTGGATCTCACTAATCATCTTCCTGTAGTCGTCAAACTGGTTCATCTCCATTGCATACATTGCGCCGACACCATCCGGATTCGGCGCGTGGTCAGTAAAGCATATTTCAGGAACAGCCCTGCTTGCCGCGGCTTTGCGGTATTCAGCGGGCGTGCCGGAGGCATGCTTGCACAGGACGGTATGCATGTGGGTATCAGGAAGCATTGCGGAGTATAGGCATCGGCATGCTGACGGATCAAGCTGTAAAGGGAGGATGTCTCTAACCCTCACAGGAGTTCCTCTGACTCTGCCGGGGAGGCTCCCATGTTTGTAGCCACGCCGCCATGGCTCGCCATAGCCCTCCTGGGCGACGGCGGCTCTGTCGGCGTGTCCGGGGGCGGGATGCTCTGGACTTCTGGACATGCCCGCGCGGCGGCAGAGCGCCGCGGCTACAGGACATGCCCGCGCGGCGGCAGAGCGCCGCGGCTACAGGACATGCCCGCGCGGCGGCAGAGCGCCGCGGCTACAGGACATGCCCGCGCGGCGGCAGAGCGCCGCGGCTACAGGATAAGCCCGCGCGGCGGCAGAGCGCCGCGGCTACAGGAATCCTCGGGTTAGCGAGACACTGAGCGCAGCCCTTTATGGATGGCCAGGCAGGCTTCCCTGATGGTATTGACCGTTGATCGGATAAGGCTGGCGTTCACTGTGAGCGGCAGCATAAGGTAAACAGTATTCCCAAGCGGTCGCAGAAGAATCCTGTGTTGATCCAGAAGCCTGTCTCTGATCTGCCGCGCCGCCGTGGTTTCGAATGCGCCTATCATCCCAAGCGAGCGAACGCCGGATACGCCGCCAAGTCCTTCGAGACTTGCCATGGCTTCGCGAAGCACGTTTCCGCCGTTCACGGCCTGTTTGACTACTTTATCTTCGCGGTAGATCGCCAGGGTCTCCAATGCGGCCGCGCACGCGATCGGATTGCCCGTGAAAGTGTGACCGTGGTAGAATGTATGGTCTTCTGGTGTATCCGAGAATGTGTCGTAGATGCTGTTCTTCACGACAGTTGCGCTGATTGGCAGGTAGCCGCCGGATAGACCTTTTCCCATGCATACGATGTCCGGATCGATTCCGGCATGCTGGAATGCAAACATCTTTCCGGTTCGGCCCATCCCGACCGCTATTTCATCAGCAATCAGCAGAATGTTTCGTTTTCTGCATAGAACAGCAAGCGCTTTCAGGTACTTCTCGGGGTAGATTCTCATTCCGGCGGCACCCTGGCACATGGGTTCCACAATGATTGCGGCCAGTTTACGCCGGTGTTTCTCAATCAGTTGCCGCATGGATGAGAAACATTCAAGCCGGCAGCTGGCCGGAGTTTTGCCGTGTTTGCAGGCGGCACAGCAAGGCGATTCGGCGCGGTATGCGGGGAACAGGATCGGTTTGAATGGCTTGTGGAAGCCGGCAAGGTATCCGACCGACACAGCGCCAAGCGTATCGCCGTGGTAAGCGTCAGCAAGCGATGCAAACTCGGAGCGTTCGGGCTTACCGATGTTATGCCAGTACTGTAGCGCGATCTTCAGTGCTGCCTCCACCGCGCTCGCGCCATCGCTCGCAAAGAGAACGCGACGTCGGGCACCGGGAAACAGCATGGCAATCTCTGATGCAAGTTCTATTGCGCGAGGGTGGGAGAGGTTGCCAAGAATACTGTGCTGCAGTTCGCCGCATTGCCGACGTATAGCGCGTGTGATGCGTCGGTTTCCGTGGCCGAGATTGCAGGCCCACCATGACGAAACCGCATCAAGATAGCGTTTGCCATCAGTGTCGTAGAGATAAGCGCCAACGCCGCGCTCTATCACCGGGAAAGCCCTGTCCATGGTGGAAAACCTGGTATAAGGATGCCAGATGCTGCTGCGGTCAAGCTGCCGGTATCTATTTGTTGTTGTCTTCATATGTCAGAGAGGACATTAGCAAGTTTGAGATGCGTTGCCGCCCACCTGGCGAAGACAGGTGGTGATCGATGCAGCCTTGCGAGATCCGGCACGTACGGAATATGACCGATTACCGGAACCCCGCCGAGTTTCATGATTGTCTCGGCATTACTCTTCTCGATGTATCCAGGCCGACCCGGGTATGTCTGGTTAAAGACAATCCCAAGCACGTTCAGGCCAGCGCGCTTGAGTTCGCCCAATGAAAGCAGGGTGTGATTGATAGTGCCCAGGCCCGGCCGCGCAACGAGAACAATCGGGATAGCCAAGGCCTTCATGACATCAAGCATTGTCCTGTCCTGACTGATGGGGACAAGGACCCCGCCGGCGCCTTCAACAACGACAAAATCATGCACCCTCGCCAGTTTTCTGTACTTTCTATCGATGGTTTCGATGGATATCCTGCGGCCCGCAAGTTCAGCAGCAAGGTGAGGGGAGCATGCCGGCTTGAACCGGTAGGGGCACATGGCGCGTTTCTCGTCTTCCACCGGATCGAGACCGGCTGCACGGAGGCAGAACTCCAGGTCCGTTGCCACAAGTGCGCCTTTCCTGGAGATACAGCCGCTTTGAGATGGCTTCATCGGGACGGCGTCGACGCCGCATGCCCGCAAGATAGAAAGAATTGCGGCGGATACCACCGTTTTACCTGTTCCGGTGTCAGTTCCGGTTATGAATAGGCCTGTCATCCCTTGTGCCCGGCCACTGCATACATGACGTTGAAAGAGGCAAAGACTCCACCGCATTCGGTCTGGTAATGTCCAATGTAGTCGGCGAGCAAGGCGGCCAACTCGCTCCTGTTGAGCGGGGCACCTGAAGAAGAGATTACACCGCCGGTCACGCCTGTGTTGTGAAGCGTGTAAAGGAATTCGGTGGCCGAAGCGTATTCGGTCCGCAGCAACTCGGTCTCACACTTGATGAGATTCAAATTTGCGGCGGAAATGGCTTCCGTAACTCTTCCGACGACCGGCAGATCTGTCGTAGCCGGCTTGTTCTGCACCGCGCGCGCTCGGGAATCCCTGAGTTCCGAGAGCGTGCCATGAAGCATCATCGAGAAGATCAACCTGCCGTCGGGGCTCAGAGTTCCGGCCACATTCCTGAACAGCGCCCCCAGCGATTCCACCCAATGGAACGATGCTCCGCTGACAATCAATTGAAATGGGACTGACGATTTGAAGGTTAGTGCATTGGCGACCTGGAAGTGCACTTTACCGCCGCCTGCAAAGCGGTTGCGGGCCACGTCGACGGCCTTGCCGGCGATGTCAAACGCAACAATCTCGGCTTTGGGGAACTTGTCGGCAACAAGCCTGGTCAGTTGCCCGGTACCGCAGCCGATATCAAGTATCCGCTCCGGCGGTTCAATATCGTCCAGCAGGCCCACGAGCTTCATAGTTGTTTGAAACCTGGACGCCGCAGCCCTGTCATAACTGAGTGCCGCCGCCGAAAAGCGTGCAGACACCGATCTGGAGTTGAAGTCAGTTTTCACTGTGCTGAAGCATAGCCGACGCGTTTCGCGAAATCAATGCGCAGATTTGCGCACAAAGACCGTGTCGCGGTAGTGCTTTAATTCGGCCACCGACTCCCGTATGTCCTGCATAGCCAGATGCAAATCCTTCTTCTGAGGCGCCCTGGATTTACGGCCATACCATCTCTTGACAAGCTGTTTCACTGTGCTGACATCTATGCTCTGGTAATGAAAGAACTCGTGCAGGGCCGGCATGAACTTGATGAGGAATCGCCTGTCCTGGCCGATCGAATTGCCGCAGAGCGGAGATGATCTGATGTGACAGTACCGGCGCAGAAAACGGAGGGTCTTCTGTTCGGCATCGCGTACAGAAACTCCTTCTGTTCGCACACGCGTCAACAGCCCGCTCCGCGTATGCGTGCGTGTACACCAACCGTCCATGCGTTTCAGTGCCGATTCCGGCTGGCAGATTGCCAGGACCGGTCCTTCTGCGATGACATTCAGAGCATTATCAGTGATCAGGGTAGCGATTTCCAATAGAACGTGTTTCTCCGGATCGAGTCCAGTCATCTCGCAATCAATCCAAATAAGATAATTACTACTTCGTTTGACGGTCTGTGTCTTTGCTTTCAGAGAGATTACCTCCTCGTAACGCAATTCTTCCTTGTTGCTCAATCCAGCCCGACAATAGGACGTTTTATTCGCCGGAACAAGAAGGAAGGAGACACCTTGAACCTCACGTAAGCCTCCAGGCTGAATGTGATCATTGCATTCACAGCCCATGGACACGGCCACGACGAAGCGTGGCCCTCCATTGTGAATCATCTGTGGTTGCGTGGGGCGTGTGGCGGTCACGCTGGCTGAAGCGCTGAAGTGCAGCTTACTCTTGTGTTTACATGACGTTTAAGAGCCGATACTATAGCCAGCGAGATAAGCAACGGAGGTCAACATGTCTGATTTGCAGGAAAGAGTTTCCGAACTGGAGTCTTCTCGCCTCACGCTAGAGGACGAGAGTTCTGACCTTCAGACGGCGATAGAACATCTTGAAAAGCGGATTCTGGCATTGGAGCAAGACATACATTCTGCAAAGAATGATCTTACCCAGCTTCGCACTCATGTTCACAGTTTGAAACGGTAAGAACCGGGCGAACGCCGGCCAGGTCGCCAACGTGCTTCAATGCTGGGAGTGTCGGCAGTAGTATCACTGACGGTGTGCTGCTTCTGTGGAATATCAAGGGTATTCGCCACGTCTTGAAGGTCCTTATCGGCCAACTTCCCAGCCTGCCTGGCGATACGCTTTACTTACAGTTGTCTCGTTCTATTCAATGGCCGCGTCTTCCTGGAAGCATGTCTTAAATGTCCGGAGAATTCGTTTCCAGTCGACAGTTCGAAAGTCGGCGACAAAGGACGAAACGCTTGTAGACTGTTCCATTGACGCGAACACTCTGATTGTATATCTTCGGCACGGTTTGTATCTTTTGTGTCCTCCAAGGCGACGCACAAGATTGCCATGGCGCCATGGTTTCATAAAAGCGGCATTAAGGTTGAGCACGGAAATGCAGGAACTGAAAATGATTGCAGCATCGGAGGGGTGGCAGAGCCTGGCTGAACGCGCATGACTCGAAATCATGTGTGCCCGCAAGGGCACCGGGGGTTCAAATCCCTCCCCCTCCGCCATGAAGCAACTTCTGCTTCGGGGCAACAGTTTTCTCAGGCTATATCCCGCAACGCGGTGAATTATTCACGTTCGCGAACAAATTCAGGCTAGCACAACAGCAGAGCTGGCCAAGACGCCAGTTATCAACCGGGTCATTGCCCATCCAAAACCGAGCGCACCTTGAGAGCCAGATCGTAGCGTGTGAAGGGCTTTGAGATGAAATGGACACCCTCGTCCAGCACGCCGCGCTGGGCAATCACGTCAGCCGTGTAACCAGACATGAACAACACCTTCACGCCGGGTTTGATCGCGCTGATGCGCTTCGCCAGTTGATTCCCATCCATCCCAGGCATGACCACGTCCGTCAATAGAAGATGAATATCACCAGGATGCTGGCCTGTCATCCTCAATGCTTCCCCAGGGGTCTCCGCCACCAGGACCTTGTAGTTAAGGGTCTCCAGAAACAGACGGCAAGTCACGCGCGGCGATTTCTCATCCTCCACCAGCAAGACGGTCTCCCCACGTCCTTTGGGCGATTCCTCTTTACTGGCTACGGTTATCGCCACATCGCGTGCATCACTCTGTGGCAGATGGACTTTGAAACTCGTTCCTTTCGCTGGCTCGCTGGTTGCGTGGATAAATCCGTTGTTTTGTTTGACAATTCCGTACACCGTGGCCAAGCCGAGGCCCGTGCCCTTGCCGAGGCCTTTTGTGGTGAAGAAAGGCTCGAATATCTGCGCCAGTGTCTCCTTGTTCATGCCAGAACCATTGTCGCTTACCGTCAGACACACATAGGTGCCTGGAATTGCTTCCTGGTATCTGGCGCAGTATTCTGCGTCCGCGTTGATGTTTACAGTTTCCAAGGTGATCTCACCAACACCGACGATGGCGTCCCGGGCATTGATGCACAGATTCGCGAGAAGTTGGTCAACTTGCGACGGGTCGACTCTGACCAGACGCAGATTAGCGCCGGGCCTCCATATCAAATTGATATCCTCTCCGATCAATCGTCGCAACAGTTTGAGCATTCCGGCCACTGCGTCGTTGAGGTCCAGGACCTTCGGGGCGATGGTCTGCTTACGCGCAAAGGCCAGAAGCTGCCTGGTGATATCGGCCGACCGTTGGGCACCGCCAGTGATTTCGTCCAGCCACCCACGGATCGGGTGGTCGGGCTCAATCTCATCCTTGCACAGCTCGGCGTAACCCATGATGCCCATGATCAGATTATTGAAATCGTGCGCCACGCCACCTGCCAGGAGACCCACCGCTTCCAACTTCTGTGACTGGCGAAGCTGGTCTTCGAGTTGGACCTCGCGTGTCACATCGCGCTTTACGGCGACGTAATTGACGATCCTGCCCGCATCGTTGCGAACGGGCGAGATGACTGCGTCTTCCTCGTAGAGCATGCCGTCTTTGCGTTTATTGATGAAGTGGCCGTGCCACACTTCTCCGGCGCTCAGCGCAGACCACATCTTCTGATAGAACTCCGCCCCGTGTTTACCGCTCTTCAGTATGCGCGGGTTATGACTGATGGCCTCCTCACGCGTATAACCCGTGACGGCTTCGAAGGCTGGGTTGGCGTATTGAATCAATCCCTGCGCATCCGTCACCACTACAACCTCTGCGGCCTGCTCGATCGCCATCGCCAGCCGTTTAAGATCAGCCTCCGCCCTCGTTGTATCCTCGATGATGCCCAACAGGGCACGCCGGACCCGGTTGCTTTCATCCAACAACGACAGGACCTTTTCCTCAGCCCGTTTGCGAGCGGTGATATCGCGGAAGCTCCACACGCGGCCGATACGGACACCCTCCATTATCATCGGCATGGAATAGCGCTCCATGAGCCGGCCGTTCTTGAAAGTGAGCGTGTCCATGTCCACTGCGTCCGAACCGTAGAGCAACTGCACTTTCTTCAGAAACCCTTCTCGATCGATCAATTGGTTTGATACGAAGTCCAGCATAGCCTTGTCATCGCCGTGATCAATGAGGTGCTGGGGCATTTGCCAGAGTTCGGCGAATCGCCGGTTGGCATGTATCACTTTCCCATCGTTATCCACGGCGAAAATGCCATCGGCGGTGGAGTTGAGTGTAGACCGGAGTTGCGTTTCTCTCTTTCTCAGCACCTCCTGATGTGCGCGGATGTCACGGCGTTTTTGCTGGAGCAATACGGCCAGCAGTCCGAACATTACCGCAATAACGGCCAAAGCCGCCGGCAGTGACGCGCGAGACATGACGGCCCATTTCCAGTCAGCCGCGGCGATGTCCATTCCGAGCACAGCCTGCGGCTCTGCGGTCGCGGAGTTTGACACCGGTACAAACGCGCTGATCCAGGTTCCCCAGCGATCACTATACGGACCTCGTACCGCCGCTTTCCTGGTGACAAAGACATCACGCAGCTCTCTGGATGCCTCGTCATACGTTTGGCCTGGCGGCGAATAGTCTTTCGATTCGACTGGCTCAGAATCCACATTGAACACAATCGAGCCATCGGGCCTGCGACTCATGAGATAGAGGAAGCGGCACTTGGGATTGGCATTTCTGATGGCTTTCAGTTGTTCCTTGATCCCATGGTACGAAGGCAACGCGAGGTCGGCCGCCGTACCGCTCAATGCGGTCATTTGCCGCTGGTTGACCGCCACGGCCACCATGCGTGCCTGCTGAAGCAGTTCCGCACGGAGCATCCGGTCGGCCCGATATGCGGCAAACCTCGCTGTTCCGAGGATCACTATCAATGCAGTCAACGCCAGAAACAACGGGCGGAGGGCGGAGGGCGTAAGGCGGAAGCTGATCGCACGTGCTTGGTTCATCAGGTTCTCCTTCTGTTCGGTGCCCGCCGGAACTCTACTTGCCTTATTCGAGAGAGCAGAATCACAGTCTAAGCCGTAACGATTCAGTTGCGATCAAGCCGGCCCTCACCCTAACCCTCTCCCTCCGGGAGAGGGAACTACTTTCTTCCTGATTGTAGTGGCACACCATTTGGTGAGCGCATCGCGCGTCCCTCTTCT
>Ga0247841_10001970_pt1 | contig 43060 bp, 38 predicted proteins | sample LaCruzMarch2015__2_FD_192410 | JGI IMG/M metagenome (GOLD analysis project Ga0247841, IMG submission 192410) | Freshwater microbial communities from meromictic Lake La Cruz, Castile-La Mancha, Spain - LaCruzMarch2015_18m | ecosystem: Environmental > Aquatic > Freshwater > Lake | place: Spain...
GGGCGTCGTTGTCGTTGTCGTGGTCGTGGTCGTGGTCGTAGTCGTGGTCGTGGTCGTGGTCGTAGTCGTGGTCGTGGTCGTGGTCGTGGTCGTGGTCGTGGTCGTGGTCGTGGTCGTGGTCGTGGTCGTAGTCGTAGTCGTGGTCGGATTATTCGATTACGACAACGACAACGACAACGACAGCGTACCCGGGATCGCGCTTGCCACATCAGTTCTGATCGCGCCTGCCCGGGGCGGGACGCCCCGGCTCCCGTGCCGGGACGCCCCGGCTCCTGTGACGGTTGCTTGCCCGCCGACAATCACTGACAATCCCCGCCGTCTTGCCGCCACCGGAGCCCCGCTACCCCTAACCCCATGGCCGTCGGAACCCTCAAACATTGGGTCAAGCGCCGGGACCATCCGGTCTCGCGTCTGCTGTATCGGCTCGCCAAGGCAGCGCGGACCTTCGAGGTCCCCGTGATCCCCGGGCTGCACCGCGCCCTCTATCACTTGCATCGCGGCAGCCTCGCGGCGTTCGCCAATCTGTTGCGGGTGTTCTATTACACGCCGCTCTTCAAGAGCCAACTGGAGGGGCCGGCACCGCGGCTCTATCTCTACAGCGGGATGCCGCTGGTGACCGGCGCCCTGCGCATCCGGCTGGGTGCGGACTGCCGGGTGTCGGGCATCACCACCCTGTCCGGGCGGACCAGCGGGACGGCCACGCCCAGCCTGGAGGTGGGGTCGAACGTGGATATCGGCTGGCAGAACACGATCGCGGTGGGTCGCCGGGTGGTCCTGGGTGACAATGTGCGCCTGGCCGGGCAGTGCTTCCTGGCCGGCTATCCGGGCCATCCGCTGGACCCCGCGGCGCGCGCCCAGGGCCTGGCGGAGACCGAGGATCAGGTCGGCGACATCATCCTGGAGGACGACGTGTGGCTGACGACCGGTGTGACGGTCATGGCGGGGGTGCGCATCGGTCGGGGTACGGTGGTGGCCGCCGGGAGCGTGGTCACCAAGGACCTGCCGCCGCTGGTGCTGGCGGGCGGGGTGCCGGCGCGGGTGATTCGCCCGCTCGCGCCCGCCGCGCCCCCGCCGGGCGGATCAGGCGACGCACGCCGCGCATGAAGGCGCCGACGAACAATGCCCGGGCGCGGCACTGAGCGCCGGATGATGGGCGGCAACACCACCGCGCCGTGGCGCTGCCGGCCGTGATCAAGTCGACCCTGATCTACGCCGGCAGCTATGTGCTGATGCGCAGCGTCTCCTTCCTGACCCTGCCCTATGTGGCGCGGGTCCTGGGTCCCGTGGAGTTCGGGCGGCTCGATCTCCTGGTGACCGCCACCCAGGCGGTGGGTCTGCTGGCCGGTTTCGGGATCATGGAGGCGGTGCTGCGCTACGCCAGCACCGGCGAGCGGTCCGCCCCCGGGGCGCCGCTGGACGCGCGGGCGGCCAAGGCCAACGGGCTCGGACTCACCCTGCTCTGTGGTCTGCTGTTCCTGGGTGCCCTGTTGGCCGTGACGCCCTGGCTCGCGCGGGTGCTGCCGGGCGCTCAGGAGGCGGACCTGCTCCGCCTGGCGATGCTCGCGGGGGTGGCCTCGGCCTGGATCGCCCTGCCCAACGTGATCCTGCGGATGCAGGACCGGGCGGCGGCCTATGCGAGCTTCATGGTCGTCTACGCACTCCTGCAGGCGGGCGGGAACGTCATCGCCGTCTATCTGGGCTACGGCATCTTCGGCATCATGGCGGTGAGCGCCGGGTCGGCCTGCCTGATGGCCTGCGTGGCGGTGGTGCAGCAGATTCGCGACAGCGGCATTGCCCTGGAGCCGCGGGCGGTGCGCCCGCTGCTGCTCTTCGGCCTGCCCATCCTGGGCAGCGGGGTGGCCGCCTTCATGATGAACGGGATGGAGCGCTGGGTGCTGGCCGCGCACCTGGACCCGCTGGACTATGGTCACTATGCGGCGGCGGTGAAGCTGTTCGTGCTGTGCGTGATCGCCTTCCAGCCCTTCGGCCTGTGGTGGGGCGCCCAGCGCTACCGGTTGCTGGCGGGCCCGGACGGGGAGCGGCGGCTGGTCTACTACGCGACCCTGGGGATCCTGCTCCAGTTTCTGCTCTGCACCACGGTGTCGCTGCTCAATCCGCTGCTGCTCGATGTGCTCTTCGGTGCGGCCTTCGCGGTCCCGGCCTGGTGGACCAGCGCGCTGCTGCTGGTGCTCCTGATGCGCAGCGTCGCGGACCTGACCTCTATGGGCCTGTTCCTGGGGGAGCGCAGCCATGAGCAGATGATCATCCAATATGCCGCCGCCGCGGTGACGGTGACGGGGCTCTTCACCCTGATCCCCCGCTTCGGCTTCCCCGGCCTGATCCTGGCCCTCACGGCCGGGGCCGCCCTGCGTCTGGTGCTGAGCTACCGCCTGAGCCAGCGCCGCCGGCCCTTGCCCTATCCGGTGCTTGCCGTTGCGGTGCTGTTCGCGGTCTATCTGGCAGCGTCCTATGGCTTCGCGACCCGTTTGGCGGGGGTCGGCCCGGTCGCGCTGGTGGGGGCCGCCGCGGCGGTGCTGGCCCTGATGACCGCCCTGGCCTATGTCACCGGGCGCGCGGTCCTGGTGGGCAAACGCTGACCGCCGTCCGGCGCCCGCCAGGCGCGCCCCGGCCGGTTGTGGTTGCTTGCCCGTCGGCGATCACTGACAATCCCGACGGACTTTCCACCGGAGCCAAGCAGCGTGACGCGTGACCTGATCGTCTTCGGCGAGGACTGGGGCGGTTTGCCGAGCAGTACCCAGCACCTGGTGCGCCACCTGGCCCGGGATCGCCGGGTGCTGTGGGTCAACTCCATCGGTATGCGCCGGCCGCGCCTCTGCGCCCACGACCTGGGGCGTCTGTGGCGCAAGGTCCGCGCCATGCTGGCCGGCGCGGGGGGCGGTGCCCGGCCGCCGGGGGCGGCGGGCGAGCCGCCGCCCTTCCCGGTCCTGGCGCCGCGCGCCCTGCCGTGGCCGGGCAACCCGCTGGCCCGGGCCTTCAATCGCCGTGTGCTCGGGTCCCAGGTGGCGCGTGCCGCCGCCGCCCATGGGCTGCGCGAGCCGCTCCTGTGGACCTCGCTGCCGACCGCGGTGGAGGTGGTGGGCACGCTGGGCGAACACGCGGTGGTGTATTTCTGCGGGGACGACTTCGGTGCCCTGGCGGGGGTCGACCATGCCCCGGTCCTGGCCATGGAGCGCGAACTGGTCGGGCTCGCGGACCTGGTGTTCGTGGTGAGCGGCCCCCTGGCCGCGCGCTTTCCCCCGGCCAAGACGCGGCTGCTGCTCCAGGGGGTGGACTTCGACCTGTTCAGTACCCCGGTCGCGCCGGCCCCCGATCTCCCGCGGGCCGGTCCGGTGGCGGGCTTTTTCGGGATGCTGGAGGACTGGGTGGATACGGACCTGCTCGCCGCGGTGGCGCGGCTCCTGCCCGCCTGGCACTTCTTCCTGATCGGGACCGTGAAGACCGAGGTCTCCGCCCTGAAGGCCCTGGGGAATGTCACCCTGGCCGGACCGCGCCCCTATCGGGACCTGCCGGGCTATTGCCAGCACTGGAGCGTGTCGCTGCTGCCATTTCGCGACGGCGAGACGATGCGTGCGGCCAATCCGCTGAAGTTGAGGGAGTACCTGGCGGCGGGTCGGCCGGTGGTCAGCACCGACTTTCCGTGGCTGGACGGCTACCGGGACCTGGTGGGCGTGGCCGCCGGACCCGCGGCCTTTGCCGCCGCCCTGGAGGCCGCCCACCGGGAGCCTGCGGCGAGCGCGGCGCCGCGCCGCGCCCGGGTGGCGGGTGAGTCCTGGGCGGCGCGCGCGGCCGAGGCGGCGGCGCTGCTCGCGGCCCTGGGCTGAGGTCGGCATCGATCCGTGAAAAAAAAACGACATCATTCACCGGAAACCTGACCGCGGGAACGGACAGGGCGGGCGCGCCGTCCGATACTATGGGTGTCGTGTCGGGTCGCGGCGGTTACCCTGTGGGACCGTCGCGGCGGCGGGCGAAAACAACCCGGTTCCGGTCGGGCCGCGGCACCGGGTGCCGCGCCGGACGCCGGCCGGGATCAGCGATCAACCGTCGGCGAAGACTCCAAGTGGCAGCCGATCTCTCTCATAAGCTCTACGATATCCTGGCGGCCGGTTGGCGGCAGCGCTATGTCGTGATAGTGCCGATGTTGTTGATGCCGATCCTGGGCGGGATCGTCGGCTACAAGATGCCGCCCAGTTACCAGAGCCACACCTCGCTCCTCATCGTGGAGACCGCCTTGCAGAATCCGATCATGAAGGACCTGGGGGTACCGGTGTCCCTGTCGGACCGCAAGGCGGGTCTCGCCGAGTTGCTCAAGAGCCGCCAGGTGATCGGCGGCGTGGTCGATAAACTCGGGTTGGTCAAGCCGGGCCCCAACTACGAAGGAGACCGGGAGAAGAAGATCGGTGAGCTGAATCGGGGCCTGGGGGTGTCGTTCATCGGCAAAGACATGCTGCGCATCAATTTCAACGCCCAGTCCAACGCGAATATGAAGGCCATCCTGCAAGGGATCAGCGACCAGTTCGTCGCACAGATCATGGCCCCGGAACGCTCCGCACTGAAGTCGTCGGTGGACTTTCTGGAGGCGCAGATCAAACGGCAACGCGACGTGCTGGAGGTCCTGGAGCGGAAAATGGCCCAGTTCCGGGACGCCCACAGCGATGGGCTGCCCGAGTTTTTCTCGCAAAACATGGCGCGCCTGGCGCAACTGCGGCTCGACATCTCCAAGAAGGAGTTGGAACTGGCGGGCGCGCAGGAGACCATGGCGAGCATCGGCCGGAAGCTCGCGCGCAACAACCCGGTGGTGGGTCAACTGGAGAAGCAGATCATCGAATTACGCGGCGAACTGGCCCTGCTCAGTGCCCGCTATACCGCCAAGCACTCCAAGGTGCAGGGGGTGACGCGCCAGTTGGAGCGGCTGGAGGCGGAGCGGGGGCGGCTGATGGCGGAGAACGACCAGACGTCCGACATCGAGCGGATGCTCAATACCCCGGTCGGTACCTCCGGGGTCGACGATGCCCGCTCGGTCAACAATCTGCTGGTCTCCCAGTTGGACCGCTACTCGACCGCCAAGACCCAGGTCGAGACGCTGGAGCGCGAGCTCGACCGGCTGCGCACGGACTTGAAGGCGGGGGAGCTGAAGTCCCGCGATACCGGTACCGTGGCGCAGAAAATGAAAGAGATGGAACGCGACATCAAGATCCAGCGCGATGTCTACGAGGACCTTCAGGCACGCCGGGAGCGGGCGAACGTGACCAGCCAACTCGGGCAGTTCGAGCAGTCCGAACGCATCAAGGTCGTCGATGCGCCCTTCACCCCCCAAGCGCCCACCAACAAGCAGAAGACCATCATGTTCGTGCTGGGCGGTGTCTTTGCCGGCCTGGCCTTGGGCGTGAGTCTGGCGACCGTGCTCGAGCTCCTGGACTCCACCATCCGCAGTCGCCGCGTGCTGGAGGCCTTGACCGGGGACGGCGTCCCGATGTTGGCCCGGATCCCGCCCCTGCGGGCAGCGGCGGCCGTGGAGACACCGGCGCCGCCGGTCTTGAAACCGGTGCCGGTACTCAAGCGGAGGGCCAGCGCATGACCCGGGTCTGTCAGGTGGTACAGCATTTGCGGCCCGGCGGTATCGAGACGCTGGTCCTGGAATTGGCGCGCCTGGCGCCGGCGGGTCAGGACACCCGCATCCTCAGTCTGGAGGGCAGTCCGGCGGCGTCCCGCGCCGCCTGGCCGCGGCTGGCCGAGACCGCCGCGCCACTGGATTTTTTCGCCAAGGGTCCGGGCTGGCGGGTTGGGGTCTGGTGGGCCCTGTGGCGGCACCTGCGCCGGGTGCGGCCGCACGCGGTGCACACCCACCACGTGGGGCCGCTGATCTACGGCGGCCTGGCGGCCCGGCTGGCCGGGGTGCCGCGCATCGTCCATACCGAGCATGACGCCTGGCACCTGCGCGACCCGCGGCGGCGACGCCTCCAGCGGCTGATCCTGACCCTGGTGCGGCCCCGCTTGGTCGCCGACTCGGCGCAGGTGGCGGTCGCGGTGCGCGGACACCTGCCGGGCTGGCCGGTCCAGGTCATCCGCAACGGGATCGATACCACCCGCTTCACCCCCGGTGACCAGGCGGCCGCCCGGGCGGCCCTGGGGTGCGGGTCGGCCCTGCCGCCCGCCGCGCCGCTCATCGGCTGCGCCGCCCGTCTGCACCCGGTCAAGGGGCATCGCTTCCTGCTCGAGGCCCTGGCGCGGCTCCCCCCGGGGGTCGCGCTGGCCCTGGCCGGCGGCGGCGAGGAGGAGGCGGCCCTGCGCGCCCAGGCGCAGGGCCTGGGGCTGGCGGCGCGGGTCCATTTTCTGGGGCGGGTCGATGACATGATCGGTTTCTACCGCGCGCTGGATCTCTTCTGCCTGCCCTCGCTGGCCGAGGGGATGCCCTTGTCGCCCCTGGAGGCCCAGTCGTGCGGGGTGCCGGTGGTGGTGACTGCGGTGGGCGGGGCGCCGGAGACGGTGTGCCCGCGCACCGGACGCCTGGTCCCGCCCGCGGACGCCGCCGCGCTCGCCGCCGCGCTCGCCGGGCAATTCGGTCAGGGCGGCCGGGGGGACCCGCGGCGCTTCGTGCTGGAACACGGCGATGCGCGCGCCATGGTCGACGCCTACACTGCGCTCTATGAGTGATGTTGCGCCGGAATCTGTGTAAAGTTGCGTTAATGAGACCCCCAGGGGGCGGTCATCATCACGCGCCCGCACCCGCACCGCCCAGACCGAAGAACCATTCGCGATGACGCACACCATCCTTACAATCCTGACCCTGCTGGCCGGCGTCCTGGTGGTCTATCACCACCTGGGCTATCCGCTCCTGCTCAAGTGGCTCGCCGGCCGACGGCCGGAGACCGCGCCGGTCGCGCTGCCCCGGCGCGCCTACCGGCCGGCGGCGGCGGATGCCGAGCGCCCGGTGGTCGCCATCGTGATACCGGCCTACAACGAGGAGGATCATGTGGAGGACAAGCTCCGTAATCTGGCGATGCTGGATTACCCGAGCGATCGGCTGCGCGTGGTCCTGGCCTGCGACGGCTGCACCGACGCCACGGCGGAACGCGCCTGGCGGGTGGCCCGCGAGCCCGAGTGCCAGGACCTGTCCCTGCAGATCCTGGAGTTTCGTCAGAATCGCGGCAAGGTGGCGGTGCTCAACCATGTGATCCCCAACATCGATTGCGACCTGCTGGCCTTGAGCGATGTCTCGGCCCTGGTCTCGGTCGATGCCCTCCTGGTCGCCGCCGACTGTTTTCAGGACCCCAAGGTCGGCGTGCTCACCGGGTCCTATAGGCTGTTCGGCTCCTATTACCCGCAAGCGGGGCACCAGAGCGGGGAGAGCCTGTACTGGCAGTACCAGAGCGAGATCAAGCGGCAGGAGGGGGTACTCGGTTCCACCATGGGTGTGCATGGGGCCTTCTATATGATCCGGCGGGACCTGTTCGAGCCCTTGGATCTGGATGTCATCAATGACGACTTCATGTTGCCCATGCGGATCGTCGCCCGCGGCTATCGGGCCCTCTACGAGCCGCGCATCCTGGCCCTGGAACTGGAGTCCGCCGGCTTGGATCTCGATCGTTCGCGCCGCCGCCGGATCGCGGCGGGCAACATGCAGCAGTTGGTGCGCCTGGGCGCCCTGCTGCGCCCCTCGCTGCGCGGGGTGGCCTTCGTCTTCGCCTCCGGTAAGGCCCTGCGCGCCCTGATGCCCTTCCTGCTGCTGCTGCTGCTGGGCGGCAGTGCCGTGCTGGCCGTCCATTCGCGGGTCTTCCTGGCGTTGTTTTTGGTCCAGGCCGTCGTCTATCTGACGGCCTTCGTGGTACAACGGATTGGCCCGGCCCGGGTCGTCTGGCCGCTGCAGGCGCTGCATTATCTGGTACAGGGCCACCTGGTGGGGTTGGTGGGCTCGGTCCGTTATCTGTTGGGGTTGGAGCGCGGGCGCTGGCGCCGGGCCAACCTGGCGCTCGCCACCCCGGCCCCCGAGACGCCGGGGACCTGAGGTGCGGGACGCGGGCCTGATGGGTGCGAAACGGCCGCGCGCGTGCGCCGGGCGGCGTCGGGCCATCCGGGGCCTGCCCTTGGGTGAGTCCCGTTCGGTGATCCGGGGCCCTGGCCCCGCCCCTGGTCGACTTGGAGTAGTGAATTGAAAATCAACATATACAAACAACCCGGTGAGGTCGCGCTGGTGGTGCTGGAGGGCGAGTTCGACGCGGTGAGCGCCCCCGTCACCCGCACTGAATTCGAGCGGGTCCTGACGGAAGGCGGCGGGGACGTGATCGTCGACTTGAGCGGCGTGACCTTCATGGACTCCTCCGGCGCCGGGGCCCTGGTGTTCCTGCACAAACGGCTGGTGGGCCTGAAGCGGACGCTGGAACTGATCGGCGTGACTGGTCAACCCCATGACCTGTTGGCGCTGCTGCGCATCACCAATGTCATACCGGTCAACCAGCGGGTGGTGGTCCGGCCGGGGCCGCAGGAGGATGGTGCGTGAGGGGGGCCGCCCGGGTCCGGGTCCCGGTTGAGGTGCTGCTGTCCTGGGCAGTGACCGCCTGCGTCCTGTCGGCCTGTACCTGGTGGCCCCCGTTCGGCGGCGGCGGGATGGCGGAGTTGAGCCGTCCCGACCGGCCGAAGTGCACCGGGTGTCTGCGACCCCCGGACCCGACCTGGCAGGAACTCGACACCCAGCGCCAATTGGCCCAGGACCGCTTGGAGATCCTGGTGTTGCGGGGCGCGCAGTGGTGTCTGCCCGGTCAGGTGGTCGCGGCGCGCGACCTGCAGACCCGTATCGTGCGGGAACTCTTCGGGGGGCTCCCGCTGGACGCCGCCAACGATCTCATCGTGGCGCGGGCGCGCCTGGCGGAATTGGAGCGGCGCCTGGACTACATTCAAGGCAGCGGCGCCTGTATGACGGCCGCAACGGCCGGCGCACCCTACCCGGTTGCGGACTAGCCGGGCGCGGTCACGGTCATCCAGTCGCGATCATGAGCCGGACCTGGCCTGCCTTGTGCGTTCGGCTGTTGCTGGCGCTCTGGTGGCTGGCCGCCGCCGCCGTGGTGGGCGCCGCCGACCCGGCGCCGCCGGTTGCGGTCAGCGCCGCGGCGCCGGCCGCCGCCCCGGGCGACGCGGCGCAAGCCCCGGGCGAGGGGATCGAGGCCCCAGGCGACGCGACCGACGGAGCGGATGAGGCGTTGACCGTCGGGGACGTCCTGCGCATCGATCTGCCCGGGGAGGACACCCTCAATGCGGAGTTTCCGGTGGATCGTCAGGGCCGCATCCGGCTGCCGGAGGTCGGCTATCTCAAGGTCGAGGGCTATCGCCTGGAGGAGGCGCAGCAGCGTATCCGGCTCGCCCTGGCCCAGGTCCTGCGCGACCTCTCGCGGCTCTCCGTCACGCGCGAGGAGCCGACGGTCCTGGTCAAGGTCCTGGGTTTCGTCACCAAACCGGGGCAGGTCACCCTGCCCGCGGACGCCGGGGTGCAGGCCGCCCTGGAGGCGGCCGGGGGCCTGCGCGCCGGCGCCCAACTCGACCGGATGCAGGTGCGCCGCCAGGGCGAGGTCATTACCTTCGACTACAAGCGCTATCTCGATACCGGCGACCCGGCGCTGATGCCCAGGCTCAAGTCCCTGGACGAGATCTTTGTGCCGGCCTCGCCCTTCGTGGGCAATGTCCAGGGCTCGTTCAGCGACACCAAGCTGGAGAAGACCGGCGATGCGGCGGACGAGACGGCCGGCGTCAAGGTGTTCGGGGAGGTCCGCTCGCCGGGTATGTTTTCATTCAAGCCCGCGATGACCATCGTGGATGCCCTGATGCGCGCCCAGGGCGTCACCCAGTTTGCCGCCGTGGATCAGATCCGGCTGATTTCCGACGGGGCACCCCAGAAGTTCAATCTCTCCGAATACCTCGACCGCGGCGACAAGTCCCTTCTGCTGGCACTCCAGCCCGGAGCGACCGTCTTTGTGCCGCGCCAGCAGGAGGAGATCAAGGTCGGCCGCAACACCGTCTATGTCATGGGCGAGGTCAGTCGCAATGGCGCCTTCGAGAACAGCGACAAGGCGACCTTCATGGACATCCTGGCCAACGCCGGCGGTCCCACCCGGTATGCGGAGACGAAGAATATCACGATCCTGCGTGCCGACGGGAGCGTGGAACGCTTCGATCTGCACGCCTTCACCGAGGGGCTGAGCAAGACGCGGCCGCCCAAGATGAATTCGGGTGACGCCATCTTCGTCCCGGAGAAGACGGACCAGAACGAGAAGTCCTGGCTCAAGATCACACCCAGCCGCGCCGTGCGCATCATCGGTGAGGTGGTGCGGCCCGGCCGCTACGAGTGGTCGGACGAGATGAACCTGCTCGACCTCCTCTCCCATGTGGGCGGCCCGACGATGAAGGGGGATACCGCCCACCTGCGGGTGGTGAGCACCGATGCCGCCGGCCGCAGTCGGGTCCTGACCTTCGACCTGGAGGGCTTCCTGCTGAAGGGCGGCGACACCAAGGATTTGCCCAGGATCGTCGCCGGAAGCACCATCGTGGTGCCCGCGCTGCCCGATGATCCACGCGACAACAAGGCGCAGTGGCTGCTTCAGCCCGCCAAGGACAGCATCTACATCATGGGGCAGGTCAATGCCCCGGGGCGCTATGCCTTCAACGACAGCATGGGGTTCCTGGACCTGCTGGGCGCCGCCAATGGCCCGAGTGCGAGTGCCGACCTCTACAACGTCCGGGTCAATCACCGCAACGGTAAGCGGGTGCAGGTTACCACCCTGAACCTGGCGCGGTATTTCGAGACGGGTGACGACTCCCTGCTGCCGAAGATCAGGGCCGGGGACACCATCTTCTTTCCCGACCGCACCCCGGACTGGCGGCAGGAAACCAAGGAGGCGACGGTGCGGGTCCTGGGGGCCGTGGGCAAGCCCGGGCGCTACCGCTTCGACGATTCCCTGACCCTCCTGGACCTGCTGGCCCAGGCCGGCGGCCCCACCACCAACGCCTGGACCGAGCGGGTCACGGTGGTGAATCTATCCTGTTGCAAAGATCAGGCGCGGGTTTTCAACCTTGAAAAATTTGTGCGCAAGCCGGATTTCTCCCTGCTGCCGGTGGTGCGTGCCGGCGATACCGTGTATGTTCCCGACAAGACGCAGAGTACGTTAGCGGAGGTTCGTCAAGGAATCACGGACGTGATTCGCGTAATCTCACTCTACAGCCTGCTCGATGCCTTGGGGCAGGGCAATTGACCATCGGACCACGCGCACTGGCCGCCCTCGCCGGGAGCCGTCATGACTGCCGAATTTGTCGAATTTCCTGAACACTACGTCGAACTCGAGCGCGTCTACTCCCGCACTATCGGGCGCGGGCTGCGTTCGCTGGTCGTCACCTCGGCGGATCAAGAGGAGGGCGTCACCACCCTGGTCGTCGCCCTGGCCAAGCGCAACCGCCACTCCGGGCGCTCCACCCTCGTGGTGGATCTCAATCTGCATCGGCCCGCACTGCATCGGCGCTTCGGCCTGAGCTTCACCCCGGCCGCGCCGGAGGGCCCCCACGGGCCGGGGGACCTGCCGCGGGTGGAACTGGCCGACGGGCTCACCGTCATGCCGGTGCCCACCAACCGCGCGGTGGCGATCCTGCTGCGCGAGGCGGGGCACTTCGACGAGTATCTCGAGGCCTGGCTCAAGCAGTACGGTGTCGTCATTTTCGATACGACGCCGCTCAATGGCGGTAACATGGGGAATATTCCGGCGGAGCGGATCGCCCACGGTTGCGAGGGGACCATCCTGGTGGTACTGGCCGGTGTCACCCCCGCCTCGGCCGTGCGGGCCGCGCTCGGCCGGCTCAAGTCCGCGGAGGTGACCCTGGTGGGAACCGTGCTCAATGACTTTCACAATCCGTCACTGGCGGAGGAACTGCGGCGCGAGACCCAGCGTTTCGACCGGTTACTCCCCGGTGTCACCCAAGAATTGCGTCGGCGTATCCGCGACTCCCAACTCCTGAACCTGGAGACCTGAGGTGCCATCGGCACCCCGGGCCGCATCCGGGGCCTGACTACAGGGCCTGACCAATGAACCCTTCGGACGCGCGTCGGCGCATCCTGCTGATCGGGGACCGCCGCACCGACGGGCTGCCGGACGCCGCGACCCTTACCCAGGCGGGTTACGTCGTGGACGCGCTGGACGCCCTGGAGGCGCTCGCGGCCGCGGCGCAGCACCCCTATGCACTGATCCTGATGGCCTTGGGGGCGGCGGACCTCGATGGGGTGATCGAGGCTACCTGGCGCATCCGTCGGCTGCCCTACCCGCGGGGCGACGTGCCGATCCTGGTGCTGACCGGGACCCTGGGCGAGACTGACCGGGAGCGCTGCCGCGCCGTCGGCATGGACGGTTTTCTGACCAGCCCGGGTGAGCGCGAGGCGCTGTTGGAGGCCGTGGCCCATTGGGTCGAGGCGGCCGACGACCCCACTTGGGGTCTGGATGCGCGCCCCGGGGTGACGCCGCCGTTGCTGAACCGACGTACCCTGGCCCAACTGGAGGACGACCTGGGGGCTGAACTGTTGCCGGAGGTCCTCTCCACCTTTCTTACGGAGGCGGCCCGCCGGCTGGGCCTCCTGGAGGCGCGGGTCGGCGCCGGCGATGCGTTCGGCGCCGCCGACGAGGCCCATGCACTGAAGGGCAGCGCCGGCACCTTCGGCGCCATGGCCCTGCGCCAGGCGGTCGACGAGATGGAGCGCAGCGGCCGCGGCGGGGACGTGGCACGCCTGACGGCCCTGCTGCCGGAGGTCAGGCGCCTGGTAACGGCGACCTGCGCCCTGTTGGCCGCGGAGTATTCCTCGGTGGTCGCCGATGCGCCGCACCCATGATCCGGACCAACCTGCAAACCTTTGAAGTCCAGGCCAGTCTGGAGGGGGTGCGTGAACTGCGGCGCAAGGTCGCCCTGGGGTTGGGTTGCACCGGGCTGCCGGAGGTGCGCCAGAACGAGACCCTGGTAGCCGTCTCGGAGCTGGCCACCAACCTGGTCCAGCACAGTGAGCCGCCGCCGCGCTGGATCCGCGTCCTGCTCTCGCGCGAGCGCGGGGATTGGCGCCTGGAACTGGCCGACAACGGCGCTCCCCTGCTGGACTGGCGCGCGCCCCTCACGACCGGGGCCATCGATGCGGCGGACTGCCTGGCCGAGGACCACGGCCGCGGTCTGGCCCTGGTCGCCGCCATGTTCCCCGATGCGTGCTACGAACCGGGCGAGTCCGCCCGGGAGTTCAATCGGTGGCGGCTGGGGCTCGGGGAGAGCAGCGTGGTGGTCGCGGTGATCGACGATGATCCGGTGCAGTTGCGGGTGATCGCCGCCTACCTCGCGGACGCCTATCGGGTCATCTCCTTCACCGCGCCCCTGGTGGCGGTGGAGCGCCTGCGCCGTGCGCCGCCGGACCTGGTGCTGGCGGACATCCGGATGCCGGAACTCGATGGCCTGCAACTGCGCCGCCGCCTGGCCGAAGACCCGGCCACCGAGTTGGTGCCCTTCATCTTCATGACCGAGAGTCGGGACGAGGTGGTGCGCGAACAGGCCGATCTGCTCGGGATCGACGACTTCCTGCTGAAACCGGTGCGCAAGCGGCAGTTGATCGCCGCCGTCCAGCGCACCCTGTTTCGCAGCCGCAGCCTGCGCGCCCGGCTCGGGCATCGGATCGACGCGGCCATTACCGAGGCGCTCAAGCCCAAACTCCCCGCTGAACTGGGGTCTTGGCGGGCGGCGGTGCGCTCGGTGGCGGCGGAGGCCGGGGGCGGGGACTTCGTCTCCTTCACCCAGGGCCCCGACGGTGCCGCCCTGGTGCTGGTGGACGTGATGGGCCACGGGGTGGCGGCCAAGTTTTTTGCCCATGCCCATGCCGGCTATATCGGCGGCCTGCTGCACTCGCGCCCCGACGCGTGGGAGCCGGCGAGCCTGTGCCGCGCCATTTCGCAGCGTGTCTTCGACGACAAACTCAACCAATACAGCCTGCTGACCTGTGTGGCGGTGCGCCTTGAGCGCTCCGGCGGGGTGGAGATCGCGTGTGCCGGTCATCCGGCGCCGCTGCTCCTCGATGCGCTGGGCGCCCACCAACTCGATATCGGCGGGGCCCTGCCGGGGTTGCAGTCGGAGCCGGTTTACGACACTCTCTCGCTCAAGTTGAAGCCAGGGGAGCGGCTCTTGCTGTTCACCGACGGGTTGTTCGAAGGGGCCTTCACGGCCCCGGACCGCAACGCCCTGGAACTGGACCTGTTGGCAACGGCCAGACAGGGGCTCGGTGCGCCGCTGGCGGACTTGGCCGACGCCTTGATGGCGACCTTTCATGCGGCGGCCGGGGACACCCCCAGGGACGACGCGACCCTGATCATCCTCGAACCCACCTCCCCGTGACCCGCCGGGGCCCACTGTCCGATTCGGCCCGCAAGACCCGGCGAAGCAAGCGATATCCATGTCCAGCAACAAGCCCAGAGTGTTGATTATCGAGGACAGTCCGGCCCTGGCCGAGGTCTATCGCAGTTACCTGCGCGGCGAACCCTATCAGGTCAAGCACGTCGGCGACGGTAAGAGCGGCATGGCGGAACTGGAGAAGGACCCGCCCGAGGCCCTGCTCCTGGATCTCAAGCTCCCGGACATGGACGGCATGGAGATCCTGAAGCACATCCATGACCGCCAGATCCCCACCTCCGTGGTCATCATCACCGGCCATGCCTCGGTGGACGTGGCGATCGACGCCATGCGCTATGGTGCCTTCGACTTCATCGAGAAGCCCTTCAGCGCCAAGCGGGTCAAGGTCACGCTGCGCAACGCGGTGGACCGGCAGAACTTGAATACCCTGGTCGAGCGCATCCGCGACGACTTCCAGCGCGACCACTATCACGGCTTCATCGGCTCCTCGCTCGCCCTGCAGGCGGTCTACCGCATCATCGACAGCGCCGCCCCCAGCAAGGCCACGGTCTTCATCACCGGGGAGAGCGGCAGCGGCAAGGAGGTGTGCGCCGAGGCCATCCACCGGCAGAGCACGCGCCGCGACAAGCCCTTCATCCCGCTGAACTGCGGCGCCATCCCCCGGGACCTCATGGAGAGCGAGATCTTCGGCCATGTCCGCGGGGCCTTCACCGGCGCCAGCCGGGACCGCGAGGGGGCCGCCGAAATGGCGGACGGCGGCACCCTGTTCCTGGACGAGATCGGCGAGATGGACCTGGACCTCCAGACCAAGCTCCTGCGCTTCGTCCAGACCGGGACCTTTCAGCGGGTCGGCTCGACCCAACTGATCAAGGTCGACGTGCGCTTTATCTGCGCCACCAATCGCGATCCCGAGTTGGAGGTGGCCGAGGGGCGCTTCCGCGAGGACCTCTTCTATCGTCTGCATGTGATCCCGATCCACATCCCGTCGCTGCGTGAGCGGGTCGACGATATCCTGATGCTGGCCAATCACTTCCTGCGCAAATTCGCGGCCGAGGAGCACAAGGCCTTCCGCGAGTTCGCCCCCGAGGTGGAGGCCGTCTTCATGGACTACGAGTGGCCGGGCAATATCCGTCAGTTGCAGAACGTGCTGCGCAACGTCGTAGTCCTGTACGACGCCGAGCAGGTCACCGTCGACATGCTGCCGCCGCCGCTCAACGGGATCGCCAAGCGCGGGGCGGCGCCGCTCGCCACACCCAAGCTGGCCCGGCCGGCCGAGCTCGGCCCCCAGGGTATCAGGCCCCTGCACGTCGTCGAGAAGGAGGCGATCGAGCGCGCCATCGAATTCTGTGAGGGCAATATCCCGCGCGCCGCCGCGCTGCTGGAGGTCAGCCCCTCCACCATCTACCGCAAGCGCCAGGCGTGGCAGACGGAGGGGGCTTAGTAACCGCGACTAGCATTCCCTAATGACCTTGTTCGACTTTTCGGTAAACCGTTTCTTAAAGCACGCGCTTCGTTCAGACTGATGGTCAATCGTCTACTCCGGGCGCTGCTCGTCGCGCTGGCCGTTGCCGTACCGGTGGTCGTCGCGGTCAAGCTCAGGCCGCTGCTGACCCCGGAGCCGGTCCTGCTGGCGGTCCCGGATCCGGATTGCGACCTGCGCGCCGGCCCCTGCACCGGACGTTTCCCGGGGGGCGGGGAGGTCACGCTCGACCTTGAGCCGCGTGGTATTCCGCCGGCCCGGCCGCTGGTGCTGCGCGTCCTGATCCGCGATCTGGTGGTCAGCGCGGTCGCGCTCGACCTGACCGGCACCGACATGGACATGGGCTACAATCGCCGGATGCTGGCGGCGGACGGCCCGGGGCGCTTCCTGGGCGAGGGGATGCTGCCGGTCTGTGTGCGAACCCACATGACCTGGGAGGCGCGGGTGCTGTTGACCACGCCCGCCGGGCTCCTGGGCGCGCCGTTCCGCTTCGCGACCTCGCGATGAACGCTGAATCTGAAAAAGAGGATTGTCCGCAAATGAACGCAAATTAACGCAAATAGATTCGGCTCACCCCGCAGGGGTGCGCCTGTTCGCCTTAGTGAACGATGCCCGCCGGGCACTGAAGTCATTTTCTTAATTTGCGTTCATTTGCGTTCATTTGCGGACAGTCTCTTCCTTCCTGTTCGCAGACCGCTCCGCTCCCGCATCCGCAACCGGAGACTTTGTTATGCGCGTATTGGTCGGCGATATCGGCGGCACCAAGACCGGAATCGGCGTCGCCGAGACCGATGGTATGGCGGTGACCCTGCGGGAGGTGCGGCGCTATCCGAGCGCCGCCTTCGACTCGCTGGAGTCGCTCATCATCCAGTATCTGCAGGAGACCGGGCAGGTCCCGGCACGCGACTGTCACCTGGGGGCCTTCGCCGTCGCCGGTCCGGTGGAGGGCCGGCACTGCCGGACGACCAATCTGCCCTGGGAGATCGACGCGGACCTGATCGAGCACATCCTGGAGTTCCGTGCGGTCGGACTGCTCAACGACCTGGAGGCCGTCGCCTGGGGGGTGGCCGCCCTGGGTCCCGACGACGTGGCGGAGCTCCACCCCGGCGGGGCACCGCAGCAGCCGGCGATCGGCAATGCCTGCGTGGTCGCCGCCGGCACCGGTCTGGGCGAGGCCGGTCTCTACTGGGACGGCACCCGCCACCACCCCTTCGCCACCGAGGGCGGTCACACCGACTTCGCGCCCCTGGACGAGCGTGAGTTCGCGCTGCTCGGATTTCTGCAGAAACGCTTCGGCCGGGTGAGTTGGGAGCGGGTCGCCTCCGGGATGGGAATCGGCAACCTCTATGACTTTCTGCTGACCTGGCACCAGGCGGCGACGCCGGACTGGCTGGCCGCGGAGATCGCCGCCGGTGACACCGCCGCCGCCGTCGCCGCCGCCGCGGGCCGCTGCCCGATCTGTGGTGAGACCATGGATTTGTTCTTCAGCCTCTTCGGGCGCGAGTCCGGGAACCTGGCCTTGAAGCACCTGGCCTTGGGCGGTGTCTATCTGGGCGGCGGCATCGCCCCGAAGAACCTGGAGGCCCTGCGCGCCAGCCGCTTCCTGGACGGCTTCTTCGCCAAGGGCCGGATGGAGCCGCACATGCGGCGCATGCCGGTGCGCGTCATCCTGCGCGCAGAAACGCCGCTCCTCGGGGCGGCCCGCTACATGGGCGTGCGCTGAGCACCGGCGCCGCCAATCTGAACCTGGAGACGAGATGACGACCACACTCAAGGTTACCGGCATGACCTGCCGGCACTGCGTGCGCGCCGTCCGGGAGGCCCTGGCGGCCGTCCCCGGCGTTACCGCGGCTCTGGTGGATCTGGACGGCGGCACGGCGCGGGTCGAGGGCGAGGCCGCCCCCGCGGACCTGATCCGGGCCGTGACGGATGCCGGCTACCACGCTGAGCAGGCCGCCGCAGACTGATCGCCGGGGGCGCCGAGCGCCCGCTCGGTGCCCAGCCAGGGCTTCAGGGCGAGTCGTCTCCGGGGTGGGCCGGTTAGATTGCCCTCCGATGAGATCGTGCGACAGATCCCGCTGATGATCGTCCTGCTGCGTGCTATCGGCGCCCTGGAAGCTGCGCCTTCCCCGGCTCCTACCGTTGGCACCGCCCAGCGCCTTGACGACCTGGAGGGCCGCATGGCGCAACTGGAACGGGGGCGTAGTGCAGGCGTAGCGCGACCCGTAGCGCAATGCCCGGCAAGCGCCCCCGGTCAGAGCATCTACGCCCTGGAAGTCCGACAGATGGCGGCCCGGATGCACACCGAAGGTGCGGGCCGGCGGGAGATCCTGGCGGCGGTGGCCGAAGCGACCGGGGGCATGGCACCCGACCCGCGCAACTGGGCCAAGACCCTGTCCCGTTGGGTCAAGGTCCTGCCTGAACCACAGGGCGCGCGGCCGGATCGCGTTCCGGTCACGCGCGTGTGAGGCGGTAGCCGGCGGACTGTGGCATTCTCTCGCGGGTGCAGTGCCTGGATGCGCCAGCGTCGTGCGCCGCCGACCCGAGCCCCGGACCATCGAGAGACTTGACCCATGGCGACAGACCCCAAGGCCCCGTCCGATCAAGGCCGCGACCAGGCCCCCGATCAGTCTGAGGCCGAATCCCCGGAGCAACGCCAGTCCGGCGACTATGAGCACCAGGACCCGGCGGTCCAGCGGCCCGCGGTCGGGGTACAGGAGGATTTTCCGGACCCGCGCCCGCCCAAGGAGTACCGCTATGACTCCTCCCTCGCGCCCGAGTTGTGTTGGGACGAGAACGGCGAGCGGGCCTTCGGCGAATGGCTGCTGGACCTGATCGAGCGGGGCGCCGCGCAGGGCGAGGCCGCGGTGTTCACGCCAGGCCCCACCTGGGCCGGCACCGCCGAGCGCTTTCAGTCGATGGCGGAGTGCGTGGCGCGCCTCAAGAGCCTGACCAGGCCCTTCCTGAACTGGTCCGGCAAGGCGGAGCGGCAGCGCATCCGGGTGCCGACCATCCCGCTCTTCGTCCACGAGCGCCAATCCACCCAGGCGATCCTCAGCACGCTCGAAGGCTACAAGGCCATCGGCACCACCGGGGACCTGTTCGGCGACCCCCGGCTCGACGTGTCCGACCAACTCGACGCCTACGACCACGTAGGCCCCTGGAGCAACCGCCTGGTCCTGGGCGATTCATTGCAGGTCATGAACAGCCTGCTGGAATACGAGGGGCTGGGTGGGCAGGTCCAGATGATCTATATGGACCCGCCCTACGGAGTGAAATTCGGCTCCAACTTCCAGCCATTCGTACGCAAGCGCGACGTGAAGCACGGCCAGGACGAGGACATGATCCGCGAGCCGGAGATGGTCAAGGCGTACCGCGATACCTGGGAGTTGGGGCTGCACTCCTATCTCACCGTCATTCGTGATCGGCTCTTGTTTGCCAAGGAGTTGTTGACCGAGAGTGGCAGCATTTTTGTGCAGATTTCAGACCAAAATCTGCATCATGTCACCGAGGTGTTGGACGAGGTTTTCGGCCCGGATAACAGAACGGCTCTTATTGCATTCAAGAAGACCGGTTTCGCGAGTAGTGAGGCCCTATCCACAACGCATGATTTTATTCTTTGGTATGCGAAGGCGCGTGATCGACAAAAGGTGATTCCCATATTTGGAGATCGCGAGCTTACGAAGAAAGAACTCGATTATCATGATCATATTGAATTATCAAATGGGACGCGCCGGGTGTTAACTAAAGAAGAAAAGAAGCTCGGCTCCAAGGTTCGCGAGATTGGGCGAGTATTTGCTCGTAACCCGATGGTTTCGCCCGGATGGCAAGACTCGCTCGGGTACCCCATAAGCTTTTCTGGAATGAAATACAGGCCACCGGCCAATAGGCATTGGGCCACGCGTGCCGACGGAATGGAGCGGCTACGAGAAAAGAACCCCCGCCGCTATCTGGACCGCATGATCGAGGTCTTGCGCAAGAGCCACACCCTGCGCCTGCCGGGCAATCTGTCGCTCAGCCTGGCCAATGTGCGCGCACTCTCCGGCGGGGACCACGAGCAATTGCACGCCGAGGCGGTGGAGCAACCCGGGAGCGATCAGGCGTCGGCGCAGGACCAAGGCGCAACCCAGAGCGCCGCAAGCCCCGAAGGGGCGCGATATACCAGCCCAGGGCAACGCCCTGGGGTAGGCGCCCGAACCGATCCAGCCCTGAAGGGGCGTGACATGGCGGGGCGCCGCATCGCCATAGTCTTCGGCCCGGAAGACGGGGCCATCGACTCCCAACAGGTCTACGATGCGGCGCGTGAGGCATATTTCCTCAAGTTCGATGCGCTCTATCTGTTCGGCTTCGCCATCCAGGCCAAGGCGCGTGAACTGGTGGCGGACCGCAAGAAACTGCGCCTGCCCTGCGTCTACGTCGCCGTCACCCCGGACGTGGTGATGTCGGATCTGTTGAAGACCAGCAAGTCGTCCGAGGTCTTCTCGGTTACCGGCCTGCCGGACGTGCGGGTGAGTCCCGCCGGGGGCGCACCGACCGGCGCCCACCTGTATCGGGTGAAACTGCTGGGCCTGGATATCTTCCGCCCCCACGACATGGAGACCGAATCCATCGCCGCCGATAACCTGCCCTGCTGGATGCTGGACACCGACTACAACGGGATGGTCTTCATGGCACGGCAGGTCTTCTTCCCGAAGACCTCGGCCTGGGACAACCTGGAGAAGTCACTGCGCGGGCGCTTCGCGGAAGGTGTCTGGGCGCACCTGGCCGGCACCGAGAGCGAGCCATTCGCGGCCGGCGCCTATCGCCAGATCGCCGTGAAGGTCATCGACGAGCGGGGCAACGAGTTGATGGTGGTCAAGCCGCTTGGTGCATGACGATTTACGTGGTGCGCCGGCCTGGGCCTGCCTGTTTTCAGAGAGAAGCGAGGAAAACCCATGACGACTGAAGAAGCGATCATCGAACGACTCAGGTTCTTACCTGATGCGGCGCTGCGCGAGGTGTTGGATTTCGCCGAGTTCCTCGCCACTCGTACGCAAGAGCGCGAGGCCCGTGAGGAGGAGACTCAGTGGTCAGACCTGTCGCTCGATTCGGCCATGCGTGGTATGGACGACGAGCCGGAGATCTATACTCGCGCGGACTTGAAAGAGTCGTTTCGATGACCGCGGAAGGGCAGGTTGTTCTATTCAGATTCCCGCGGACCGATCAGGTGGCCGGCAAGCTGAGGCCGGCGCTGGTGCTGCGTGGCCTACCGGGACCTTATCATGACTGGCTGGTCTGTATGATTTCCACGCGCCTGTACCATGCGGTACCCGGCATCGATGACATCATCCCGGATACCGACCCGGACTTCGCGTCGACTGGCCTGAAGTCGACGAGCCTGATCAGGCTCACGCGCCTAGCTGTGGTCTCTGCGGACATCTTCGAGGGCACGCTGGGCCAGCTTGCCGCGTCGCGTTTAGAGCGGCTCCGAACCCGGCTTGGGGAGTGGCTCACCGGCGGCACGCAGGAGACCAAATGACTGATCGACCCATCGCCCCCAGCGAGGTCGAGAATCCGATCATCAACTCGCCCTTCGTCGAGCCGCGCTTCCACTGGCAGATCGAGAAGGAAACGCTGCCCGTGAAGGTGGCGGGCCGCAGCCCCGCGAGCTATTTCTACCGGGTCCCGGACAGCGCGGCACGGGGCCGCAAGCGGGCGGTGCAGCTCTCACTGCTGGGCGATACGGATATCGGCCAGAAAGAGGAGCTTGCGCTGGTCAACCGGATTCGCGGCCTGCTGGCCCCCTGGCGTGCGGCCGGCTAACCCGGCACGACCGCCGTGACGCGGGAACTGCTGCAACTATGGCGGGCGGGGAGCGATCAGCGGGCGTAGCGGCTCTTCTACGCCCAGATCGAGGCGGCCGAGACCATCATCTTCCTGGTGGAGGGGCCAGACACCTTCAAGAAGGGGATGGGGCCGATCCCCAAGGACGAGCCCGGCGCCGCGGCGAAGGCGGCGGGCTTGCGTGCCTTCACCCGCTACGCCTGCAAGATGGCAACCGGCACCGGCAAGACTACGCTCATGGGAATGCTGGCGGCCTGGTCCATCCTGAACCGGGTGGCGGAGCCCACCGACGACCGCTTCTCCGACACGGTGCTGATTGTCTGCCCCAACGTGACCATCCGTGAACGCCTGAAGGAGTTGGACCCCGCCCTGGGGGATCTCAGCCTTTACCGCATCCGCCAACTGGTGCCGCCCCAGCACATGGAAGCGCTGCGCCGGGGCGAGGTGATGATCGCGAACTGGCACCGCCTCGCCAAGCAGGGTTGCAGTTCAGTCAACGGGACCATGGCACGCGATGACATCCTTGGTTTGAGGACTACCCGTGCCAGGGACAGATGTCCTTTCAGGCTGAGCAGCACGCCCAGACAGCGGCGGCCCTCAGTGCGGCCGGGATCGCCCCCGCGGAGATTGCCCGCCTCCTGCACATCCCCGAGCCCGAGCCCATGCCCGGTAACTTCCAAGGCTGGACCCTGACCCGGGACCGGGACGGCTACGTCCGCGCCCACCGCAAGATCGCCGGGCGCCGGCACACGCTGTACATCGGCAAGGTATGGGATTCGGCGCGAGCCGCGGAGAAGATCGCCGAGCGGGGGAGGTGAACCGGACCACCATCGTGTGCGCGGCCGTTCGAGGTCCGGCCGGCTCGCCCTGGTTCTCCCGATCCCGGTCACTGCGCCCGAGGTCCCGCCAGCGGATCGTCGGCGCCATGGTGGAACTGCACCCCGGCGGGTTCGAGCGGCCCGCGGTCCTGCCGGGTTCCACCTGGTCCTCCTGATCGTTCGCCGGGGTCTATGGCTTCGAGGTCCTGCCGGGTCGCGCCCCAGGGCCTCCCGCTGAGCGATCCGACGAACGCCAACCCGACCCAATTTACCCCAAACGAAAACGGCCCAGACGGGAACCGTCTAAGCCGTTGTTGTGCTTGCCCTGCTATCAAAAGGGCGCGACCCCGGTTGATAACTTCGCTTGGGTGACACCAGGGGGCGTTTCAGGCGAATCTGCGCGTATCCCTGCGGGCCTAAGTTGCTGTTTTATTGGTGCCCAGGGGCGGAATCGAACCACCGACACGGGGATTTTCAGTCCCCTGCTCTACCAACTGAGCTACCTGGGCGTGGGCGCGGAAAGCTGCCTGCCGAGCCTGCGTTGGTTCCTGAAGGCTGGGAGCCAACCGTGCAGCGCTGCGAGCCCCGTATTTAAGACGGATCGGCGCCGTCAGTCAAGCGTGAAAATGGGGCGGGAGCCTTAGGTTTTTTCGCAGCGTCCCAAGCGTTCTGGAAATAACTAATATAACCATGGAGTTGGTGGCGCAGGCCCGCGCGATCCTGGCCGGGGAGGCGGCGACCGCGCACTAGGCCGGGCGCACCCATCACCGTTGTGCCTGGGGCCGGCCCGCGTCGAGTGCCGGCAGCGGCCAAGCCGCGACCAGCCCGGCCAGGTAGGGGGCCTGGTCGTCGCTGCCCTTGGCCTGCGGATCGACCAGGTACCAGGCCGCGAACACAACCGTAACCAGTAGCCACAGGACATGCTTCGGTCTCACAATCGTCGTCGCTTGCAACGCGCCGACTCAGTTGCATCTCAGATTCGAGGGCGGGCAGTCGGCGGTTGCGTTCTCACTGACGATCAGGTTCTGGTGCAGCGAGTGGCGGTTGAGCGCGAACTCGGTCGCCCGCGCGATGCTCGCGAGGGAATCGACGGCGCCGGTCAGCGTCACCATGCCGTCGCTGGTGGTCACGCTGATCTGGAACGTCTTGAGCGCCGGGTTGTGCCGGATTGCCGATCTGATCTTGGCGGTCATGGCTGAATTGTCCATAGGGGTCTCACGGTGTTATGCAGTCGAGGTAGCTTAGAGGCAAGCGTAGCGGTTAAGGTGGTCGTGGTCGGTGCGGCGTTACACCCTGTGAGGCCTGGCGTCGGATCGACCGGCCGAGCGGGCGGCAGTGTGGCCGTCGCGCCAGGCGCGCAAGCGGCGCAACATCGGCGGCTGCCGCGCGCTGATCGCCGCCACCTCTGCGGCTGGGGCGGCGCGGCATGACACCGCCGGGGAGGGTCCAGCCCATGAATCGTCAGGGGAGTCAGGTCTCATGAAGCGGCTCATCGTCGGCCTGACGGGCGCGAGCGGCGTGGTCTACGGCATCCGCCTGCTGGAGGTTCTGAAGGGGATTGCGGGGGTCGAAACCCACCTCGTCGTGAGCAAGGGCGCCGCGCTCACCCTGCGCCTGGAGACCGCGACCAGCCTCGCCGCGGTCAGGGCCCTGGCGGACGTGGTCCATGAGCACGGCAATCTGGCCGCCCCGATCGCCAGCGGCTCGTTCCGGGTCTGCGGGATGGTGGTGGTCCCCTGCTCCATGAAGAGCCTGGCGCAGATCGCCCTGTCGCTCGGTGACAACCTGCTGAGCCGCGCGGCGGACGTGACCCTCAAGGAGCGCCGCAAACTGGTCCTGGTCCCCCGTGAGTCTCCGCTGCATCTGGGCCATCTGCGCCACATGACGGCGGTCACCGAGATGGGGGCCGTCATCCTGCCGCCGGCGCCGTCCTTCTACCACGGACCCACGACGATCATGGACCTGGTGGACCAGACGCTGGGCAAGGTCCTCGACCAGTTCGCGATCGAGCATGAACTGTTCAGGCGGTGGGGCGATGATGCACCTGGATAACGCATTGGGGTTGGGGACAGGCCTGTGCCTGCGCCTGGTCGATGGCAGGCCGGTGGGTCCTGCGCACTTGGAGGGGCGTGGGTGACTGCGCGCGGATTTGCGCTTGCACCTGCCGCGGGCCAAACTGCTGCACTGACGCACCACGCCCCCCGGCCGTCATGCGACAATTCCTGGTTTTGCGCCGGTGAGTGAGGCGCCGCCTCGGCGCGACCCGGGAAAGACCATCAGCCAAGCCGCGCGGCCCGTTCCAGGTCCAGGGGTCGGCGCGATCTAAAGGTAATCCAGACCATGGGCGAAACCGCCATCCTCACCACCTTCGGCGCCACCTTGTTTGCTCTGCTCAACCCATTGGGTATGCTGCCGGTCTTTATGGGCTATACCGAGGGCCTGGGTCCAGGGGTCCAGCGCTGGTTGGCGCTGTTCGTGGCATTGACGGTGTTGGGGCTGATCCTGGTGTTCCTGCTGGCCGGGACGTCCATCATCGGTTTTTTCGGTATCACGCTGGATTCGTTTCGCCTGGCGGGGGGCATCCTGCTGCTGTCGATCGGCATCAAAATCGTCACGGCCGAGCCTGGGAAGACAGCCAGGGACCTGGTCGCGATGACCGAGCTGGGCGCTGTCGCGGAGGCCAAGTCCGTGTATCGGCGAATCGTCGTTCCATTCGCGATGCCGCTGCTGGTCGGGCCAGGCGTCATCGCCAATCTGATCCTCCATGCCGGCCAGGCCCGGGCCATCAAGAGCGATACCCTGCTGATCGGGATGGTGCTGGTCAGTGTCGGGATTTGCGCGCTGACCTTCGTGATTCTGCTGGCGGGACGGCTGCTGCGTCGCTTGCTCGGGGATGTGGGCCTGAGCATCATGACCCGTGTCCTGGGGTTGCTCGTGGCCTCGATCGGCATGCAGTTCGTGGTCACCGGGGTGACCAATGTCATCGTTGAATCGATTGCCCCACAGGTGCTGAAACTCCACTAGGTAACGAGTTAAGAGCAAGTTAAGCACAACGGAAATGGTGTTGGGGTCCAGCACACCACGCCGGCGCAGTCGCAGGCAGGATATAATCAGCGGGCGGTGTCGTCGAACCAAGGCCAGCCAGGGTTCGTGTACCCGTGCGTCATCCCGAACGAAAACTGTTGACGGAGTGAATCATGCATACCAGGTATTGCGCAGTTGGGGTCGTGCTGGCACAAGCTGAAGGCCGGGATCAAGAAGCTTGAAAAGAAACTGTAGGCAGCACGGGGCCCCTGCGGCCCGGCTTCAGGCGCAGGGACGGGCATGACCGACCACATGATGATCGTATTCGGTATCCTGGCAGGCGCCATCGCGCTGTTTGCCTGGGGACGCCTGCGCGCCGACATGGTGGCGATCCTCGTGGTGCTGGCGCTGATGCTCAGCGGTGTACTGACGCCCCAGGAGTCGCTGGCCGGGTTCGGTGACCCGGTGGTGGTCCTGATCGCCGGCATGTTCATCGTCAGCGAGGCCCTGGTGAACACCGGGGTCGCACATCGCCTGGGGGAGGCGGTGCTGCGGGCGGGCGCCGGCAGCGAGGTGCGCCTGATCGCGCTGGTGATGGCGCTGGCGGGAGGGGTCGGGGCCTTTATGAGCTCGTCGGCGATCGTTGCCATGCTGATTCCGGTGGTGCTGGCGATTGCCGACAAGACCGGATTGAATCGCAAGCGGATGCTGATGCCGTTGTCCGTCGCGGCCCTGACCAGCGGGATGATGACCCTGATCGCGTCCTCCCCCAATTTGATCGTCGAGGCCGCCTTGCGTGCGCAGCATCTGGCCCCGCTCGGCTTCTTCAGTTGGGCGCCCTTTGGTCTGGCCGTGCTCGCCGTGGGCATGCTCTTCATGCTGGCGGCGCGCAACTGGCTCAGTCGCAGCCGCAGCGCCGCGGCCGACGGCGGGCGTCAGGCAAGCGTGGTCGATCTGATCACGGCCTATGGGCTGGCCGCTTGGTGGCACCGCCTGCGCGTTCCCGCGGGTTCCCCCCTGCTCGCGCAATCGGTGGCCGCGGCCCGGCTGCGCAGTCGCTTCGGTTGCGTCATCGTGGGTGTGGAGCGGCAACGCGACGGTAAGATACAGGGTGTGCCGGCCCTGCCGGAGACGGTGTTCGAGCCCGAGGACGCGATCATCGTCGTCGCGGACGCCCCACAGGTGGAGTCCCTGATCGCGGCGCACCGCCTGATCCGACTGCCCCCACTGAGCGCTCGGCAGCGCTATGAGGTCCTGCAGGAGGTGGGGGCGGCCGAGATCATGCTCGCGCCGGAATCCAAATTGATCGGCAAGACCCTGCGTGAGATCGAATTCCGCGGGCGGTATCGGACCACCGTAATCGCGGTTCGGCATCGCGGTGAGCCGCTCACCATGAATCTGGTGGATGAGCCCCTGGACTTCGGTGACACCCTGTTGGTCTTGGGTGACTGGGACGATATCCGGCGCTTGGGGGAGGATCGGCAGAACTTTGTGGTCCTGGCGCTGCCGGCGGAATACCAGGAGCGGCTGCCCGCGCGCGGCCGCGCGCCGGCCGCCGTGGGCATTCTGGCGCTGATGATCACGGTGATGGCCCTGGAACTGCTGCCGAACACGGCGACCGTGCTGATCGCCGCGCTGCTGATGGTCGCCACCGGCTGCGTCAAACTGGACAGCATCTACCGCGTCATCAGTTGGAAGACGGTGGTGCTGATTGCCGGTATGCTGCCCTTGGCCACCGCGCTGACCAAGACTGGGGCGACGGTGTCGATGGCAAACCAACTGGTCGCCACGCTCGGGTCACTGGGGCCGATTGCGATGCTGGCGGTGCTGTTCCTGGTGACCGCGGTGGTGGGGCTCTTCATCTCCAACTCCGCGACTGCCGTCCTGATTGCGCCGATTGCGATTCAGGCCGCCCAGTCACTGCAGGTGTCGCCCCAGGCCTTCGCCATGACGGTGTCGATTGCCTGCTGTGCCGCCTTCGTCACACCGGTGTCGTCGCCGGTCAATATGTTGGTGATGGAGCCCGGCGGCTACCGTTTCGGCGACTATGTCAAGGTCGGCCTGCCGCTGCTGCTGCTGACGATGGTCGTGACCATCGCACTGGTGGCCCTCATCTACCTCTATTGAAAAATCGCCCGCTGGGCGATTTGTCGATCTGGTTGAGAAAATCGGGTTCGGTGATCTTCCTGGAAAGAGCAGTTATCCACAGATCGACACAGATGAACACAGATTATTCATTGACTTACGCTTGGTCGCGGGCTCACCTTGCCGGCGCTTATAACATCAGCGGCAAGTGCATGACAATCAAAATAAAATCGGTGTTCATCTGTGTTCAACTGTGTTCATCTGTGGATTTCAGGATTATTGATTCGAGTGTGATACGGCATGCTGGGGCACGGCTTTCAGTTTTTTCGGGGAGGTTCGGCAATGACAGAAATGGTAGCGACGCCGGGGCGGCTCGGGGTGGACGACCGCGTGCAGCCGGGTCAATACAGCGACGGGAGTCCGCTCGATCAGGTGCATTATCTCGAGTGCAAGCTGATCCTGAAGCCGGAGCGCTTCACGTCGGCCCAGGTCTTCCTCGAGTATGGCGAGTTGGTGGCGCAGACGGCGCGGCAATTCGGGATCGGTGTGCTGAACCAGGGCCTGGTGCTCAACCCCGAATTGCGCGAGGTCGTGTTCCTGGACACGGCCGATTTTCGCCTCTACAACAATGCCTTCATTCTGCGCAAGCGGACCCTCTACGAGCACGGCTTTCGCGTGGGTGACCCGGAGATCGTCCTCAAATTCCGTCACCCCGACCTGCAAACGGCGGCCGCCTTGGACGTGCGGCCGCGGATCGCCGGCAACTACCGCATCAAGTTCAAGGCCGAGGCCCTGCCGTTGCGCGATCAGGTAGGCGGGTACCGGGTGCTGTATTCGCACAATGCGCAGTTTCCCTTGAGTCAGGCACCCGAGGGCGACCGCACCGCGATGGGGACCCTGGTGCAGGTGTTCCCCCCCTTGGCGCTCCTGCAGGCGTCCGCTGCCGACCGGGTCGAACTGGTGAACCGGACCATCGTCGAGGAGGTCTTGCAGGACCTGGGCACACTGGATTTCGGCAAGGGGGTGACGGCTGTGTCGAACATTGCCGTCTGGCGTGAGCGCGGCGATCATCATACCCTGTGCGGCGAGTTCGCATTTCAGGCCAAGTTCAAGCGCCGGGACGACTTGCACGAGAAGGCGGTCGAACGCTGCCGGCAGTTCTTCATTGCCTTGCAGCAGGCCGGACGGAACTGGCTGGCGCTCGGCACGACCAAGACCGGGCTGGTTTATCGGCTCAAGGGCAATCCGCCCCAGAGCCATGAGTGAGGTCGCCGGTCCGCACAGCGGACCCTACGGCCCCGCGCCCGTAGGGTCCGCTGTGCGGACCAGCGGCCTCGCACTCGTTACTTACCCCCGGGGAGCGTGCGGACCAGGGGATCGGCATCCGGCAGCGCACCCAGGACCGGTACCCCCAGGTAGCGTGCGATTTGCCGTTCGGACTTGAATGACGGGTCGGCCAGCTCGAAAACGGCAATCAGTGCCAGCACGCCCAGGGACGAAAGGAGCAGCACGCCGGCTGCCGGCCGCCGCCGCTCGGCGCTCCACAGTGAGCGCTCGCCGACCACGACGATGGCGCCCGTCGGCTGGAACTCGGGCGGCGCCGCGGCCAGGCCCGACCTGGCGCGGGTGGCGCCGTCGGCGATCCTTTTCATGAGCCGGTCGCTATAAAACGCGACGAGCAGGCGTCCGAGCGCCAGGTCCCTCCCGGTATAGCTCAACCGCAACCCGGAGTCGCCCGTCGTGGACAGGGACAGGGCGCGGCCTGCCACGCGCCGCAACTCGTCGTCATCCACCGGCAGGCGGTCGTCGAATTGGCGCCCCAGGGTCTTTTGCAACTGCGTCAACGCGACCGCGTCCAGCAACAGGAGGTCCGGTTCCGTGACCACCTTGTTCAACTTGATGGTGGCGATTGGACTAGTGGACGCGGCGAGCGGGAGGTCTGCGGAATAGGGCGCGAAATCCTGCGACACGCGGTAGGTCACACCGGCGATGGCCGCCACGATCAGGTAGAGGGCGAGCGGCAGCAGTGCCAGCAGTGCCCACTGCTTGTGACTGCGCAGTGCCGTGCCGTAGCGTTTGAGGAAAAAGCCCATCGTGGTACTCCGATCCGCGTGTCTGCGGCTATCCCCGGGCCGCTGGTTGCCAGTGGTTGGCGACGGCGCCGAGGATATTCGCGCCAGCGGACTCCATGATCTTTTGTGCCTTTCTGACCTGTTGCCTGGGGGTCGCCGCGGTCAGTATCACCAGCACGACGCCATCGGCGATGCCCGCCAGCATCACCGGGTCCAGCATGATGCGGTTGGTCGGAAACACGGCCGCGCTGTCGATCACCACCAGGTCATAGGCGTCCCTGGCCTGCCTGATCAGGCGTGCTGGGCTCGTGAGCGCCGGGCCATGGCGCCGGGACTGATCGGCAAAGTCGCTTGGCGCGGTCAGGATGTCCAGCGAATCCTCGCCGGACTGACAGACCAGATCGCGCAGGTCGGCCTCGCCGATCTGCTGCGTGGTGTGGGTTTGCGCAAGACCGAAAAACCGGTGCAGCGCCGGTTGATACCAATTCAGATCGAGGGCGGCCACGCGATATCGCCCGCTCTGCGCGGCGGCTGCCGCAAGCGCCGCCGCAAACAGACTCTTGCCTTCTCCCCGCGCGGCGCTCGTGACCAAGAGCGTGGCAGGCGTCTTGTGGTTCAAGGCATATTCGGTCGCGCTCAATATCCGTTTGACCTCGGCGATTTGTTCCAGGGTTTGTCGGCGCCTTTGTTCGTTGTGTGTCATGGGAATCGCTATTAGGGCGCGGCAAGCCCACGGATGGCCAGGATGTAGTGACGGGCGACGGCACGCAGCGCGTCCAGGCCGGCGTCGTCCAGGGGCGGGTCGGCCAGTTCGAGGTGGCCGATCCGCAGGTCCTCCAGGGTACCGTCGAGCCAGGCGCGGGCCTCGGCCGCGGCCTGCGCGTCGCGCGGGTCTTCCAGGGCCTGTTCCAGGGCCAGGAGGTAACGGAAGTCGTCGATCGATTCACGCAAGCGCTCGGCGTCCAGGGTGGGCAGGAGCCTGCCGGCCGTGGCCGTGGGCAGGGCGGCCACCAGGTCGTCTTCGCGGCCGTCCAGCGGATAATACAGGTCACCGTGGGTGGAGTTGAAGGCGAATTGGTAGAAGCCGGCGCGGCAGCCCAGGCTGCGCAGCAGGAATTGGTAGATCCCGCGCGCATAGCGTCCGCCCAGGTTGTAGGTGCCGCAGTCGTGGCCCTGATCGAGGATGGCCTGCAGCGCGGCGGCGCTGTGGTGTGACAGATAGACCTGATCGACATGGGCGCCCAGTGCGGCCTTGGGTTCGGTCGTGCTGGTGAAGCTGGTGAAGACCGAGGTCTTGGACCCGGCGGTGCGGATGGCGTCCGCGAAGGCGATGACCTGGGGGATTCCGGCCTCGCCCGGTTCGTCGCCCACCGTGTAGACCGGTTCCGCCCAGCCGCGGGCGGCGACATGGGCGCGCACGGCGCCCAGGACCTCCGCCAGCACCATCGCGTAGGGCTTGCCGTAGCGGCTTTGGGTGTCCGTGACGGCATAGCCCTCGAAGCCGAGCCCACCACTGGGGGCCAGCCCGCCATAGCTGAGCGGGGCAAAGGGGAAGGCGCCGGCCGCCGCGCCCATCACCGAGTCGAAGCGGCTGAAGTCGAGCAGCAGGCCCCCGGCGCCAGAGCCGCTGACGGCCGGACCGCCGCGCCCGCCGCTGAAGGAGGTCATGGCGTGGTCCTGGGCCAGTTGCAGGGACGGGCCCAGGTCTGCGACGGCGCGGGCGTCCACCGCGCCCGGGAAGGCGCTGGACGGGTAGTTGGGCAGGGCGCCCAGCCAACCGAAGGGGATGTCGGCCGGTGGCAGGACGAAGGGCGCGACCCGCGCGATGACCGGCAGGGTCACCTGGCTGCCGTTGGCAAAGCCCAACAGCAGGCTGCCTTGGATCTCCGTCTCCTGGGCGTCTGCCGGTGCCTCGACCACGAACCAGAGGCGCCGGGACTGATTGGCCGGCAGTTCCAGCGGCAGTGCCAGGTCGTCCAGCAGGTGGGGCAGCGCCGTGTAGCGCACCCCGCCGGGGGCGGTGCGGCGGAACTTGCTCCGCACGCTCAGCGACTGGGTGGCGAGCCCCGGCAGGGTCAGCTCGGCCCGGGTCAGGGTGAGGTTCGTCTTGGCGTAGAGACCGACCGTCAGGGGCTCGAACTCGCCGCGGGCGAGATCGAGCGCCAGGGTGTCGACCAGTTCCGGGCTCTGCGGGATGTCGGTGGCCTGGAGGTCCTGGTCGAAGTGGCGCTGGAACACCAGGAGGCCGGGGGCCGACTCCGGGCCCGGCACCGGGTGCGGGGCGGTCGCGGGCAGGGTCTGGACATACTCGGTGTTGAAGTGTGCCTGCAGCCGCTCCCACAGCTCTGCCACGAAGGCTTGGCCCTGGGCCTCTTGGGCGGCGGGCCAGATCAGCAGGGCGGACAGGGTGTTGGCATAGGTGAAAGAGGACCCGGCGGCGAAACCCAGGTTGAGTTGGCCGTCGGCGACCTCGACCGTGAACTCCACGGGTTGGTAGCGCGTCGGGATATAGCGCTGCCAGGCGTCGTCGCCGGGCAGGTCCTGCGTGGCGGCGTTGGCGAAGATGCGCGCCCACAGGTTGTCCGCGCTCATGACGTGCTGATACTTGACGGCGCCCTCGGCGGAGACCGAGCGCCAGTCATAGTTCTGCACATACTCCCAGTAACCGGGGTCCTCCAGCATCAGCCAGACGTGATAGCGCCCGTTGGGCAGGTCGACGGCGAGCTCCCCGGATGGAATCGAGATCCAGTCGCGCAGCAGGTCGTCGGGGTGCCGACGGTCCTCGGCGCGCAATGCCGCCGGGGCATTGCGCAGCCCGAAGCCGTATTCGGGTCGATAGCCGGACGCCGTGGTCAGGGCGGTGAACCCGAACATCACGGGGCTGGTGTCGGTCCCCGGGTCGAGCTTGATGAGACGGGCGAAGTCGCGCTGGTAGGGCGGCTCCAGGGTCAGCCTCACGTCTTGGACGAAGACCTGCCCGGGCTCCAGCACGTCCACGAAGAGCCGGGTGATCGCGGTGACATCCAGGCGGCGGCGCTGTTTGATGACCGACTTCTCGCCGACGAAGACCTGGAGCGGGATGCGGATGACCTGCTCGCCGGGGACGAACTCGGTGTACCAGTTCACCCGCGACCAGTAGTCCGTGGTCTGGCGGTCGCGGATCTCGACGATGCCCTTGAGCGTGCTCGCGCCCGGGTTGGTGAGACGGATCTCCAGATAGTCATAGCCGCTCCAGTCGGACGCTCCCCCGACCTCGGGGGTCAGGTCCAGATAGCGGGCGGCGTCGCCGACCGGGGCCAGGGCGGCGAAGGCGGCCAGGGTGAGGGGGGCGGCGGCGCGCGGCGGGGCCAGGCTTGCCGGGTCGATCCCGGCGAGGCGTTGGCACAGGCGGGTCGCGGCCATCCCCGGGTCGCCGCAATAGCCTTGAAGCACGCGATCCGCGACCGTGACCGGGGGCAGAAAGCCCAGTGCGTCGCCGGTGGGTCCGAGCAGCGCCCCCCCGTCGGGGTCGCTCGCGCAGGGCTCCAGGGTCTGGAGCCGCACATCGTCGACCCACAGGTAGCCGGGGCCGTAGATAAAGAAATAGAGCGTGACGCTGCGCGTCTGCGTGAGGGTGAAGACCTGCTGCGCGACGCTCCAGTCGCGGTCGCCGGAGACCAGCTTGAGCGACAGGTCGGAGGCGCCCACGCCGGTCAGATAGAGCAGGCTGGTCTGGTTGTACTCGCCGGGCTTGAGATCCCAGGAGGCGACCCGCGCGCTCAGCCGGTAGCGCCCGGGCGGCAGTGTCAGGGTCTGACGGATGGCGGCCTTGTTGGTGCCCAGGCCCTGCAGGCGTGCCGCGTGCTGCCCTTCGAGTGCCAGGGTGTCCTGGTCCAGTTGCGAGGCCCCGCTCCAGATGCCGTAGGTCCAACCAGGGATCTGGCCCGCGGTGTTGCCGACCTGCTCGAATCCGCCGTTCGTGATCAGATTGGGTCCGGCGCTGCCGAGCGTGCGCAGCGGCAGGTCGACGAGCGTCTGCTCGCCCAGGCCATTGACCACGGTAAAGCGCAGCGTCGTGGTGCCGCAGGCCTCGCCGGTCGGCGTCAGCGTGAGTTGCGACCCATTAAGGCTCGCGTCCAGGCCCTCGGCGCTGGACACCAGGCCATAACGCAGGACCTCGGCGCCGTAAAGATCCAAGACATAGCGGCTGAGATCCAGGGTCCAGGGTCCCTGGCGGGGCTGCACCAAGGGCGCCGCGGGCGGTGCCGGGTACAGGTGCGAGACACCCGCCGGGAGCCGATACAGACGCCGGCCGAAGGACGGCAGGGTGTCGGTGAGGTGCCCGGCGGTGAGCGGCAGGCCGGTCGCCTCCAGCGGCACCGCGACCTCGCCGGTCGCGCCGAGGCCGTCCAAGGTGACGTCGAGCGGGGCGTCCGCCCCGGTCAGATTCCGCGCCACGATGAACAGGTCCTGGGTCGGTCCCCGGTACCAGTCCAGCCGCACCGCGGCGGTGCCCACCAGCGGGGCCGGGGTGGCGACCCCGGTGCGGGCATCCCGGGGGCTGAGATCCGCGCCGTCCGGGGTCCCGTCTGCATCGCTGTCCGCCAGGTCCGGGAAGCTGCCGATGGCCTCTTCCTCCGCGTCCAGGAGCCCGTCGCCGTCCGCGTCCGACTGGACCTGGATGCGCTCGATCTGGACTGCGTAGTCGTCGTTCCAGTTGTTGAGCATCCGCACCCCGACGCGCAGGCGCGCTCCGCTTGCGACCCCCAGACCGCTGCCCGCCAGTGCCTGCCAATGGTCCGTGTTCCAGGCATAGGCGCGGATCAGCCCGGACTGCCGGGTCAGGCGCAACAGCCCGCTCTGCAGGCGCCCACTGTGGTTGTAGTACCAGTTGGGACCGCCGGGTTGGATGAAGTCGTGCCAGGACCAGTCGCTGGTGTCGTGGATGCGATGGGTGAGGCGCGCCACCGGCTGGTCGCTCGCCCACTGGTAGTCGGGGCCCACCAGCATCAGGGCCAGCGTGGCCTGATAGCCGGGGTTGAGCAAAGCCTGATCGCGATACTCCAGGATCACGTCCAGGTCCCCGGGCAGGTCCGCGCGGTCGATGAGGCCAACGTCGCGCAGGGTCTGGTCCTGCGGGTCGGACAGGGTGAGCTGGCCCCCGGTCAGGGCCGCGGCGGGCGTGTTGACGGCGCTGAAGGCGTCGAGGTCGGCGACGCTGTCCAGTTCGCGGTTGCTCGGGACCTGGGGGCCGGTGCCCGTAGCGCCCACCGGCTGGCCCGCGCTCCCTGCGGTCAGGGCCCAGCTATCGCCGGCCAGGTGGTAATCCGCGGTCAGGCGTGGGTCGGCGCGGTTCAAGTGGGTGGCGGCCAGGCCGGGGCCGACCGCGATGCGGAAGCCCGAGATCGCGAGGTGATCGAGTTCGGTCTGGGTGAGTGCCCCGGTGGTGGCGTCGAGCCCGTACTTCCCGGTGACCGGATCGCCCCGGAACAGCGAGTCGCGCACGCTGTTGTCGCGGCTCGCGCCCCCGGTCTGGGTGAACCAGACCCCGCGCCCGGCGCCGATCGAGGAGTGCTGGAGGATCAGGTTGCGGCTGGCATTGGCCAGCAGGATGGAGAGCCCGCCCTTGAAGGGGACCCCGGTGAAAAAGTCCAGGTTGCCGTCGAGACTGTTGTCGTGTGCCCCGCTCAGGCTGAAGTTCTGCGCGCTGTTGTCGGAGACGCGGTTGTGGGCCACCCGGTTGCCGGTGCTCGCGCTCAGCACGATGCCCTGGACGTTGCCGTGGACCTCATTGTGTTCCACCAGATTGTCGTCACCGCTGACGAGGATGCCGGAGCGTGAGCGCAGTTGCGTCGGGGGCAGGTCCGCGTAGGCCTCATTGCCGACCACCTGGACCCCGGTGCTGTAGCCGCCGAGCCCGATCCCGGTGCCCGAGTTGGAATGGACCCGGTTGTCCGCGACCCGGCCGCCGCTGACATTGTGCAGCCAGATGTCCGTGTTGTTGGCGGACAGGTCGTTGCGCTCGATGCGCAGGCCTGGGGCGTCGCCCGCGGTGTAGAGGGCGAAGATGCCGTAGTCGCCGTTGCGGATCAGGTTGTCGCGGATGGTGAGGCGCGTGGGCGCCAGGGTGGCGATGACCCGCCCGGTGCGGTCGATCCCGTCCAGGGTCAGCCCCTCGATGGTGACGCCGTCCGCGGCCACGAAGAGCGCCGCGCCCTGGCCCGCGCCCTTGCCGCGGATCGTGGGGGAGGCCCCCGGGGCGGCGCGCAGGGTCAGATCGGCCTTGAGGATCGAGAGGCTCTCGTTATAGGTCCGGTCGTCCGCGATCTCCAGCACGTCGCCCGGCTGGGCCGCGGCGTAGGCGGCGGCGAGGGTGTCGTAGGCCGCACCGGTGCCGATGCTCAAGGTGGCCGACTGTGCCGGAGCGCACAACAGCGACCAGGCAAGGCAGTAGGACCAGACCCGGAGACGTGCGTCTTTCATCGTTATTATCCTTCCCTTTTAGGGGCTTGCGGATTGTACTGTGGCGTGCGTCGGCCCCTTGAGAGGGTTTGGAGACCCGCGGGAGTGGCTCGCCGCCCCGGCCGGCACCGCTCGACATCGCAAAACGGCATCGCAGACTGCATCGCAACGTGCGTCCAGCGAGTATATTAGGACATTTCGGACCACCAATAGAGGCAAGATAACCAATGGATAAGGAAGCAGAATCCGGCGTTGGTGCGCCCGGTTTCGGCCTCATCGTCATCGGCGACGAGGTATTGAACGGTCTGCGCACGGATGCGCACCTGCCGTTCTTCAAGCAACTGCTCGCCGCGCGCGGGCACTGTCTGGCCTGGCACTGGCTGTTGCCGGACGACCCCGAGGTACTGACCGGGCACCTGCGCATCTCGCTCGGCCTGGGGGTGCCGGTGTTCGTCTGCGGCGGCATCGGCGCCACCCCGGACGACCATACCCGTGCCTGCGCCGCCGCGGCGGCCGGCCTGGACCTGGTGCGTCACCCGGGGGCGCGCGCCCTGATCGAGGGGCGCTTCGGTGCTACCGCCTACCCTCACCGCATTTTAATGGCAGACCTGCCTGCGGGCTGTGACCTGATCCCCAATTCGTACAACCAGATCCCCGGCTTTTCACTGCGTCAACACTGGTTTCTGCCGGGTTTCCCACAGATGGCCTGGCCGATGGCGCAATGGGTGCTTGGGCACTATCAGGACCGCGCCGAGCCCCTGCGGGAGGCGGCGCTGGAGGTCCTGGGGGTGCCGGAGAGCGAGTTGATTCCATTGATGCTGGCCCTGGGTAGCCGTTTTCCCGGAGTCAAGCCCTACAGCCTGCCCCATATCGGGGCCGATCCCCACATCCTGCTGGGGCTGCGCGGGCGGTGCGACCTGGGGCCGGCCATGGCCGCACTGCGCGCCGGGCTCGCCGCCGCCGGTATGGACTGCCGGGAGCAGCCCCCTGGCTGAGGCGCCCATTTTCCGTCCCGTGGCCCAGTACCCATCGGCGGGCGCCGCCCGTCTCGAGTACCGCTAAGCACGCTGTCCGACACCCGTTCGGTGAGCGAGCACGAGCCAGGAAATTGGACAGAATCAACAGGATTCTGCAGGATTAACAGGATGAATCGGGTACGACGTGCCGCAACAAGACATCCTGTTGATCCTGAGAAATCCTGTCAATCCTGTCCATTTTTCCCGGCCACGGTTATTCTTCAATGGGATCGGGGGGCTGGGCTTCCCGGTACCAGTCTGCGCTCTATCCCACCTGCCACTACGGAGACTAAACACGATGAAAGCCACTGCCGAAAGAGGCGCTGCCACCCGCGAGCAGGTCGCCCGCGAGATTGCCGGTGTCGATGCCATCGAGATCAAGGTCACGATCCCGGACGCCCAGATCGAGGAGGCGCTGAACCGCTACGCCCTGAGCGTCGACAATGACGAGGAGCGCTTCATCTATTTCTTCGACACCCCCGATCTCGCCCTGTTCGAGGCGGGGGTCATCGCCCGGGCACGGCGCATCATCGGGGACCAGCACGACAGCACGGTCAAGTTCCGCCCGGTGAATCCGAGCGAGGTGTCGGCGACCTGGCGCGCCTGCGAGGGCTTCAAGCTGGAGGCGGACGCCAGTGAGACCGCCGTGACCAAGTCGGCCTCGCTCACCAAACCGGTGGCCAAGGGCCTGATCAAGCAAGTGATCGCGGGCACTAAGGGGATCGGCAAGCTGTTCACCAGGGAGCAGGATGAGTTTCTGGCCGCCATGGGTCGGCAACCGATCGACTACGACGCACTGCGCGTCCTGGGCCCCTTGACGGCGAACCGCTGGAAGTTCACGGCGCCGGCCTGTCCCTGGCCCATCACCGCGGAACTCTGGAAGCGCTCCGATGGCGCGCGTCTCATGGAGCTTTCGATCAAGGCCCCGGCGGTCCAGGCGGCGGTGGCCATCGGCGGCTTCATGGCCTTCCTCGCCGAGGTCGGCGCCGAGCGGGATACGGCGCAGCAGACCAAGACCCGCTGGGCGCTGGAGCATTACGCCGCGGCCCTGAGCGCGGCGGCGGCGCAGACCTCGCCACCGGATGCCGAGCGGGCGCTCGCGGACCAGCCATGAGCGCCCCAATCCCCCGGTGGGAGTGGCGGACCTTCGGCGCCGGGCTCGGCGCGGCCGGCGCCCGGCTCGCCGCCCTGGCCGGCGCGGCGGCGCCCCCGGTCGCGTCGAGCGACGAACTCTATCTGCTCTCAGACTGCTGCGATGCCAACGTCAAGGTCCGGGACGACCTGATGGACATCAAGCAACTGGAGCAGACCGACGGGGCCGGGCTGGAGCAGTGGCGCCCGGTCCTCAAGGCCGGCTTCCCCTTGTCCGCGGCGACCCTGGGCCAGGTCTTCGCGGCCCTGGGGCTGCCTATGCCGACCCTGGCGCGCGCCGCCTACAGTCTGGACGAATTGACCCGGGAGCTGATCGCGCCGGAGCCTCAGTTGCGGGCGCTCGCCGTCCACAAGGAGCGCACGCGCTACCGGGTGGACGGCTGCATGAGCGAACTGACCCGGGTCGCGGCCGGCGGGGTCCAGACGCAGACCCTGGCCGTGGAGTCCGAGGACCCCGCGGCGGTGCTCGCCCTGGTGCGACGGCTCGGGCTCGCGGACCTGCCCAACCAGAGCTACCCCCGCGGCCTCAAGTCCCTGGTGGCCGCAGCGCCCGGCCCCGGCGCGGCAGCGCCCCCGCTGCGCATCGCCGTCCTCGACCTGGGCACCAACTCGGTCAAGTTCCATATCGGCGAGCGTGACCCCGCCGGCCGCTGGCGGCGCGTCCTGGACCGCGGCGAGGTCACCCGCCTGGGCGAGGGCCTGCGCGAATCCGGCCTGATCGCCCCCGCCGCCTGGGACCGGACCCTCGCCGCCGTCTGTGCCATGGCCGCGCAGGCGCGCGCCGCCGGGGTCGCGCAGACCCTCGCCCTGGGCACCATGGGCCTGCGCAACGCCGGCAACCGCGACGCCTTCATTGCCGCCGTGCGGGACCAGTGCGGCGTGACGATCGAGGTCATCGACGGCGCCGAAGAGGCCCGGCTCGCCTACCTCGCGGTGCAGGCCGGGGTCGGCCTGCCGGACGGCGCGGTCGCCGTCTTCGACACCGGCGGCGGCAGTACCCAGGTCACCATCGGGCGGGGCGGCCGGGTGCTGGAGCGTTTCAGCCTGGACCTGGGCGCCGCGCGCATCACCGAGCAGTTCGGGCTGGCCGCCCCGGTCGAGCGCGACCACCTGGACGCGGCCCTGGCCGCCATCGCCCGCGAACTCGCCCGGCTCGACCAGAGCGCGCCGCCCGACGCCCTGGTCGGCATGGGCGGTGCCGTCACCAACCTGGCATCGGTGAGCCTGGGTATGACCCGCTATGACCCCGACCTGATCCAGGGCGCCATCCTCAGCCGCAGCGAGATCGAGCGCCAGACCGCACTCTATGCCGGCCTGGACCGGGCCGGGCGGACCGCCGTCCCGGGCCTGCAGCCCGGCCGCGCCGACGTCATCCTGGCCGGTGCCCTGATCGTGCGCACGCTGCTCGACAAGTTCAGGCAGGACCAGCTCGAGGTCAGCGACCGGGGGCTGCGCCACGGTGTCCTCATTGACCGGTTTTCTGCGTGAGGCGAAGCAGCTCGGTCAATCCGCGCGCCGGTCCTTCCAGCCCTTGGAAGCGCGGCCAGCCGACTGGCCAGGTTCCGGCATCCGGCACAACTGCTCGACCTGAAAGCTGATCCGCTTGATCGCGTCTGGTGTCAGCGATGCCTCGCCGGCGCGCGCTTTGAGCATGAACTGGCAAGCCTTGGGATTGGTGGCGATCACGTCGCTCCGGTTCGTGTTCTCCACGAACCAGCCGGGCAGGGCGATGACCGGCCGTGCCTTGACCTCCAGCGCCGTCGACTTGGTCAAGCGCTCGGACAGCCACCGGGCCTGGGCGCGCGCCTGTTCCGCCGGCTTGGTCTCAGTCCAGTCGGGAAAGCGCAGCGCCTGACCGTCGAAGGTGACCTTCGCCTGCTCCTTCCCCTTGCCTTGGGTGGACTTGAGACGGTGCTTGGTCTCGACGGCGAAGACGCCCCCGGGGGCTACCACCACATGGTCGATGTTGAATCCCGGGGCCTGGATGTCGTGCAGCACCCGGCCGCCGCCCGCGATGATCGGTTCCAGGAGTTGGGCGGTTGCCAACTCGCCGGCCAACGCATCTCGATACCGTTGGCGTGAGTCCAGCCTGCGGATCAGTCTGACGGTCAGAAAAACCAATAAGACCAATGCGGTGGCTGCGAAAAGAAGGCCGCCGGTCCGGGGGCTGAGGGTCTGTGTGGTCTGGCTGTGAAGCTGATAGGTGCCGAACAGCATCAGCGGTATAGAGGTGACAACCATTAGGTCTACGGAGATCTCGTCGTTCAGCACGTCGATCCGCTCCTGAAGCCCGAACCCCGGAGTCCGCAGCAGCTCCGTGGTCAGTGGCGAGCGGCGGTTGCGGTTGCGCATGAAGCGCTTCCACAGGACCAGAATACCCCCGACAACGATGATTGGTACCAACACCAGCGACCCGATGATCGCCGGAGCCTGCAAGGATTCGAGAAATGTCATCAGTTACCTGTCCTCAGATGTGATCGGCTGATGCGCCGGCTCTGCGCCTTCGGCAACACCGGCTAAATTGGGGTCCGCCAACAGATTCCCGAGCCGAGTCAGCGCGGAGTCAATAGTACGCTGATGCGCCGCGATCACGCTCAAGATCATTGTCGTAATCGGAGAAGCGACGCAATTTCGCGTGCGAGCGAATCCTGGGCGCTACGATAACCTCGATTACGACAACGACAACGACAACGACGCGACAAGCATTCCCTAATGAACTTGTTTAAATTATTGGCGAACCGTTCCTTATGTCACGCCCTTTCAGGGCTAGGCCCACTTAAACGACGCCGTCCCAGGGCGTTGCCCTGGGCTGGTATGTTCGACCCCGTTGGGGTCGGTACGCAAGATGAGGCGGAACCACGCTGGGACGGTCGTGTCTGAGGCACAGAAGCGGCACAGGGTGTTCATGGTTCAAGGGGCCAGGTGGTGTGCCGCGTTGGTTGTTCGGAGGACCGCGAACGTTTCAGGAGAAGAACGCCCGCTCGAGGAGCAGGGCCGGCAGTCGCTCCAACTCCCGCTCCCGCGCGATGGCCCGGGCGCGCAGGCGGCGCAACTCCGCCAGGGCCTTGCTGATGCGCGCCTGCACTGCGAAGGGCGGCAGGTCGATGGAGCCCTCGGCCAGGCGGTTGAACAACATGCGTTCGCGCAAGATAGGCGAAGTCGACGGCCGCCGCATCGCGACCCGCGCGTGCGCACCACCGACCGGCCATCTAAACTGAGGGAGCGCCCACTGGGATCGGCCCTTGCCGGGACCGGGCGGGCGCGGCGTTTCGCTCCACCTGTCAGCGGAGGCACCCATGAGCGGCTTCGTGGATAAACTCAAACTCAAAGAGCGGGCCGAGGAGGATCAGTATTTCGCCCGCCAGGACCGCGCCCTGCTCGCCGCGCTGCACCACCGCGAGGCCGCGGACGCCGCCGTGCGGCGGGTGATCGCGGGCGGTCAGACCGGGGTCGACCGGGCCGCCCTGGACGCGGCCCTCGCATTGGGTCTGCCGGTCGGCGGCTGGTGCCCCGCGGGCCGCCGGGCAGAGGACGGACCCATCCCGGCCGGGTATCCACTGACGCCGACCCCGGGGGCGGACGATGAGTCGCGCACCGAGTGGAACGTCCGCGACAGCGACGCCACCCTGATCCTGCACCGGGGCGAGCTGGCCGGCGGCACCCGGCTCACGGCCCAGATTGCCCGCCGCCTGGGCCGTCCGCTGCTGCTGCGCGACCTGGACCACCCGGTCGCGGTCGCCGAACTGGCGGCCTGGCTGCGCATCAATCAGGTACGGGTACTCAACTGCGCCGGTCCGCGTGAGTCCCAGTGCCCGGGCATTCAGGCCCAGGCGCAGGCGGTGCTCTCCGCGGTCTTCGGCGCCTGGCAAGACCAGGGCCGGGAGCGCGTGATGCAAGTGCCCGGACCGGTGGCCGCATCGCTTCCGTAGGGTGCGCCGTGCGCACCATGGCGCCGGCCGCGACCCCTGACCGCCACGCCCGCGAGCAGCCGCTCGGCCTGAATCCGACAATTGCTCTCACAAAGACACGAAGGCACAAAGAACACGAAGAGAAAAGATCATTGAAGGCGTTGAGCCGATCACCACGCAGGTGACCCCGTCGCGACGTATCGTTTTGCAAATCTTTGTGATCTTTGTGTCTCTGTGAGAGAGCTGCTCTTTTTGGGTTCAAGGTGCGCCCAGCGCCCCGGACGCCTGATGGTCCGCGCCAGCGCGCCTGCCGGCATCAGTCAGCGGGTGCGTCGAAGCGGACGACGACTGCGGTGACGTTGTCGCGGCCGCCGGCCGTGCAGGCGTGCTCGACCAGCGCGCGCGCGACCTGCGCGGGGTTCGCGCCGCCGAGCAGGGCGGCGATCTGCGGGTCGCTCAGTTCCTTGTCCAGGCCGTCGCTGCACAGGAGGTAACGGTCACCGGCGCGCAGGGGTTCGACGCGGATGTCGATCTCCACCCGGGCCTCGGCGCCGATCGCCCGCGCCAGGACGTTGGAATAGGGGTGGTGATCGGCCTGCTCGGGGGTCAGCAGCCCCGCCTCGACCAGGGCCTGGACCTGGGTGTGGTCACGGGTGAGGCGGGCGATAGCGCCCGCGCGCAGCCGATAGGCGCGGCTGTCGCCGACCCACAGGATGCCGCAGTGATCGCCCAGCGCGATCAGGGTCACGATGGTGCTGCCGATCACGTCGCTGCCCTGGGCGGCGGACTCGGCGGCGAGCTCGCGGTTGACCTCGGTGAGTGC
>Ga0247841_10001971_pt1 | contig 43037 bp, 42 predicted proteins | sample LaCruzMarch2015__2_FD_192410 | JGI IMG/M metagenome (GOLD analysis project Ga0247841, IMG submission 192410) | Freshwater microbial communities from meromictic Lake La Cruz, Castile-La Mancha, Spain - LaCruzMarch2015_18m | ecosystem: Environmental > Aquatic > Freshwater > Lake | place: Spain...
AGTCTTTTGGGAAAGACGCATATCTAGTGGTTCGTCTTTCTGAAAACTAAATCCCCTACCGCTTGAATCAAAATGAAAGGAAGAAACACCGAGGTCAAACAGAATTTTGTCGACTTTTTTTATTTTGAGACTATTTAAAATCTCATCTAGTTTTTCAAAGTTCTCGTTTACAAGAATTACATTTTCACCATTTAGTTTCTGTGCGGCCATCTCAATGACTGCTTGGTCCTGCTCAATACCAATTAACTTTCCCTTGGTGCCGATTCTTTTTAATACCTCTTGGCTATGACCGCCAAAGCCTAAAGTTGCATCAATAAACGTGTCGCCAGCACTCAAGGCCAGGTATTCTAATACTTCATTGAGCAAGACGGGGATATGAATTTCGTTGTTCATTGCTTTCAAAGATCATCCCTTTATGTTAACCAACGCCTGGATTAATTGGGAACATGGGCGGTAAGACTCCTCAATGATCCCGGGCGCGGGCAACCCCAACGCTCAGAAAAATCCTGTCAAACCCTTGCGGGTCTAACCGAGAAGTCCCCCTCCTTGGGTCACCGCCCATGTCAATCTATGCTCGTGGGTAGATGGCCTAAAGCCAACTCCTCACGCCCCTAGCCGCGAGCTACACACCAAGGTCTGATAATTCTTCGGCGATTTCCCCCGCCCTATCTTCGACCTTGGCAATTGCTTTGACCCAGGCTGATTTATTCCATATCTCAACCCTGTCATAAACCCCAACTACGATAGCATTAGTTTTTAACTTTGCATATTCCCTAAGGTAGCTTGGTAAAACAATTCTCCCCTGTTTGTCAAATTCTACGTCGGTTGCGCCAGCTAAAATTAAACGTGCGTAAAGGCGAGCCGATGTGCGTGTGAGCGGTAACTCACTGATACCCTGTGCCATTTTTCGCCATTTGACGGCTTCGAATACGAAAATGCAGCCATCAAGCCCCTTGGTAATGACTGCCCCTTGGGTGATCGCTTTTCTAAACTTCGCAGGGACCGCAAGCCGGCCCTTGGCGTCAATTGCGTGTTCGTACTGTCCAATAAACATTTTCTAGTTTGTAATTTCACCACTTTTCCCCACCTTTTGCCACTGCAGATATAATATACCCTGTTGAAACCATGTCAATACAGAACAAAACCCGAACTGCGAACCTTAACTAAATCCCGTGTTGTGCTCGGTCAATATGCCTGTCCCTCACTATCCGCTTCTGGTGTGATTGAATGTAATTCAATAAGCCAGAAAGGATTAGTGACGGGAGAACAAAAGACGAACATCAACCTGTTAAATTTTGAGGTAAAATATTTTATATTTAGAGCCTTGAAAGCTTGATTTTCGAGCTTTTTGTGGTTATACTTTCTCGAAGCAGTAAAAGACCGCAACTTGACCCCAATACCCAGCACCCAGGGATAAGGGTAGAAAGACAGGCGCAGACATGGACTTCGACGAAAAAGGTTTTTGGCATGATTTGCTCATGGCCCGAGGGACTAACCAGTTCGACAAGATGATCGCCGCCGCCCAAGAGGAAGGCGAGCACCCCTACGACTTGGTCCGCCAGCTGGTCGAGTACTCAACCACGAGTATCGGCCAGCCCTGCCCCTTCTTCGAACTGGTAGCGACCGGCCCCGACAACTTCGAGGTCGGCTATCCCGACGATGACCTGCGACGCTTGACGGTCACTCGTGCCGACAACGGCGTCGCCTTGAGCGGCGGCAACGGCCTGCTGGCCGTCATGCACTTTGATTGCGAGTCCCACGACCCGGAAGCGGCACTCTTGATGCTCTGCACCCTGTACAGCATCTGCATGGGCTACCACGCCCGACACGGCAGCGACACCACGCTCCAACCCGCCTGACCCAACCCAACACGCCACAAGGAGACCATCGTGAGAATCGAGCTGAGCCTAAAGAACTGGCTAGAACAGATACTGGCTGCCCAGGGAGCACTGAACGATGCCGAAGACAAAACAGCAACCTTCATCAGGCAGACTAGGCGTCTGCTGAAACTCATGCAGATACATGGCTTTTGTTCTGGGCTGAGTATCCGCTCCCCCGATTACAGGTGGCGGAAAAATACACTGAAGTTCAAACGCAAGTGGGGCGAGAATGCAAAGAGAGTGGTTGTCCTCGAAAGCAGAGATGCGACAGAGGACACTTCACACACCTTTGTGCTGTTTCCTGACGGATTTCTCGTCGCCCCATACGCCCCGAACATTACTGCGAGCTATCCGTGGGATCTGGCGATTCGCTACGTCGCCGAGATCCTCCAGACCCACGCCTTCGACCCGCCTGACGACTTCAGTATCTGAGCTAGACAGTTAACCTAGCCCCACCTTCCCCCCGTACCTTCCCCCGACGTAAACCCACGTTTCAAACCACAAGGCCCTGGCAGAATGCCAGGGCCTCATCGGTTTTAAAAGTATAAATTTATTTTTTTCTTGGCGGAATAGTCCCGTCGGCATCATCTTGAGACGCTTTCAATTCTTTTTGAAAATATTCAACTAGCTCGTCTAGTTTAACCCTTTGCTGTTTTAACGTATCGCGATCACGCACAGTAACCATCTTGTCCTTGAGTGAATCAAAATCCACCGTTACACACCATGGTGTACCAGTTTCGTCCTGGCGTCGATAGCGACGGCCAATCGAACCCGATTCGTCGTAAAATGCCCTAATTCCAGCCTGCTGTAAATCAAATCTTATTTTATTAGCAATCTCTGGCAAGCCTTCTTTTTTAACTAGCGGAAAAACCGCCACTTGAATTGGTGCAATTCTCTCGTCAAGCCGAAGCGTTACTTCACCAACTTCTCGTCCGTCAGAACCATCCGATTCTTGGTAGCCATCAACAATACAAGCCAGCATCGCCCGCTCCACGCCCATGGTTGGTTCAATAACATAAGGAAGGTATTTTTCATTCGTTTCTGGATCAAAATAATGCAAATCTTTTTTAGCAAATTTTTCGTGTTGGCTCAAATCATAGTCAGTGCGATTAGCCACGCCCGCCAGCTCCGATGAACCAAACGGAAATTCATACATTATATCAACAGTGCGTTTTGAGTAATGGGCCAAAGATTTTTTTGGATGTTCATACAATCCCAGTTTTTCTTTCTTAATTCCAAGGTTCGTATAAAACAGCTCCCAAAACATTAGCCATTCGTCGAAGCTCTTTTCATCTTCTCCCGGTTTTACAAAATATTCGATTTCGGCAATTTCGAATTCACGCGTTCTGAAAAAGAAATCTCCGTAGGTAATCTCATTTCTAAATGATTTTCCAATTTGAGCAATTCCAAACGGCACTTTTAATCTCGAGGATTCCATCACCAACTTAAAATCGGTAAACATCGATTGAGCAGTTTCAGGACGCAGATAAATTTCGCTTTTATTATCCTCGGTCGTTCCGACAAAGGTCTTAAACATCAAGTTAAAGTCCTTAGGATTAGTGAAATCCTTGGACGCACATTCAACGCACTGAAATTTTTCCTTGGCTTTTCCCTCGCCAATAAATTTACCTTCTTCCATATGGTCAGCGCGAAATCTTGCATGGCAGGATTTACACTCAACCAAAGGATCGGTAAAACTTTCTAAGTGTCCCGAAGCGCGCCAAACGTCAGGATGCATCAATATCGCGCCCTCGATCCCAACGATGTCTGGACGGCGCGTGACAAAATCGTTCCACCAGATTCTCTTGATGGCATTTTTCATTTCAACCCCAAGCGGGCCATAGTGATAGATCGCTCCAAGCCCGCCGTAGATTTCACTGCCCTGCCACACAAAACCGCGCCTCTTGCAAAGCGAGACGATTTTTTCCATCAATTTTTGATCTTCTTTGGTGTTAGCCATTATTTGAAATGATATTCCCGGTGAATATTAGGGTTAAGTCGCGAAAGAATTTCGTGGGGTATCGACCCAGTCAACTGAGCCAGATCATCCGCATCCACCTTACCACCTCCTTGGCTCCCTATCAAGATTACATCGTCGCCGACGGAGCAATTAATTCCGGTGACATCAATCATAAAAACATTCATACAAACCCGGCCAATAAGCCGCGCCCGCTTGCCGTGAACCAAAACCTGAGATTTATTGGAAAGATCACGAGGATAACCATCGGAATAGCCGCAGGGCAAAACGGCAATTTTGAGTGGCTTTTCGGCTTCAAAGGTTCGTTTGTATCCAACCGACTCTCCCTTGCCAACTCTCTTTATTTGGGCGATTTGCGTTCTAAATTCCAGCGCAGGAAGTAGCAGCTTTTCTTCGACTTCAAAATCATAATAGCCATATAGCCCAAGCCCAACCCTTACCGCATCAAAATGCGCTTCAGGATATTTGAAGGTCCCCTGCGTTGCCGCCATATGAACCATCGGCGCCGATGTGCCAAATTGCTGAAGACCAAACAGCACGCCTTGCATCCGACGGATTTGCTCTCTTGAAAATTCTTGATCACCAGCGTCAGCGAAATGACTGTGGATACCCGTAATTTTGATATGCTCTAGCGCGGATACTTTTTGGTAAAACTCGACCGCCTCAAACGGTGAGACACCAAATCGATTCATACCTGTGTCGACTTTGATATCTACCTTGGCCCATTTATTTTGCTTGGTTGCTTCTTGATTAAGTTTGATGGCATCGTCTAATTCAAAAATCGTCACTGTCAGATCGAAATCTAAAAGCCGTCGGTAATCCCTGGGTTCGACGTAGCCGATAATTAAAATAGGACAACGAATTTTGGCAACGCGCAGCGACACCGCTTCCTCAATGTCAAAGGTTGCTAGAATATCAGCGCCACTTGTCCAGATCGCACGCGCAGTATCAATCAAACCGTGTCCATAGGCGTTTGCTTTGACCACGCCAATAATTTTGGTTTCAGCATCGATCATGTTTCTAAAAACACGAACATTGTTGGTAATTGCGTTTAAATCAACTTCGATTTTGTTAAACATATTTTTATAATACCTTCTCGGGCAGGATTTTTCCAAAGTGCCAATTGAAATACTCGGCAATCAGGACATAGGCACGATCGAAAACCTCTGGGCTTACCCTGGCTCGAGATATTTCATTGTAAGGCTTTTGATAAATAAAACGCAAAAGTTTGAGCTCATTAGCGTTCATCTGCCGTGCATCCTCGTTTGCGCAGTTGCTATGGCAAACACCGCTATCCAATACGAAACTAATTTGGTTTTCGTTCATGACAGGCTTCTGACAAATTGTGCACGAATCTAATTTCGGACGCATGCCAAGATCGTCTATTACATTGAGTAAAAAAATTAGAAACATCATTTGATAGTGGCAACCGGATATTTCTTTAGTCGTGTGTTTTAAAATATCGTATGTTTTTGTATGAGGATCGGCTTCATGGTAAAGCTTGTCTATTAGTCTAAATGCGAAGCTTAATTTTTCAGTCTTTTTAAAATCTTCGCGCGCCGCCTCGGGAGCGAAGATGGGTTTATAATCTGTGATTATCGGAATTGATTTTGACTGGTAGATATAAAATTGGCCGACAGAGCCAATATCTGAAAAATACGAAAAGCGTGAGCCAGGACGCCTAGCTCCTTTGGAAATAGCATCTAGCTTGCCGTCCTCACGGGTAAAAAGCGTCAGGATACGATCCTTCTCGCCAAAGTCCCTTCTTTTAATAACTATCGCTTCGGTTTTTGATGAACGCATATATTTAAGGTAGCAAAGTTTACAAAAAGAAAAAGGGAGGCTCGCAGCGTAAACGCATGCTTACCTCCCCGTTTCAAGCGGCGCCGACTCGCGAATATCTCGCGGGTCGAGCGCCACTGATCCGGCGTCGGTTATGAAGCGGAGCTTGTAGCTCCCATCAATAACGACGACACCGTCGAACCGCCCCTGCCAGGACTGCTCACGTCCGCGGCCCTTCAGATAGAAGCTCTGGCCGCAAGCGGCCGAAGCGTACTCATTGAGGGCCACGGAGATTGCAGCCGCGGGCGGTTCTTGTGCCAGTTGGAGCACCGCCTGAAGACCAAGCGGCTCGCCCCGTGACTGGCACTGGTTGCGGAAGGCTTTTACTGCCTTCCGTACAAGCATTGCGTGCTTGGTGGTCATGGACTCACCGCCTTTCGTAGGTGTTGGCGTAAATGCCAGGGTTGTGCCGGCGGCTGCGGAACTTCCCGCAGCCGCCGGAGGGCCAGGAGGCCGGTTAGGCGCAAACGGCAGCGGAGTGGGGCTGGTCCATCGCGCGCGAGATCGTGCCCTGCACCGCAATCGCCCTGATTCGGTGCAAGTACACGTTCTGTCCGCTTAGGAGAAAGCGAGCGTGTTTGATGACAGCGGAATACTGTCCGTTGTGGCGGGGGTAGAGCTCGAAGGATGCGGGGACAACGGTGACAGGCACGTCACAGTCGTTGACGAGAACGGGCCGGCGGCGTTTTGCTCTCGCCGTTTCCATCGTCTGCTTCGTCGCGCCCCTCTTTACCTGCGGAATATCGCCGTAGCTCTCCAGGTAGAGCAGAACGGAGGTCGCGTCGGCCAGCAGCTCCTGGAGCTGACCCGCTATCTCGACGCACTCCTTCTGATGCTGCACTGCCAACTGCTGGCAGTGTTCCACTCCGTGGGCTCGTCCCTCCGCCGAGGCTCTGGCAGCAGAGCGAGCCGTGTGGATCATCCGATCCTGACTCGTCCTGTGTTCCTTAAGAAGCTCGGCAATCACAATCTCCTCCGAAATCCTGGGGTCACCATCGTCTCTCATGTTCTTACCCTCCTGCAAATCAAGATGCTTACCCTAACGGGTATCAAAAACGCCACCCTGGTGGATGGCGGTTCTGAAGGGAAAATTGTTAATTCTCTACTTCAAAACCGCTGTCCTTTCTTACCCATAATGAACCTGCCCGCAAATATCGGGAGCTGGACGTTCGTATTTTGGATTTGATTATTTATCATGACCTAAGTATTTTAAGGTAAAATGACTGATTTGTCAAATACATTTAGCTATCTTTTATACCTTTTTATTTAATATTTCTTCAGCCTTAAGACGATCTTCCTCGGTGTTGATTCCGATTGCCTCTTCTGGCCGATCGATCCTAATCGCCTCAATTGGTTCCCGATCGTCAACAGCAATTTTTATTATGTCAGTTAAATAAAATTCCTTTTTCGCGTTTTCGTTTCTTACCTTTGAGAGTGCGCCAAAAAGCCATTTATTATCGGCAACATATAAATTAATATTTCGCTCGGAAATCTTTTTCTGTAATTCATTTGTATCTTTTAGCTCAACTATTTCCTCTACCTTACCGTTATTAGCACGAATGACTCGACCGTAATCGTCAAAGTCGGTTTCAGAATTAACCACCGATAAAACCAAAGTAAGATTTTGCTTTTCGGCCTCAGTAATGACTTTTCGGTAAGTATCTTGTGTGTATAAAACATGATCACCATTCACGATAACGGTAAGGCCCTCTTCGTCACCGATCAGCGACTGCGCCTGACGAGCGGCGTGGCCCGTTCCAAGTTGATCCTTTTGCCAAACATATTCGCTCTTCTGGCCGAGGCAGTCAATTACTTGATCTCCGAAAAAACCTACCACTGTGATAATTCTGTCAACCAGACCTTCTTCTTTCAATTTCAACAACGGGGCGATCGCCCATTCGATAATTGGTTTTCCGGCAACCTCAAACATTACCTTTGGTTTGTCGGTAGCGCCGATGCGCGTTCCCTTACCAGCTGCCATAATCACTGCAAAAACTTTTTTGTTGTTTATCATATTATTTAAATTATGAGCCTATAGTGATTATGCGAAATTTTTTGCAATTAAGCAATAAAGGCGAGTGGCCGCACACCCTTCTCCAGAGTATGCGGCCACGTAATACGGCTTGAGCTTCTCCAGCTCAAACCAGAACTGTCTCTTGCTAGGCAAGAATGGTGTCGAGTTCGCGGCAGGTCGCTTCGTCGAATCCCGTCATTGCCTTGTAGAGCGCCTTAACGGTGTTGCAATGACTTCGATTCTCAGAAACGAATTGGCAGATACGCTCAAGCGAATCTTTGTCGTAACCGTTCTGCAACCTAACCAGCAGATAGCAGACACCCACTAGCGCATCCGTTGCTTCCTTGCTGGACATCTCTCCTCCTTAGGCAGGCTCCCAACCGCCGCGGGCATTTCCCGGTTGCTCGAGCTTGACCTCGCAGGGAACTTCGAGCTGACCATTGGAATCAACGTGACGGAAAATCCCCATCTCCTCGACAATCGAGCCAGGATCGCCACCTGCCACCAGCTTGCACTTGTGACAGTAGTCGACAACTCCTGCGATAACCTTCGCGTGTCCTCCGGTGGAAACCGTGTATCCGATTCCTGCTGCTAGCCGGATCGTCGGACCCTTGCAACTCGGGCAGGGTCTGTCCTCGTTCATTACTTTTCCCTCCTGTAAAAGGTGCGATGTATACTACGCGAACCAGCTTGCAGCTAGCTCGCGAATAGACACCAACTAAAAAACCGGCCTGGAGGCCGGCATTTGCTTATAATCAATCAAGCTTAAACTATGCGGCCTCCGCGGTCGGTCTGATAAAACCAAAAGTAAGCTTGTGTTTTAATCATGTATATTTATTTAACCTAATTTTACTTACCCTGTCAACCGGGCAGTAGAAAACTGACAGCCTTACGGCTAACAAATTTGCAGATCTCTGTTTGAATTATCGCTTTGACATTTAAAACGAGATTTATTTTCATAAAAAATAAGTCAGTTTTTCACTGACCCGGTCAACCGTTTTTAAAAACGTGGGGGCGGACACGCACCAATGTATATTTCAACAAAGGTTTGTGTCCGCCCCGGTAAATCTCCCTATAGAGATCATCCGCATCAGCCGTGCAAAGCGGTGATTTGGTCCAAGGCGAAGGCAGCGGCTTGCGCCACGGCGAGGTCGCGCTTACCTACTTCTGCGTACGACTGACCGTGACCGTAGGATCCATTGTCCAGATGAACGTTTGCTTCCCAAAGCCGTTGTCCATCTCGCTCCAGGATACGCGCATGCGAATTGCCTTGGAGCATGTCGAGAAAGTCGTCAACGTTCATCGCATCAGCAACCGCCGATACGAGAGCATCGTCGCGATTTGATGAGCTAGGAGCGAAGACCGTTCCGCAACAGGGTTGGCCGCATCGCAAGATTACTACGGTAACGGTTAGCTCTCCCTCTTGCGGGTTGTCGTGAACCACTAGATGCTCAACGGTCGTCATCGTTTGGCCTCCTGTAGATCAGTGTCACAACGCTCTGCATCATCTGGTGTAGTCGTGGGCTGCTCTGTGCAGCCAGTGGCGCAGGCAAACAGGTCTATGTCGCCCCACCGTTCCGGCTTCTCGTAGACAAACTCACTGACCATTTTACCCTCCTGTTTTCTGGCGCATCTTGCGCCTTGGATTGTTCCAAAGAGCCAGAACGCCAGAAAACAGATACAAGAAAAACCGCCTTGCGGCGGTTTTTCTTTTTCTTTTGATTAAGGTACTAAATCGTATTAAACCGGCCGCATGGCAAATCTGGGAGCTAGTAGTAGTCCAAGATTTAACGCCAGGGCTTTGTTTAATACAATTCTCATTGACATAAATATATCAATCATAGGACGGGCCGTCAAGGTTAAATATCAACTCTGACAGGCGTTGCAATAATGCGTTCCGCGACCACCGACGACGGTGCGAATAATTTTTGAGCCACAAACTGGACACGGTGCCCCCGTTTGGCGATAAACTTTAAAAAAATTCTGCATCTCTCCCTTTTTACATTCGACGTTTACGTAGGTATTTTCGCTTGAGCCGCCGTGAGTCAGTGAAAAGTTCAAAACCTCGCGAACACAATCAATCCATTTAACAAGCTCTGTGCGCTTCACGTCTTTTGCTATTCTCAAAGGCGAAATACGAGCACAGAACAAGGATTCATCTGCATATATATTACCAACACCAGCGATTACCGTTTGATCCATAATTAATTGCTTAATTTTAATCTTGGGCCGACGAACAATCTTAGACATAAGATATTCAGGAGTCAGTGCTTTATCAAAAGGGTCAGGCCCTAAATCAGCAATTACCTTGAGATCTGGGATTTCAACAGTTTTGTAAAGTTTAATGTAGCCGAACTTCCTCATGTCGTTGAAAAACAGGATACCTCCGCCTTTGAACCTAAAAATGACATGAGTAAATTGATTAGGCAAACAAGCGCGCAAGTCTTTCGACGGATGTCCGCCCGCCACTCTAGTTTTAAGATCGCAAGGCCTTTCATCAAAGATAAGTTGGCCGGTCATCTTGAGATGGAGCAATAGCGAATAATTATTATCGAGATTTATAATAATCATTTTTGCCTTGCGCTCAAGAGAAACTACCTTCGATCCATAAACTAAACTGACTTCGCCTTGAAAAAGCTTTTTAGCACGAACCTCGATATCGGCGATAGTCCGGCCGATAACTTTTTGCTCAAGACCCCTTTTAATGATTTCCACTTCTGGTAGCTCAGGCATCTAACCTCATTTTATTATTTCTCCGCCAGCTGGCGGACTCTGGTAATTCTGGCATTTTATTTCTTTAACAAATGTTCTTTCGCGAGCAATGTTGCAAGCGATGAACCCATAGAGATGACCTTGTTCTCAGACACCATCTTTACAAACTCTGTTAGATTCTTCAATACCAATTCTGTTTCCTCGTATTCGTCTTGGCTTCGCGTTGAAAATACTGTTTCGTTTTTACCTGGCAGAACAGTATCCTCGGCTAAATAAATATGAATTCTTCGATTGAGCTGAGCCATGGTTTCGTAGAATTCTCCTAACTTTATTACATTTTCACAGGTACAGCCAGTCTCTTCCTTTAGCTCTCTTCGGACACAGTCTTCGAGACTCTCTCCTTTGTTCGATTTTCCTGATGGAAACTCGAGGGCTATTTGATTAGGCAAATACCGGTATTGCCTAATCATTACTAGCTTGCCCGAAGACGTAACCGGAACAATCATCGCAGAATCAAGACTATCCCAGTAGAACCATTCGATTTTTTTGTCGTCAGGCAAACGTACGAGATCCTTATTCACTCTAAAGTGTTTGTGGTCGAATACTCTTTCGGTCGAAATTTTTTGCCATTTCTTACTTTTCACGATAACTCCATTTTTAAAAATTTATTTGGCACGTGAAAATTTGCCGGTTTTACAAAATTGGGGCTTAAGGCCTGAAAGCTATTTTGTTTTGGATAGCCGTCGATTCTATAAAAATTAGCCCTTAGCAAATCCGCAGGTGTAAATGCCCCACCCTTAATCGCTTGAGCTGGAATCTTTATTATCGTTCTCCAGAAACCAGTTTTAAAATTTTCGTTTTGAGACTTAACGTCAACGTTTTGCAAAAACTCTAGACCATCAATTTCTATTCCAGCCTTGACCTCGAACTTGACGTCGCTCCTGTCGCCTGTTGGATTATATACTTTTGCACAATACTTTACGGCGTTTGGCGAAAACTGCAGCTCCCAATATTCTTTTGAATCATCTTTGCCAAAAGCGATAAAAATCTCAACAGCTTCTTCGTTATAAATAGGATCGTTGTCATGAGTATATGTTCCCCAAATATGGTCATCGTCGACCAAAAAATCGACAAACAGAAAATCCTCGCTCCAACTTAGCGAAACCCCTGCAGGCTTTCTAACTTTCTTGCCATCGGTACAATCAACGAGTTCTAAATATTCTGGAGTCCTTAAACGTAAATTTTCTAACTTCGCATTATCTATTTTTACAACTGAAATATTCACTTTATTTCTTCTACGCCGTCTGATGCGTGGCAAATATAGGCATTGCCCTTTATCCCCGTTTCTTTTCTAAACATTTCCTCAATCTCACCAGCAAAACGCTGGGCAGTGCCTTTTTTGACAAGATTTAATGTGCAGCCCCCATAGCCGCCACCCACCATCCGCGAACCGATGATGCCATCAATATTCTTGGCAATTTCGACTGCGCTATCCAGCTCGGGGCATGAAACCTCATAGTTGTCTCTTAAGCTCTCATGACACTCATAAAGAATTTGGCCAATTTGATCTTGATCATTTTTAATAAAAGCTTCTTTCATTCTAAAAACCCTCAAGTTCTCTAAAATCGGGTGCTTGGAGCGTCTAAGAATCATCTCTCCTTCTTTTTTCCCAAATTTTTCAAGCACTTGCGGTTTTATTTCCCTTAGCATGTCATGGGAAATATCCCTGAGGGCCGAAATTTCTTTGTCTTTAAAATGTTCTTTGGCGACTTCGATTACCTTGCGAGCCTGCTGCTTTCTTAAATCAAAAGGCGAATCGACTTGTTTGTGTCTAATGGTAGTTTCAAAAATTACCATTTCAATATCTTCAGGAAGCTTGATATATTCGTGCTCAAACTTTCTGCAGTCGAGTAGTACCGCATGGCCCTTCTTGCCATTAGCGATACAATACTGATCCATGATTCCGCCGGTCGTCCCATACCACCACTCCGCTTCGCAAGCGACCTTAGCGATTTCGGGTCGGTCAAACTTCAGATTGCTTATCTTGTTTAAAATATAAGTAAAGCCTGTCGCTAAAGATGAGGATGAGGATAAACCGCTCCCAATTGGAAGAGTTGAGTGAATTGCAAAATTAACAGCCGAAAAACTTTTCTTACGCTTCTTGAGTGTCTCGACCACGCCTTGGAGGTAAAGCATCCATTCGAACTTTGTGCGTTCACTTTTACGAATATCAAAACTGCCGATTTCATCAAACTTCTCACTATAGCCCTGAACAATGTTGCCATTTTTACAAACAAACCACGTAAACCCAAGATCTATTGCTGCTGGCATGACGAAACCATCATGGTAGTCAGTGTGTTCGCCAATGATACAAACACGACCGGGAGACCAAAATATTCTATCTGGCTTCTTGGAAAACTTTTCTTCAAAAATTTCTATGCTAGACATTATGGGTATATTTAACTAGATTATGATAGATGACTAAGGTTAAAAAATCAATTCTTTTCTTAAGTCTCGCATTATTAGCCCTGGCTTTTTTCGGCTGTGAAAGACAGGCGCAAAAAGTAACAATTGATTCTCGTGCCTTTAACTTGACTGTCGCCGACACGGCATCTGAAAGAGCGAAGGGATTGTCGGATATAAAAGCGCTGAATATAAGCGAAGGAATGCTCTTTGTTTTTGACCAGAAAGAAAATTTAGATTTTTGGATGAAGGATACCTTAATTCCTCTGCAAATTATCTTTATTGATGGATGTAAAGTTGTGGACGTACAGGAAATGAGCGTTGAATCAGATTTGGCTAATCCAGCAAGCCACTATATTTCTCAGCTACCAGCCGATAAGGCTATTGAATTAAATTCTAAGTCGATTAAAAATAATATTATTGGAGAAGAGATAAAAGAACTATGCCAATAAGCTAACCTGCGATACTTTTGCGATGGAGCTTCTCGTAATATCCTTTTGCAAAACGATGAGCTTCGTCACGAACTTCTTTAAATAATGAAATTTCTGCGCGCGGTAAAATCTGGCTGGTAATCAATTCATCTTTTTTACGATCTGGCCCCTTGGCAAGCCCGACAACTGGAATATTTAGATTCATTGATCGCAGGACCGTAAGAGCCACATTTACTTGTCCTCTGCCACCGTCAACTAAAATTAAATCTGGATATTCCCAATCGTTTTTAAAACGTCGAAATAAAACTTCCTTCATCATTGCTGTATCATTTGCGCCAGTCGTGTTTTTAATTTTGAATTTTCTGTACTCGCTTTTCTCGCTCATTCCGTCAACAAATACGACCATGGATCCGGTGGCAAAAATGCCTGAAATGTTTGAAATATCATAACCTTCAATTCTATGAAAAAGCGGTAGCGATTGTTCGTTTTTTATGACAAACATTTGCTTCATGTGATCAAGTGCGTAAAGATGGTCGCGAATACGAGCCGCTTTTTCAAATTCGAGATTTTTGGAAGCCCGCTTCAATTCATTTTTGAGCTGTGAGTAAACGCGTATTTTTTTGCCTTCAAAGAAATCGCGAACTGACCGAATTCTTTTTTTATATTCATCTTGCGAAATTTGTTTTTCGCACGGAGCCTCACAAAGTCCGATGTAGCCATAAAGGCATTTCTTACTTGGCATAACGTTACATGACCGAAAAGGAATCACTTTACGAATTAGCTCCAGTGCTTCAATAATCGCATGGGCGGAATTAAATGGACCGTAAAGAATCGGATTTTTTCCATTTAGCTCGTGCAGGTCGGTCGCGCGCAGCAGGTGAATTCTTGGAAAATACTCCTTCGTGATGTGGACATAAATGCGGCTTTTATCATCTTTTTCTTTAAAATTATATTTTGGATCGTGCTTTTTAATCAGATTCGATTCTAAAATCAAAGCCTCAAGTGGCGACTCGGTTTCGACATATTCAATTGACGCCACATCGCTCATTTGCAAACGAGTTTTGTCAGGTAGGTATGAAGCAAAATACGACCGCACCCGCTCCTTAAGCGAAGTGGCTTTGCCAATATAAATAATATCGCCGGCAATATCTTTCATGATGTAGACGCCGGCAGAGTTCGGAAAATTCTTAACAGAGTTTCTTAGGTCAAAATTCATGTTCTGCTTTTACCTAAAATGTTCTTTAAGAACTGGCCCGTAGATGAATTCTTAATCCCAGCGACCATCTCGGGGGTGCCAGCAGCGATAACTTTTCCGCCTCCATCTCCGCCCTCTGGCCCAAGGTCGATAATATAGTCAGCAGTTTTAATAACATCTAAATTATGTTCGATGACAACGATTGTGTTGCCTGATTCTACTAGTTTGTTCAAAACGCTCAAAAGTTTTTTAACATCATCAAAGTGAAGTCCTGTTGTTGGCTCGTCGAGGATGTATAAAGTCTTGCCGGTAGCGCGCTTGGATAACTCGGAAGACAGTTTGATTCTCTGTGCCTCTCCGCCAGAGAGTGTCGTGGCGGCTTGACCAAGTTTTATGTAGCCAAGACCAACTTGCTGTAAAACAATTAGCTTATCAAAAAGGTTAGGAATTTTTTCGAAAAACTCAACCGCTTCATCAACAGTCATATCCAAGACATCTGCAATATTTTTATCTTTATATTTGACCTCTAGGGTTTCGCGATTGTAGCGCTTGCCATGACAGACGTCGCAGGGAATAAAAACGTCGGGCAAAAAATGCATTTCGATTTTTAATACGCCATCACCTTTACACTTTTCGCAGCGCCCGCCATTTACGTTAAAAGAAAACCGACCTGGCTCGTATCCGCGAAGACGCGCCTCCGGCGTTGAAGAATAAAGCTGGCGGATAAAGTCAAAAGATTTTGTGTAGGTCGCTGGGTTAGATCTTGGCGTTCGGCCGATCGGCGATTGGTCAATGTCAATAATTTTATCAATATATTCCTTGCCTTCTATCTTTTGATATTCTCCAGGTTTCTCCCAGCCCTTGCCGATTTCACGACATAAACCTTTGTATAAAACATCGTTAACAAGCGTAGACTTACCGCTACCGGAAACTCCGGTGACAGCAATGAAACTGCCGACCGGAAACTTCACAGAAATATTTTGTAGGTTGTGCTCAGAAGCTCCTCTGATATTAATAAAATTACCTGAAAGTCGGCGTCTTTGGGTTGGAACTTCTATTTTTTTATTGCCACAAAGATACTGGCCAGTCAACGATTTTGGCTCTGCCATGATTTGCTTGGCGGTGCCGAGAGCAATGATTTTTCCACCTTTTACCCCCGCGCCAGGTCCGACATCAACAATATAATCGGCTTCACGCATCGTTTCTTCGTCGTGCTCGATAACCAAAACTGAATTTCCTAGATCACGCAAACCTTTCAAGGTCGTCAGCAGTTTTCTGTTATCGCGCTGATGAAGACCGATCGAAGGTTCGTCTAAAACATATAGGACGCCGACTAGGCCAGAACCGATTTGCGACGCTAATCTAATTCTCTGTGTTTCGCCGCCTGATAAAGTATTGGCATATCGGTCGAGAGTCAAATAATTCAATCCTACGTCTGACAAAAATTGTAATCGACTCAGGATCTCCTTTAGTAAACGACTGGCAATCGTCTTTTCGTTTTCGTTAAAATCCATATTGTTGAAAAACTCGACGGCTTTATCTACCGGCATGCTAACAATTTGATCCATCGATTTGCCGCCAACTTTCACCGAAAGCGCCTCCAGCTTAAGCCTCTTGCCGTGACAGGTAGGGCAAAGCTGTTTTGACATATATTTTGTAATCTCCTCGCGAACCGCGTCCGAATCGGTGCGATTATAGCGGTCCTGTAAAAGATTAACTAATCCGTTAAACTTGATCGTGAAATGCATTGGACGCCCATGCGAATAGTATGTTACGGGCGTATAGTCGGTCTCACCAGAGCCGTACAGTAGATAGTCAACATTGTCTTGCGAGAGATTTTTTAGAGGTGTGTTGGTCTTAATCCCTAGACCCTTGGCGATTGAACGAACTATTGAACCATAGTAATTAAACGGGGAATAGCTCCACGGCAAAATAGCACTTTCGTCGATTGTTTTCGAATAATCAGGGATGATCATTTGCTCATCAACCTCTTGCTGATAGCCGATGCCAAGACATGTTTCACAGGCACCAAAGGGACTATTGAACGAAAACAGTCTTGGTTCGAGTTCTGGAAACATATGACCATCTGAGCAGGAAAATTTAGTTGAAAAAGTAACTTCGTCCTTATCTGACTTTAACTTAATGAACCCGTCAGATTCTTTTTGGCAAACTTCGATTGCCTCCGACAAACGAAGACGCATGTCTTGATTTTCTTTACCGCCTTTTACTAAAATCTTATCGATCACTATATCAATGTCATGCATCTTGTAGCGCTCAAGTCTGACTGCCTTCTGCAAATCAACTGGCTTTCCATCGATTACGGCTTTGTCATAACCCTTCTTTTTATAGTCACTTAAGACAGTCAAGTAGTCCCCTTTTCGTCCGCGCACCACGGGAGCTGAAACTTCGACTTTCTGGTCTTTGAAATTCTCGAAAATAAAGTCGATAATCTCGTCAACAGAATACTGCTGAATTGGTTTTTGATCGATTGGGCAATATGCTTTTCCAATCCTGGCGAATAAAACACGCAAATAATCGTAAATCTCCGTTACTGTTCCAACCGTCGAGCGAGGGTTTTTTGAAACCGCCTTCTGATCAATAGAAACTGCTGGTGACAACCCTTCGATATAATCAACGTCCGGTTTTTCCATTTGCCCAAGAAATTGGCGTGCATAGCTGGAGAGCGACTCAATATAGCGCCTTTGGCCCTCGGCATAAATCGTGTCAAAGGCTAAAGAAGATTTACCCGAGCCAGATAAGCCGGTAATTACGACTAATTTGTTACGCGGAATTTTGACATCAATGTTTTTGAGGTTGTGTTCGCGCGCACCTTTTACAAAAATATAATTGTGTTCTTCCATTTAGCTATTATTATCTAAGGAAATATCTTACCACAAACCGCCGTAATGATAAACATTCTATGACCCTATAGGCCCAAGATAAATCGCCTATCTCACTCTCTGGGTAAATCTAGAACTCTTTTTAAGCTGAATAAGCTGGTCGCGAATGACGGCTGCTTCCTCGAATCTCATCTGTTGAGCCGCTTCTTTCATCTGCCTTTCTTTTTCCCCGATCAAGGTTTTAATATCTGTGTCTTTGAGAATTTTTTCGACGTTGTCTAGTGCGTGAGTTTGTATTCCTTCGATAATCGATTTTATTTCTTTCTTAATTGTAGTCGGGGTAATGTGATGGTCTTCGTTATACTTAACTTGAATCTTGCGACGACGGTCGGTTTCGTCTAAGGCCCGTTTCATCGAACCGGTCACATAGTCTGCATAAAGGATCACTCTGCCGTTTACATTTCTGGCAGCGCGGCCGATTGTCTGAATAAGTGAAGTTTCACTTCTCAAGAATCCTTCTTTGTCTGCATCCAAAATCGCCACGAGGGAAACCTCGGGCAAGTCCAATCCCTCACGAAGAAGGTTGACTCCCACTAGAACATCAAACTGCCCCTGTCGCAGCTGGGTCAAAATTTCAATTCTTTCTAAAGTCTCGACATCGCTGTGAAGATAGCGGACCTTTATTTTTTTCTCCTGCAAAAATCCCGTTAAGTCTTCAGCCATCTTCTTGGTTAGGGTTGTTACCAAAACCCTTTCCTTGGATACAATTCGCTTCTCTATTTCTTGGAGCAAATCGTCAATTTGCGACTTGGTGGGTCTAATTTCAACAGCTGGATCGATCAGTCCGGTGGGTCGAACGATCTGCTCGACAATTTTTCCGTGACTTTTCTCGATCTCGTATTTAGCTGGCGTGGCCGAGACGTAGATTGTTTGCGGCATAAGAGCTTCGAATTCATTAAACTTTAGCGGACGATTGTCCCGTGTTGCAGGCAACCGAAAACCGTATTCTACCAATGCATTTTTTCTGCTCTTATCACCTTCGTACATTGCTCCGACTTGCGACACCGTGACATGAGACTCGTCAATTACCATCAAATAGTCATCGCCAAAACGTTTTTTAAAATAATCAATCAAAGTAAATGGGCGCGAACCAGGTGCACGACGTTCAAAATATCTTGAATAATTTTCGATTCCGTTACAGTAGCCGATATTTCGTATCATTTCTAAATCGTAGTTTGTGCGTCGCGACAATCTTTCTGCTTCTAAAATCTTCCCTTCCTTGCGAAATTTTTTGAGTTGCTGCTCCAGGTCATGTTCAATCTCTTTTAGAGCATCCTCCATCACATCAGGGGGAACTAGGTAATGCTTGGCTGGAAATATCTGTAACTGAGATACTGACTTTATTACGTTTAAATTTATCTTGTGGACATGCTCAATGGACAGAATCTTTGAGTCCTCTAACTTAAGACGATAAATTAGCTCGCGATCAGATGGCATCACTTCGATCAGGTCGCCTCGTACCCTGAAACTGCCGCGTACAAGCTCTGCGTCGTTTCGCACAAACTGCATGCTGATCAATTTGCGCATGATTTGTTCGCGCGTTATTTTCTGTCCAGTTTCAATTTCAATAGCGCTTTGCTCGTAAAATTCAGGGGATCCAAGTCCATAAATACAAGAAACAGAAGCAACCACAATCACATCATCTCGAGATAAAATCGCCTGTGTCGCTGAATTGCGTAATCTATCGATTTCATCGTTAACTGTCGATTCTTTTTCGATATAAGTATCCGTATTTGGAAGGTAGGCCTCCGGTTGGTAGTAGTCATAATAACTTACAAAATATTCCACCGCAGCATCTGGGAAAAACTCGCGAAATTCTTGGGTTAACTGCGCAGCCAATGTTTTGTTGTGCGCAATGACCAAAGTCGGCCGTTTCGTCTTGGCGATTACGTTTGCCACTGTAAATGTTTTTCCCGATCCGGTTACGCCCAAAAGAACCTGATCATGATGGCCTTTTTCAATGAGGCCGGTCAGTTCGTCGATTGCCTTAGGCTGATCACCCGATGGCTGAAATTTTGATTTTATTTTAAACATTGATAAATAGAATAACAGCTTCAACAAACCAAGTCAAAGGTAGATACGCACTAATATCAACAAAAACAGGCTCAAGGCCTGCTTTTTTAATTCAGATAATTTGTTTCTATTTTACTACCGAAGTTGTAGCGGTTTGATTTGGAAATGCTAACAAGGCTGGATGCAATTCTACATCCTTACCTTCGACCTTACCCTTTAGGGTATAAGTTTTTCCGTCGGCGGATAGCGTGTATTTTAAATCCTTATCTTCTGGAATACTACTCAAATATTTTGGCCTTAAATCATCCAGTTTTGTCGGATACTTGCTATTAGCAATGCCATAGACATCTAGGGCCTGTTGAACTGACAAAACCGGCGCATAGGAGCGCTGAAACTGGGTATATTTGTATCCATTAAAAGAAAATGAGCCCAATATTACAAGTGGAATTATACCAACCAGCAGAGTTACGAGCCATTTAGTTGCTACTGACCACCTCGCCACTAGCCACATAATAATTACCCCAATCGGGGGAATGTAGAACAGGGCCAGAATCGGCACCGTGTCACGCCAGGTATTTGATTTTTCTTCTGATTCCATTAAATACATTATAGCAAATTTTTTAATGCAAATAAAAAATAGTTGGTGACTAGCAAGAAATATATATTGGGATTGAGTTGAAAAATTGTTGGTGACCCCACGCTTTTCGGGTGGAACAAAAAGCTAATTGTTTCGAACCCCTGTGTCCAGGGTGCGCTTTTTGGGCGAAACAAAAAGCTATTCCTTTGAGATAAATTCAATTGGTGACCCCAAGGGGAGTCGAACCCCTGTGTCCAGGATGAAAACCTGGTATCCTGACCACTAGATGATGGGGCCACCAATTGAATTCGTCAATCCGGAGTCTTATTTATAAATTTTTGAAGATTTGTAAATTTCGGGTTTGTACGGTTTTAACGTTACAATCTTATACTTTTTTAAGGCATTTTTCAAGGTTTCAGGTATTTTCTGGTCATAACCAAGCGCGATAATATCTGGTTCGTTCTTTCTAATCACTGAGCCATAAACTTCGAGATTACCCAAAATGGCCTGATCAACCTCTCTGATTTTATTAATTGCTCGCAGCCTCTCCACTTCTTCGATCCTTGGCTCATGATGTTTTATTTTTTTAATATTTCGGTCTCTCGCTACCACCACAATCAAATAATCGCCAAGCTCTTTTGCCTGTTTAAAAAAATCCAAATGCCCTTCATGTAACGGGTCAAACGACCCAAAGACCATTATTTTAGTCATCTCACTTTTTCTTTAATCTAGTATTGAAGTTTATGTCCTGACAAAATTTGAGACCGATTTTGCTTACCTTGAGCCAATGTTCGTTCTCCGCCCCGTCGTTACTTTCCGCTTTTTTTTCAAAATTTGCCGTCATATACCAAAGGGCATGGGTTGCTTTGACGAGCAAAGGCAAGACTTTTAATTCTTGGTCAGTTAATTTGATATATTTCTGATATTCCTTAAGGGCAAAATCGTAATTTTCCGCTGTCCGTCCAGGATCATTTTCATCAAAAAGGGTATTGCAAAACAACACCACCAACTCAATAATTCTTGGGTAATAATTACCAACCGCAAAATCGATTATGCAAATCTGCCCAGATTTTTTTCTCATTATATTGGTGGTAACTAAATCTCCATGAACAAAGCAATGCGGCAGACGACCGATATCTGTCTTTGCTAGTTCTACTGCAATAGGTTCAATAAGATTGAGATCGTCGTCGTTAAGATACTTTTTCTTCTTTTCGAACTCCGGCAAGAAATTGACAACTTCCCACGAGTCGTAAATGAAATCTGGTTTTAAGTTAATTTGATTTATAATTGCCGCCTGTTTGATGATAAAACGCATCTCGTCTTTTGTCGGCATTATCCTAGATTGATACAGACTTTCCCCCTCGACATATTCCATTGCAACCAGCCTAAAATCATGGTTTTGAAATTTAGTTTTATATAAGTGACCCGAAGTAGATTTTAATAATTTAGGGCAACTAACACCTGCCTCAATTGATTTTTCGATTATGTTGACATAACGCAAGCAATCTTTCTCGTCTCTAAAATTAGCAAAAAACTTGATAAAGTATTTGCCTGATTCAGTTTCTAGCACAACGTTGAAATCTTCGTAACCTAGTTCGACAACGGCATGATCTTTGTATCGCCCGAGACAGAAATCCTCGCAAACTAAATACAGGACAGGTTTTATTTCACCCTCGAAGCCGATTCTATCTTGAAATTTTTTATTCATTTGATTGAGATAATACCAAAAAAAATAGCATTTTGCTGGATTATACGCTAGCGCCTCCTAGAACATGATCGATTAGCTTTTCGTTCCACTCAAAGAGCGTGGGCCACTAACTATTTTCTATTTTCAAATTCTTCCTTAATAAGCGGAACGATCTCTTTACGCATTATTAATCCAGGACGTATTGCGATATATTTTTCTGTTTTGATTTTAAAGATCCTATGCAAAAGGTCTTCGGCTTCCTTTGTCGGAGCCACAAAAACATTTTGATTTGCCTCTAGATCCACAATGGAAAGAAAGGCAATATCTAGACCTTTTTCTTTGGCTATTAAATTGAGCTCTCGAGCAATTTCCTCTTTTTTCTCCATCGCTAATTTTTCGCCACCAATCATTTCAATCTGACCGATACCAACCTTAGCGCCAAAATCGAAACCGCCGAAATTTGCGAAATCCCCCCGAACTGCCTTCACAGCTTTATCCCCAGAAAAGTCAGATTTAGCTAAAAACATTTTATGAGCAAAGTCATCTGAAAATTCGAACCTCTCTTTGAGAAGCTTTGCGATCTCAACATCCCGATCCGTTGTTACATTGGCTTTAAAGTTCAAAGTGTTTGAGACAATTGCACCATAAACTAATGCGGCAAGGTCTTTGGTAAAATCGACCTTATCTTCAATAAGTCTCTCAGCGATAAGCGTAGCGGCGGCACCGACCTTCTCGATCTGCACTTTGGCATTGGGGAATCGATCCGACATATTAACGCGTCGGTGGTCGATTATTTCGATGACTTTATTTGGATCGATCCTGACGTCAATTGCCTCCAGGTCACTTGCGTCAACTAAAACAATTTTTTCAAAGTCTTCTGGATTAAATGTTTTGACCTCAAAATTTATATTATATTCTCTTAGAACATGTTCGGCTTCTTCGTGGTGTTTTCCAGAGATTGAGGATACCGCACGTTCCCCTTTTTTATTTAAAAAATATGTATAGGCAAAAGTACAGGCCAAGCTGTCTAAATCAGGGTCAATATAACCCGTAACTAATATTTCCTCTCGCATGAACTTATCTTAGCCAACAAAAAACTACACTGCAAGACTAGTGCGAATATCTTTAAATTTGACTTCAAAAGTGCTAGATTTATCCTGATGCGGTGACCGAGAAAAGGTGGCAATTCGCAAGATTGCATACGATGGAGTCGTGCCCATCCCGCATCTCCAATATTATGAACGCTAAAGAATACATACTCTCCAGAATTAAAACATTAGCAGCTCCGATCGTTGTTGAAGATATTGGAAGTCAAAAATTAGAAGACGCTATTTACGCCAGAGTGATGTCAAAGAAATTCCGCAAGCTAAAACCCGGTAAAGAGTGTGTTGATCTTACAGAAAAAGCAATTGAACTGTGCGTCAAAGAGAGCAAACCAATTGAGATTTTCCAGTTGTTTGGGGGTAATAAACTTTGGCGATTTGATGAGGCACCAGAAATCGATTGGGCAGAACTCTTTAGCTTTATATATTTTATGCAGTGGTGCCGCCTCATTGCCAGTGTTTACAAACCAGGCGTGCATTACATATATTTTTCGCAGGATATTTCGGTTGAAAGATTGAATAACCTGCCAAGATCAGAAACCGACCGATACAGCGAATCGTTTAAAGCAATGCTCAAATGGCTTGAGCCATATTTGCCAGCCAATATTAAGGTAAGCTATCAGCGTCACTATGATTTATTTAAAAACCCTGATGATTACTCTGTGGAGATTGAAGAAGCCAAAAAAGTAGTCCTTGCCGACAATAATGGCAAATTACCTGTGCTTGATGAACAAATGAAAGCGTCCACTGAATTAAACGTACGCCTAGAACCGGGCCAAGACTCTGATCCGAAGTGGCGAGAAAAAGTCGAGTTAGAGCATCAAGCAATTTTTAAGACAAAAACTCTTCAAGCACCGATGAACAATCCGTATAAAGTCTGGACATGCCCAACCTACTACCCCGACTCAGTTGTAACCGGTAGCACGAAACGCTCTTATGCAAAATTTTGGGCCGCAGTTGGAGCATTGGAAAAGGATGGTGAAGATTTTCACGAGATTGTCTTGACGCCAAAACAACTCGCCGAATGTAAATTTGACTGGGAAGACATTAGCATCGAAGGTTTGACAGGCAAGAACTTCAAGGGGATACGGATTTTGAAAAGTTAACTACGTGTAATCTTTTACAATTCCAAACGCATTCAAACAAAAATAGCACAAGGGCTATTTTCTGTTTTGGAGGGCCGTGTGGGCTCCCCCTTCAGTAAATTTCTGCTGAAATTTCTTCAGGGCGGGCCTCGCACCGTCGTGCTCCGGCCTTCGAATTCCACAGGTAGTACTCCAAAAACAAAAAACCTCCACCCGTTGGGTAAAGGTTTTTTGTCTGGAGGGCCGTGTGGGATTCGAACCCACGACCAATTGCTTAAGAGGCAACTGCTCTACCGCTGAGCTAACGGCCCATCATTTGATATTGTAGTGTATCTTTAAAGCTTCTGCTACCCCAGGGAAAGCCATTTGTTTCCACGGAATCTCATCTTTTGCAAACCATCTAACTTCGCTTGTTTCATCTTTCGCCTCCGCTTCACCAGAGACATACTTACACCTGAAGCTAATTGCTAAACATCTTGCTTCTGGATCTTCGGAATAAAAATCCTCCTCGATCGTAAAACACAGGAACTCGCCTACTTCTATCTTTACCCCAACCTCCTCCATTGTCTCACGTCTCAATCCATCGAATGGGTGCTCGCCATTGTCCAAATACCCTCCGGGACTATCCCAAAGACCTCCATGGTTTTCCGAATCTCTTTTAGCCAACAAAACCCTGTTGTCATCATCGATGATAATTGCATTGACTGTTGGGTTTGAATTTTTGTATTCCATTCTTCTCAAAATTTTTATGGTACGCCCGGAGGGATTCGAACCCCCGACCTTCTGGTCCGAAGCCAGACGCTCTATCCAGCTGAGCTACGGGCGCATACTTTATACTAAATACTAAATTTTAAATGTTCGATTGACCCGACCTTCCCCCTAGGGGGACGCTCTTCCGCCAGCTGGCGGACAGCTGCCTGCCGGCAGGCAGGTACGGGCGCATACTATCAATATTTCTCTATTTCTTCAAGGAACCTCCGATTGACCCGATAATCTTCCTGTACATAATTCTTTAATGACTTGGTGTTGGCCAATACGTCCACCCATTCAAATACATGTTTTAAAGTCTCCACCATCCGATCGCGCGAAACCTTGTCACTTTTCAAAATCTCCTTAACCTGTTCAATTTCTCGATCAATATCTTCTTCGTTTCTAGGCTCATCAATCGGAATTTCGCAGTTAAATACGGCTAAGCGCAGAATTCCCATTTTTCCAAATCCATTCGTTCGATCAGCATCTTGAAGGATCAGGGCAATCTCATTATTTCCTTCGTACTTTCGCAGATTGTGAATTTCCACAGCCTCGATAATCTTTGCCGCATCCTCTTTGATAATACCAACTTTTCGCAGAACTTCCTCGGTCGGCCTAATCCCAAAACCTGCATGCGGGCTGGGACTTGCGGGTGTGGGCTCAACCAAACCCTTCTGCTCCTCCTCTAATCTACCCAAGTCATGGCAATAGGCAGCAATCTTACATAAAACAGGATCTACACCTTCTATTTTTGCCAAATCTTCAGCTGCAGAAACTACTTTCTCGATGTGCAACCATCCGTGCGCCCAGATTTTTATCTGGTCGTAGATTGGCCTAACTAGCCCTTCAACTTCGTCTGTTATTTGGTCGTCGTATTGACTCATATTTTTTGGGGTGATCGAGCGGGCTCGAACCGCCAACCGCCTGTTCCACAAACAGGAGCTCTGCCAATTGAGCTACGATCACCATATTTTTAAGTAACCTCTTTATAAAAATGCTCTAGAAAATGACAGTTTCTGCAAAGCCAGACTAAATTGTGAATCCCGTTATTCTTTCTGTTTTGGTCAACATGATGAACCGCCAAAGCCCTCAAGTCGTCGTAGCCACATTTTACACACTTCTTAGGAATCGTTGATTCAATCATTTTTTGTCTGTACAGCTGATTCTCTCCGCCCTTCCAATTCGGATGCTTTTCTCCAGAAAAATATTTATTTCTCCAAACGGCCTGACATACTTTGGAGCAAAAGAATCTGCCGCTTTTTGAGCATCGCAACTCCTTGGGTGTTCTCCAGATTTCGTTCGCGCAGGTAAAACATTTAACATACTTGCCCCTCTTCTGTGCTGTCCCCTGGCATTTTCTTGAACAATATTTACAGTAGCCTAATTTTATATGATTGGGTTTACCGTAAAATTCTTTGTCACATATTTTACACTTAACCAATGGCATGCTTTTATTGTATTTTAAGCGCTGACAATGTCAAATGGCTGGTTTAAATACAAACCCTTGCCTTACCGTGGTACGCCCTACAGGACTCGAACCTGTGACCTAGAGTTTAGAAAACTCTCGCTCTATCCAGCTGAGCTAAGGGCGCTTTATTTCGAGCGAAGCCGAGAAATCAACAACTGCTTTTTCTCTCTTCGCCAATTTTTAATCTGCACCTCTCTCTTTCTTGCAGATGACTTATCTGGATGATTCTCTACATAAACCACCGTTACTGGGCGCCTGCCCGATGTGAGCACTGCACATTTTCCTGCGTTATGCTTTCTTACCCTCTCGTCAACATCGTTAGATATCCCAGTATAGTAAAGTCCATCCCTGCATCTAACAATATAAACATAACCAATCACTATCGGTCGCTCTTTCGTTCCGCATCTCGGCTCCTTTGTCGCTCGATGTTCTTCGTTTTGCTCGAGTGGAGCGGGTAGCGGGAGTCGGACCCGCGTCGCCAGTTTGGAAAACTGGCATAATAACCGTTATACGATACCCGCACTCATTTCTTAAAGGTTGTAGAGCCCTCCTCCTCAAGGGCTCTGAATATATACAAATGTACAACTACTCGTTTAGCGCTTCGATGGCCGCGTTCAATGCAACCACCATCTTGGAATGCACCGTATCCGCCAAGGCTTTCGGCTTAGTGTCAGGTTGAACTGCGATGGGCTCGCCGCAAACGACCCTTACTTTCCAGGGAAAGAAGTGGTCGTCGTAGACGATACCAATCGGCACGACACAACAGGGCGCTCCCTTCGTCGCCATCAGACCGAAAAGGTGGTGCGTTTCGCCAATTTCCAGAGGACTGTTCATGCGAGTTCCTTCCGGAAAGAGCCCGATCACGCCACCACGCTCTAAGGCTGCAGCGACCTGCTCAAGCGCAGTTCGGTCGATCTTGTCCCGATCGATCGGGATAGCCTGGACTACTTTCATCCACGGACCCAGACCCCAGATTTCGTACAGTTCCTTCTTGGCGACGAAGTGTATCCATCGCCCAGTCAAAACCCCAAGCACTAGGATATCCATCTCCCTGGAGTGCTTGGATGCCAGCATGACCGCCCCCTTGCGGGGGATGTTGCTGAGTCCTTGGACTTCCATCCGAAGGACACACAACGTGATCACCTTGATCAACGCCAGCGACACATAGTACACCAGCGTCGCTCCTATGACCGCCAGAATCCTCCGCATTAGGATCACCTCTATACTGTAAAATAACGACTTGCGATTGGTCGGAACCACGGGATACTAACCCGTACGATCCGGTAAAATGTTGGTCGGGGTGCTTTAACGGGGTGGAACCGTCAAATCTATTCGGACTCGAATCGAGTCCTTGAACCATTCCTGCAAAAATTAACTGGTCGGGGTTGGACTCGGTCACCGATCAAAATCTGCTGATTTTGCCATCGACCCCGCCTCGCGCCGTCGCGCTCCGGCATTCTCGTCCTTACCCTCCCAAATATAACCTCCCACCGATCTCCGATCGGTATGGATTATCTGGTCGGGGTGAAAGGACTCGAACCTTCGACCTCCTGCTCCCAAAGCAGGCGCACTAGCCAACTGTGCTACACCCCGATTTCAAAAATTAATTATACCTTAAAAACAGCTATCGGTCAATCAAGCCGACACTAGAATTATACTGTAAAACGAAGAGCGTGTCGCTAATTCGATCGATAATCGGTAATTCCCGCGTCCATGCATATATCAACATTTCGTAGCTACCAGGGTCAATAATTATGATTGAATCTTTAGTCGGATCAAATGATTTGAGATCTGGTACAGAAAAATCATAATAGTTTTCCTCCCATGGCGTTTTCCATTGATATTGGAGGTAAATATCCTGGGAGCCTTTGTTATTATTTATATACTTCGAAATTGCCGGTAGGCTTTGACCCCAATCATAGTTCGAATCCAAAAGAATTTTATAACCATTTTTTACCCCTCCAGCCAATTCATTGAAATATGCGATTTGATTCTTAAAATTAAACACCGTAGAAAATACTATGGCTAAAACAGCCAAAACTATAAGGACGATCTGCCATTGCTTCTTTGCAACAAAAACCAGTTGGGAAATAAAAATTATCAAAAGAGGGTAAATCGGCATAATATGGCGTTGGCCTAAATTTGTTTTGGAAATCATTGCAACTAGTAAATAGACCAGCGATCCGCCAAGTAAAACAACCTGTAACGTATAGTCTTTTTTTAAAAATGTTTTGAGCGAAAATAATGCACCGACCAAAAGAGCTAAAAGTCCAATCGGAGTTTTGAAAATAATTGCCAGAGGAAAATAATACCAAACACCGCCAGACACGTAATGCCCAAGAATATACGTTCCACGACCATCAATCGCCCCACCCAAGACCATCAACAAACCCTTGAAATACAAAGCAGGAACCATCGCCTGACCTATCAAGTTGATTATTTTGATTGCTGTCGGGTTTAGTGCTTCGTGTAACTGCACCGCTCCATTAAAATCAGGCGCATGGGTAAATGAAAAACCGTAAAATGCCATTATAACCAGCCACGTTATTACCGTCATAATCAAACCTTTTAAAATCGCTGACCAGAATCTGACATTTCTCTCTTTTATTGCGACAAAAAGTGAAGTTAAAAATAAAACTGGGATAAATGCTATAAACGAAAATTTTGTAACGGCGCAAAGCGCAAAAACAACAGAAGAAATAATAAACCACTTCCACTCTTTTTCCTTCAAATACTTCCACCAAAAATAACACAATAGGGCGAAATCGAGTGTTATTAGCAGGTCGGTGTTTGCAAGTGATCCGTGAGCGATAAATAATGGAAAAAAAGACGATAAGAGCGCTGTTAGCGCTGCCGCTGTCCACGAGCCAATTTGATAACTCCAAAATGTTAAAAACAAAATCAGCGCTAAGGTCAATACAATATTAACCATCCTTGCTGAAAATAAAATTTTCGACAAGTCATTGCTTGAATATAGCAGCAACGACTCCCCCCATCCGCGTGCCTCCTGCCAACTATCGTAATAAAAAGAGGAAGCGACCTGGAACAATTGCTGTGTTGGTGGGTGGTTTGGATTCTCTAAATATACAGGCAGCCCAACAAGCAGTTTTGAAAGCGGCGGATGTTCGGGATTTAGATAATAGTTTTTAAATTTCCAATATGAAAACCCGGCTGGAATATGAACTTTTTCGTCTGTTGTAGCCGACTGATTCCTAGCCAAATAGATCATTTGCCAAGCGGCAAAGCCGGCCGAGAGCAAAATCGCCAAAACACAAACTATCAAAATGAGTTTTTTCTTCATGTTTTTTCAACTGATGATTCGCTCGAGGGCGCGGCCACCTTAGGCGTAACCCAAAAGGTCATATATTTGCCAAGCATTAATCGAGTCTGGGAATCAATGGCCGGAATTGAACTTAAGAATATTGCCGAAATTGGCATAAAGATCCAGTCGGCAATTAGCTCCAAGTATTTAGACTTTCGCATGTTCCGTGGCCTTGGAGGAAGAAATGACAGGGAAACGTAAAGCGATAAGGCCAATCCAATCCACGCCACCATCATTAGAACTCTTATTGTAGATGGAAAGTTGAAGGCTAAAACCGTGTTTCTATAGGTTTCCGAGAAAAACAATGGCATCCACCCGACAAACATAAGGTAAAACGTTGCGGTTGACCAAGAAATAGTTCCTTCCATCAATCGATAAATTCGAGTTACTTTATCCCAGAATGGAATTTCCGTATGCAAGATCGATTGCTTGACAATATAAGGAAGATGCTCGATGCCATAGGCCCACCGACGTTTCTGCAAATAAATATTCTTCATCGTAGTCCAGAATTTATCAGCTAAAACCGCGTCCATATAAACGGGAAGGTAAATTGGTATCGCTCTGTGATCACCCCCAAAAGCAAAATAGGCGCGCCAGAACTGTCTGGAATCTTCGTTAACGACGTCTTTAGCCCAATAATCCATCTCGCGAAGCATTCGCATTGAGTATGCGTGGGTAGAAAAATTAATTAGTCTCCACGGACGCGAAGCCTCCACCATCTGCCAGATACTCGAACCCCAAGCCGCCAAGCGGGACATTGCGGGAGAATGCCAGATGTTGTTCGAAAAAAGAGGAATCGGTTGGTAGGTACGTCTATGGCGGTTCGGGTTGATGCAAAATTCATACGCCACATTATTCAAGAACTGGCGAGGGAACCTTGTGTCAGCATCGGCAATATGAACAATCAGTTTGTCGTCCTTGATCCCAACCTTATCGATATAATCGGATAGAATTTGACCCGCCCAGGCAGCGTTCGAGCCCTTGCCCTTCACCTCGCCAGGAAGTCCATCTGGATGTTCGCTGATTATGAATGAATGAAATTTGTCCCCAAACTTATTTTTCAAAATTTTGGCAATCTGGACAAAATTATCGTGATCACGCTGCTCACCGGCTAGGACTAAAAGCTTCCGCTCCTTTGGCCAATCGTTTTCAACTACAGACTCTATCGAGGGAATGAGGATGTCCAAACCCTCCCTGTATGTAGCGTAGATCACAACTTGATAGACTTTTTTCCAATCCTCAATTAGCCCATCTTTAGGCAGGGCTTCTAGCATCCGGCGGAAATCTGTACGAAGCGCCCTCCTCATCTTTTTGTAAGAAGTAAAGAGAAAGTAGGCCATATAGAGCGCCCTAAAGACCCAGTAAAGGTCAAAAATGACAATAAATAGTGCAACTGCCGATGGCCAAAAGAAAGAGAAAACTATCGGAATAAACAAAGCAGCCCAGGAGAGGGCACCGGGAAAAATCTCGCAGGCGCGTTTTAGTTGGTTAGCTTTCACATTACTCTGGTTGAAATCCAGTAAATATTTATCAAAACAAGGATTTCAACAATAAGGGACGTCGATAGAAAAATATAAGATATCGGCTTCTGCCTAACCCTCGTCAGCCAAGCCAGGGCAATATTGAACCAGACCAGCACAAAGGCAATCCAGTAAATTTGCTCGCCTGATTTTTGACCTATGTACCAAAGTAAAATATTAACTGCTGCTAAAACCGCAGAAACACCAATGTCGATAATGAGTTTTTTTGTTTTTTTGTTCATAATTTTATTATAGCATTTTGGAGCCGATGGTCGGATTCGAACCGACGACCTACTCTTTACGAAAGAGTTGCTCTACCAGCTGAGCTACATCGGCGTTTCAGGCAAACACTATTGAAGTGTGGCCTGCCATCCGTAGCCTTGTGCGAAGGATGGAGCGGGTGAGCAGAATCGAACTGCCGTCCCCTGCTTGGGAAGCAGATATAATAACCATTATACGACACCCGCAACAGGTAAAATACTACCCGATTTTTCCTTATCCTTCAAGACAGAAGTGCCCCAAATTGACATACTCCCCCCTGTAAGCTATCTTTAGTATCTGATGGATAAAAACACAATCGACTATCTTGCAGATGAATATTGGGAAAAGCTGATTAATCAGAGCTTGATCCGTTTTTTTATTTTGCGCGCATTAAAAGACGGCGACCTGCACGGCTACATGCTAATTCAACAGATAAAAAATATCTCAAACGAATTTTGTCACCCATCGGAAAGCACTCTTTACCCAGCCTTGAATCAAATGCTAAAAGCCGGACTTTTAGCTCAGTCTAATCCGAAAGACAAAACTCGAAAAACCTACCACTTAACACCTAAAGGCAAAGATGCCTTCAAGGTCGCAGCTAAAACTTGGAATCGGATTTTACCGACCCTAAACAAGAGAACTATTCTTTAGACTATAAAGTCCCTGTTGCTGGCTGGTTAGCTTCCCAGCTCTTATTGAATAAATCGATATCGAGAGAATCGACCTTATTGTCTTTATTAAGATCGTATTTTGGATTAGCGCTTTTGTTAGACACAGCGGTCAAGAGCATGTTCAGGTCCAGCGAATCAATCTTACCGTCGTTATTGAAATCCATATTTACCGGCGCATTCTCTACATCCGCAGAGGCGCGAAACTTATTAAACAAAAACCAACCTCCAGCCCCAAGGCCAACCAGTAGGACCAGAATGACAATAATCGTTACAACAGTTGATTTCATATATACCTTCCTCTTTGGGAATATTTATAAAATGAGAATAGCGCGATTGCCCCTATAAAAGCAATAACCAAAACTTCCTCTGGCCCGGTTTTAGTTGATCCAACCGTCGAACCCTTAACTGTTGGCGAAGGGACAGCGACAGTCTCACCAGCATCGATATCCATCGTTAGAGTACTGGCAACGGTGCTAATAAATCCTAATTCACTCCCCTCTTCGGCAGCCGATATATCGCCAAAACTCAAGGTCGCGCTTCCAGATTTGAGGGCTTTGAAAGCTATCGTTCCAACAACGCCCGACCGACTAGCAGGCTTATTGTCCGGATCGACATAAGCAACAACGTGTACCGAGCCGTTTGAGTAATCGTTAACACCATACTTCGTAAATATCAGGCCTGCCGAATAAGGCACAGTCAAATTTGCAGGCTCCAGAACAGTCGTGTCACTTATGGTAACCGTAAAATCAATCGTGTTTAGTGTCGACGCATAGGTCCCAGCGTCAACATTTATTTTAACAACAATATCCGATCCGTCCTGAAACGTAGTCTGGTCAGTTGAGAACGAGAAAGTGGCATCGTTTTCCGCCTTGGCTGGTTGAGTAAATGCCAAAACAATAAACGACAACACAACGGCTATAAATATTTGTTTTATCCCCATTTCAATTAATATACCAAAATACCAGCTGTCAATCTATCCTCTGATAAAGATAGACGTCATAACCGCCCTTCAGATTGTATGTATCTCGAAACAGAAAGTAATTGAGATATTTTTGTGCGCAAGCCTCTTTACACCTATCGGGAACCCACCAGTCGCGAAGCTTAATTGTCTCTTTCTTAAATTTATCAGGCTCCTTAAACTGGGTGGCTCTGTCCATGCTCAAAATGATAAACTTAGTGTTTTCGAATTTATTATCACCCTCTGAATAAAACAGGTAGGATGATCGCTTGAAGCTCCACGACATCGGCCAGGAAATTGACTGGTCGATTGCTACACAGTCTTTGGTTTCGCCGCAAGTTTTATTGATTTCATTTATTTTGGATTGAAAAACATCTGGAGTTTGGACGTAAGTCAGAAGCTCCTTTGTGTCCGAAGGATGAAGAAAATTGACGCGTAAACTATTAAAAGCACCAAACGCAATCAAAACGATGAAAACAACTTTTGAGATTGTTATGAATTTCGAGAAGTTTTCCCCGATATAAATTGCAGCCAATAAAATCATCGCTACAAGCGGACAAAGTGTCAGCCAAGGAAATTTTTCCCCCGCATAGCTGTACGCAACAAGCGAAGAAACAGTCCACCAAACGGCGAAAATATAAAAAGTGCTTTTGTTCACGCGTAAAGATATGATTGCGAATATATCCGCAATCAAAATTGCAGGTTCGTAGATAAGAACCAGCAAAAGATAATAGAACCAAGGTTGTCCACCGAGATTATTGGGATGCTGGGCTAACCAAAAACCTAGGCCTGTGGAGGTAGAAAATGGATTTGGAAATGATGTTTGTAAGCTTTGCCAGTTTGTGGCGCCGACCGAGTAAATAATAATCCAAGAAGTGACAAAAAGTAGAAAAGCGCTCAAAAGCTGATAGGGGTCGTCCATAAAATAATCCTTTGTCTTTTTCCACCAACTGTTAAACTTTTTCCGAGAAAAAACAAATAGAATTGGCACAAACAAAATCACAGAAGTGATGAAAATATAGCTTGACTCCGAAGTTCCAAACGCCAGTGACAGAAAAAGCGCCGCAAGATGCAGAGAAAGCATGCCGGGACGGTCGTAAAACCATTTTAGACAAAGCACCACGAGAAGCCAGAAAACAACTACCATACTGGTGTGGACCAAAAATCTTGTGAAATAAAGCATTATCGGTGAAAGTAGCAGCAGGATTGAAAGCAAAACAGCCGGAGCAACTTTAAGTTGTTTTCTAAAAAACAGCGGTATTGCCACCAGAAAGATTCCAAAAATTGCCGGCCCGACCCTTAAAGTACTTTGCCCAGCGCCAAACAATTTGAACATAAAGGCCTGAACATAAAATAGAATTGGGCTATGGATTTGGGGCGTATAGGTGTAAGACCCTTCACTTGAAAGCTTCCAAGCAAAATAAGCCAACATTCCCTCGTCATGATGGGCTGGCCTCAATCCCAAAAGATAGAAGTGACCAAAAATCGCCAAAAGCATCAGAACGGTAATTCCGGTCCAAATGAAAACTGGTTGATTAATCTTCTCTAAAACTTTCTTCATATAAGTAATAAGCCAGATATATCGCTACCGCTATATTAACTAGCGATGTTATCCTTGTCCAGCTTCCATCCATCATATAAAACTTCAAAAAGTCGTAAGGATAATAAACCGATTGCAAAACTGCAAAGACATTGACCAAAAACGTGGTAGAGATGACGATATATACCCACAGGATTTTAGGATATCGCATTGCTGGAATCGCCATCAGGGCAACCGCCGCAAACATATACCTCTCGTGAATCTCTGTTGGAAAGACAAAAAATATAAAGTAAGAATATGCCACGACCAGTAAAAGCGAGCTTAAACTACGGCATTTTTTAAAGAAATAAACCAACGCTGGAATTTCAAAGATCAGGAAAAACCCCAAGCCTACGTTTTTAAATGACGGTATTCCGCTTGAATCAACAATGTCCCAACTCCCCTTTCCGTAGAGCGCCCACCAAAGATTAAAAGCATTCAGCGATGAATTAGTATAGCGTCCAACTGCGTGAATAAAGATATCAAAAACATTACCACCACGGCTACCGACGTAAAAAATAGTCCCAAACGCAGCAAAAATTAAAACAAACAGCACAACTTGCCAAACGAAAACCTTGTACCTTTTCTTAACCAAGAAATACAAGAAATAAAACCCGACTGCAATCGCCGACTGCGGTTTAACTAAAATTGCCAGAAACATCATAAACGTAGATATCGATGGATTTTTTTCCATTAACACAAATCCCAGCAGTGCAAACAGCGCCATCATAGAATCAACCTGACCCCAACCCTCAGAAACCAGGACAAGCGCTGGTTGCAAAATGACAAGCGTCAAAAGCAAATATTTATAGCGCCCTTTCATTTGGTAGATAATATAGAAAGTTATGGCACTAAATATAATTTCGGCGACAGTAGGAATCAGTTTAAAAAAAGTTGTTAAATTTGCTACCCCAATCGACCGTCCTAGTTCTAGCCACCATGATGTTATAAGAGGGACGAGGGGCGGATAATCTAGACCGTTTTGGTAAAAGTTCTTTGAGTATAATTGCCAAAAACCTTGGTCGGAGATTGTGTTGGCCCAATTAGTAAAAAGACTAATATCGGAACTATGCCCGCCCCTGACGAGAAGATAGAACCTTAAATAAAGTCCCGCCAAGCAGGCAACAGTCAATAATAGATATTTCCAAATATTTTTATTCATAATGCACGACAATATATTTATCTTAACTTGATTTCATTGTTTTGACAAAACCTCGAGCGTATAATAAAGGAAACAATAAAATCCCGCAATGCGGGTAGGGAAGGAAAAAATGGACCCGAAAGAGAAATCAATTAGTTTGCCTTTAGTTATTTTGTTTGTACTAGTCGCCGCGGTCGCTTTTGCAGCTCTTGGTTATTGGGAGGGCAAAAAGACAACCGAAACCACTACTACCGATGATACTGTCCCTATGCCACCAGTCCCAGGCGAGCCAACAGAATCTGTGACAGCTACAACATCGACGACGGCAGACGTGACTGCTGATTGGAAAACGTATACCAATGACACTTACGGGTTTAGTTTCAAGTATCCAAGTATCTGGAATCTGGAAGAAGGACCTTCCCAAACTGATCCACGCAGAATTATTGCTGTGAAATCGAACGAACCCAATAAGAATAAAGTTTGGCCGGGTTCAACGACTACGAATTATTATTATGACCAAATGATTGTTAATAAAGAAACAGAATCTTCGATTTCGGATTGGATTAAATCGAGATTGGCAGGAGGGGTTACAGATAATAGCAAAATGGTTTCGATCAATGGTTCGGAATTTACGGAAATTGTTCCAGGCTCAGACCCAGACTATTTGGCAGAATTAAAAATTAACGACGGAACCTTATTTTCAATAATTTTTGATTGGGCAAATGGAAGATCGGACATTACTACAACCCAGGAGCAAATCCTCTCTACCTTCCAGTTCACAAAATAAAAAATCTCTCGACTAAGCTCGAGATAAAGGAGAAAAATGGCAGAGATAGAAATGCAAATGGAAAAACCGGCGAAGAAACCTAGTATGGCTCCACAGATAATCTTGTATGTGGTTTTGGCAGCAATTGTGTTTGGTGTTGGAGGGTATTATTTAGGGACCAGACAATCAAAAGATACAACGGCTGCGACCGCAAGTGCAACACCGACAGCTGTAGCTCCCAAAACTTTAACGCCTACAGCATCAGCCACTGCCAATATAACGGCAAGCTGGAAAACTTATACGAGTGAGGAGTTAGGGGTTTCCTTTAAATATCCTGAGGCATGGGGAAAGATATTTGCAAGAGGATGGGAACCTACTGCAAACGACCCAACTAAAGGTAAATCATTTTCTATCTCAATTGGCAGCGAAGAATATGGTTTGAGTAACCCAAGAGTCACGGGTTTCACCGCTGACTATTCTCCGTTCGAGGCAATCGCAAACGAGTATTACGTCGGAAATCAAGCGAATCTGGACCAAGCGGAAACAAACCCTGCGCTACCTTCCGAAGGCAGCTCCTCGATTGGATTTAAGGTGAAAAATACTGTGGCTGGGCAAAAAACGATGATCAATAATTCGATGGAGGGCGTACCTGAAGGTTCGGGTATAAGCGTTGCTTCTAAGGTATTTTTGAACGGAAAAACAGAATACAAGGGTATTGTAGTAGCAATGACGTTGAAGGGTATTCAGGATAGATTAAGTAAATTATATGATGCAGGCGGTTCAATGGAGCCTCAACTAAATTCAGAAGCAGTAAGCGAGTTGACTAAATTAAAGGATGGTGCAGCCGACTCAAGTACGATGGCATCATATGACGAATACAAGGCTTGGTTAAGCACTTTCCAATTCACAAAATAGAACCTAGATAACAAAACCAAAAACCGCCCCCTCCGGGCGGTTTTTGAGTACAAAAAAATGGCTTTGTGTTGGCGACGCGCTACTCTCCCAGGACCTTGCGGTCCAAGTACCATCGCCGTGGGTGGGCTTAACTACTCTGTTCGGAAAGGGAAGAGGTGTACCCCCACCGCCATAATCACCAACACAAAACCATCTTTATTCGCTCATGAAAAGAAAGACAAAAGTTACAATTGAGCCAAGTACCAGAACTGCTCCGCAGGAGATTAAGACCACTCCGATATCATTTGATTTAAAATAACCAGTGACATCTGCCGAAGCTTGCTGGAAACTAATAAAACCCAAGAATGCAACCAATAGTCCAGACGCAGCCAAAACCGCACCTGCTTTTCTATATGATTTTTTAATTCTTATATCTTTAAATTTCATAAGCTAATTATAGCAAACTAATTAAAGAATTTCTTTTTGACTCAAATACAACATCATCTCGAGCCGTTGTCCGATCCCGCTGGAGAGCGGGAAGGAATCTGACCTACCAGAGAGCACAATAGTAGCGCCCTCAAGTAGATCACGCTCATTCGTTCTACTTGGCTTATTAGTACTCCACGGCTGAAACCATTGCTGGCCTTACACCTAGAGCCTATCAACCAGGTGGTCTACCTGGTGCCTAAGAAATCTAATCTTGGGATGGGCTTCCCGCTTATATGCTTTCAGCGGTTATCCCGAAAGAGCATAGCTACCCAGCAATGCCCTTGGTAGGACAACTGGTACACCAGAGGTTCTCCTCTCTTGGTCCTCTCGTACTAAAGAGAGCCTCCCTCAAATTTCCACGACCACAGCAGATTAGGACCGAACTGTCTCGCGACGTTCTGAACCCAGCTCGCGTACCGCTTTAATTGGCGAACAGCCAAACCCTTGGGAGCTGCTTCACCCCCAGGATGCGATGAGCCGACATCGAGGTGCCAATCCGCATCGTCTATGTGGACTATTGGATGCGATCAGCCTGTTATCCCCGGAGTAGCTTTTATCCGTTGAGCTCTGACCCATTCGTAAGGGATCAGAGGATCACTAAATCCTACTTTCGTAGCTGCGCGACTTGTAGGTCTTGCAGTCAAGCCAGCTTATGCTTTTGCACGTCGAGGCTCGCTTTCCATACGAGCTAAGCTGACCTTTGAACGCCTCCGTTACTCTTTGGGAGGCGACCGCCCCAGTCAAACTACCCGCCTAGCACTGTCTCCCATATTATATGGGGTTAGACTTTCAAATATTTAAGGGTGGTGTTTCATCGGCGCCTAAGCTCCCACCTACTCTACACATAAATACCCAAAAGCCAATACCAAGTTGTAGTAAAGCTTCACGGGGTCTTTCCGTCTTGCTGCGGTTAACCGGCATCTTTACCGGCATTGCAATTTCACCGAGTCCTTCGTTGAGACAGTTTTCAGACCGTTATGCCATTCGTGCGGGTCGGAACTTACCCGACAAGGAATTTCGCTACCATAGAACAGTTATAGTTACTGCTGCCGTTTACTAGGGCTTGAGCTCTCCACCTCTCATAGTGGCTGGAAACTGCCTGTTATTTGTCTAAATATTTGTGGCCTATAATTTTATGCCAGCAATTAAACAAAAATATAACAAGCAGTGTCCAACCACTAGATTAGCAAGAACTTTGACCTACTAGCACTGGGCAGGCATCACCCCATATACATCCCCTATTGGGTTAGCATGGAGCTAAGTTTTTGGTAAACAGTCGCCTGAAAGTCTTTTGTTGCAGCCTATCTTGCGATAGGCAGTCCTTATTCCTAAGTTACGGACGCTTTATTGCCGAGTTCCTTAACGAAGGTTTTCTCGCTCACCTTAGTCTTCTCGACCAACCCACCTGTGTCGGTTTGCGGTACGGCTGACGTGCGTAGTTAATCCTTTCCTTTTCCGGCCTCTTTCTCCCCATCTGCTTACATAGCCGTAGCAGACAGATAGCTTGAAAAAGTGTCAGAAAGGGGTAGTCGCACATCGAGGGCAGGAATATCAACCTGCTGTGCATCGGCTCTCGCCTTAGCAACCGCCTAACCCCGGGTCAATTGATGTCGCCCGGGAAACCTTGGGTATCCGGTGGACGGGGTTCTCACCCGTCAAATTCGTTACTCATCCCAACATTCGCACTTCACAGCGCTCCACCATACCTTACGGTACAGCTTCGACGCACTGCGAACGCTCCTCTACCACTCATATCTTGCGATATGAATCCATAGCTTCGGTAGTATGCTTAGCCCCGTTGAATTTTCCGCGCGGCAAACCTTGACCAGTGAGTTGTTACACTATCTTTAAAGGATGGCTACTTCTAAGCCAACCTCCTGGTTGTCTATGCTCTGCCACATCGTTTAACACTTAGCATACATTTAGGGACCTTAGCTGATGGTCTGGGTTGTTTCCCTTTCGACCGTGAAGCTTAGCCCTCACGGACTGACTCCGCAGAAACGGTAACTTGGTATTCGGAGTTTGATTGGATACCGAGAATTTCTTCCCGGACATCCATCCAGTGCTCTACCCCCAAGTCCTCTTGCTGCGGGCTATACCTATATATATTTCGAGGAGAACCAGCTATCTCTGAGTTCGCTTGGCATTTTACCGCTATCCACAAGTCATCCCCTCATTTTGCTACATAAGTGGGTTCGGCCCTCCATTTAGATTTCTCTAAACTTCAGCCTGCTCATGGATAGATCACTCAGTTTCGGGTCTACTATATGCGACTAAACGCCCGATTAGGACTCGCTTTCGCTGCGCCTCCGCCATAAATGGCTTAAGCTTGCCGCACCTAGTAACTCGTTGGGTCATTCTCCAAAAGGCACGACGTCACCCTTGCGGGCTCCGTCTCCTTGTAAGTACATGGTTTCAGGAACTGTTTCACTCCCCGTTTCGGGGTACTTTTCACCTTTCCCTCACGGTACTTGTTCACTATCGGTGAGTATTGGTATTTAGCCTTCGATGACGATCCACCGTTGTACCAATAAATTGGTACTTATTCAGACAGGATTTCACGTGTCCTGCCCTACTTTCAATCCCGACTGTTACGTCGGGAAGGGCTATCCTTTAGTTCTTGCTATTTTTCACATACGGGGCTTTCACCCTCTATGGCTGCCCTTTCCAGGGTCCTTTTGTTAAAAAGCAAGAACATCATATAGCCAAGGCTGTTGCGCTTTCGCTCGCCGCTACTCACGCAATCTCAATTGATTTCTTTTCCTCTGCTTACTAAGATGTTTCAGTTCAGCAGGTGCCCGATGCTTACCATTGCAGGTAAGCTACAATTATCTCGAAGATAATTAGGTTTCCCCATTCGGAAATCCCCGGATCAAAGCTCGTTTGCCAGCTCCCCGAGGCTTATCGCAGACTTCCACGTCCTTCATCGGCCAATACTCCCAAGGCATCCTCACATGTACTCTTACGTAACGAATGAGCGTATTTTCCTCTCTCGCCAATGGCGAGTTCGGACAACAGCTCGAGTGATGTTGTTTACCCCGTTAGATGTCCGAAAGACTATCTAATGGGGTTGTTGCTGCCACACTTTTGCAGAAAGTAATGCAGCAACGTTTGTCTTGAGTCAAATTGTCAAATTGCACGGAGCCGTCTTTGAATTGTTGCTCCCTGCTCATAAGCCAATTGGCGCATATAGCAGAGAAACAAAACAGCCGCTTGAAAGCGGCCTATAAAACCCGAAAAAAATTGGGTTTAAATCATCCGCTCTTCCTCTTAAATGTTGGCTGTATTTTCATAAAGCTAATTTGTAGAATAACAGATACTAAAAATGCTGTCAACACCCATTACGACGAAATTTTATGAAGCTCGTTTTCAAACTCTCTGGCTTCCCGCCTGACAAGATGCAAACCCGATTTAAGAAAGAAAAATGCTACTACTAAAAAAGTGATAACTGGGGAAGCCCAACTCGGAATATTAAAGCCAAAAGCATCGAGAATCATCGCCATACCAAGAAATAAAATTGAATACATCGCCCCGTTTTTGATAAAAACATATTTTTTGATCTTATCGATACTGCCTAGGGTAATCTGCCTAATTACGATTGCCCCAATTCCGTTACCTATCAATATTAATGGAACAGAGACGGTGAAGGCAAAAGCCCCAAGAACAGCGTCTGTTGAAAACGTAAAATCTATTACTATCAAATATAAAATTTTACTTACATCTTTCATCCCTTTTCTTATAAGGTCGGTCTCATTTGTTTCTGCGTTGCGTCTGAATCCGTTGGTAATAAAAAATGCTGCCGATCCAAGAACTGCGGCAAAAGCCAACGTTGGGTCGATATTCAAGAAAAGTTTTACCAGCACAACTAACAAGATAGAAACTATAGCGTAAAACCATACACCGTGCGATAAAAACATCTTTTCAATTTTTAATCCGAATTTTTTAGGTTCAAGGTAGAGCCAATCAAAAAATAGAAAAAGCAGGAAAGTTCCGCCAAAAGCCAAAAGCATCGGAACGCTTTGCTCAATTTTCTCCTTAACCGACTCATCAGAGCTAAAGGTTGCGGTTAAAGCACCGATTGGTCCAAGAGAGGGTGTGGTAAACCAAATTATTATCCACGGCAAAAGACCCCTGATTACAAAAACTGCTAGCAGTAACCCCCACACGGCAAACCAGCGGCGATATTTTTTGCCCATGGTCGAGAGAACTTCGGCATTTATAATAGCGTTGTCTATTCCCGAGACAACCTCAAACAAAATTAACCCTAAAATGGTTAGTAAAATTACTGCTAGGCTCACCTTTATATTATAGGCGCAATGGAACTATTTATAAACAATACCCTCTCTTGCGAGAGGGTATTATCTGCTGATTAGCAGCAAGGACAGCCGGGACCTACCATGTTGCTCCTTTTTTATTGGTGTTATTCAGGTTCTTTTTCTTCACATTTGCAGCATTTGCAGGGTGCACAGTCGCACTTCTCGCATTTGCAGCACTTGCAGCATTCACAACAGCAGCACTTATCATCTGTCATGTTAATCCTTAAAATTGATTATTTTACCATTGACCAGCGCATCGGCGACCTTCCGACGCGCACTTTTATAGATTCTTTGAACCGTAATGCGCGAAACCTCCATTTTTTGGGCCGCTCCCTCCTGATCCAGCCCATCAACATCAATTAATTTCAATGTCTCCAGCTCGTCTGCCTCTAAATAGGTTTTAGTACAATCACAAACCTTCCTTCCCGTTGGTCTAAACGACGGAACACAGGGACAGCCTTCAACACATCTACATTTTTTTAATCTTGCCATGTTTATATTATGAACATATGTCCAATGCGATGTCAATAGAATCGACATCGTAAAGTCAAAAATTAAAACTACAATACGAAGTAACTGACTGTTGTGTTGAGAAGAAAAAAGAATATAATTTGCGTTAAGGTCTGCCGTGCGTGAGTTTATGGACTGATGGAAGATGGCAGTTCCTTATAGCCAGGCGAGGGAAGTTTGCTGGGGAAGGCAACCTACGGGCAAACCGAAAGGAGTGTGTCGCCAAAATGCGACAGTTTAGCGTCACCTAGGATCATCTGCCATGTGCCGCCTTTCAAGATGCGAATCTTGACTAGAAAAAGGCGGCGGTAGCCGAGCCCGATTGCGGGAAGGCCATGGATAACGTATATTGCGAGAAACGCAACCCACCCGTCTTGGTAAAGCCGTACCGGGCACGTGCCCAATTCCCGCGCCACTGGAGGGCGCTACATTATGCCGAGAATCATCGGCCCTCCGGAGGTAACCACCTCCGCGCACCCCGAGGCCACCCGCACCCGCCGCAGCAGCTGGCT